>ENA-OPCJ01000277-OPCJ01000277.1-human-gut-metagenome-genome-assembly--contig:-NODE-277-length-13142-cov-2.090166_pt1 | contig 13142 bp, 10 predicted proteins | sample MGYA00241565_ERZ501481 | MGnify/ENA primary metagenome ERZ501481 (study PRJEB25962, sample SAMEA2042662) | human gut metagenome | biome: human gut; feature: human-associated habitat; material: faeces...
TCAATAAGAATAATTAGAAGGATTTTGTATCTTTACATAAAATTATTGCATAATGGCAACCATGAACACGGCCGATATCGGCTTTGAGAGGGAAATATGGAAGGCCGCGGACAAGATGCGCGGCAATATCGACGCATCGGAGTACAAGTCCGTTGTGTTGGGGCTTATTTTCCTGAAATATATTTCCGATAAGTTCGAAACGAAATACCGGCAGCTTGTCGCCGAGGGCGAAGGATTCGAGGAGGACAAGGACGAATATACGGCCGAAAATATCTTCTATGTCCCGACCGAAGCCCGCTGGGAGCGGATTGCGGCCGAGGCGCACACGCCCGAAATAGGCCAGGTGATAGACAATGCGATGCGGGCGATCGAGAAGGAGAATAAGCGATTGAAAGATATTCTCCCGAAGAATTTCGCTCGTCCCGAACTCGACAAGCGCCGGTTGGGCGATGTGGTTGATCTGTTCACGAATATCCGGATGCACGAACATGGCGACTCGAAAGATATTCTGGGACGCGCCTATGAGTATTGTCTTTCGAAATTTGCCGAGGCGGAAGGGAAACTCGCCGGCGAATTCTATACGCCCGCCTGTATTGTCAAAACGCTCCTTATGCTTCTACCATAAAAGTCTTGATAAATCGAGCGAGCGTATTTCTATCCACTTTACAAATTTTAGCGATTTTGCGTTGTGAAACTTTTGCTTTCAATAGTTCTTGTATGAGAATTTTCTTATCGTGGAGTTTGTACTTCTCTGGAGCACTCTTTTTCCCTTTAGGACGTCCCAATACCACCCCCTCTGTTTTTTTCCGTGCCAAGGCTTCTTTAGTTCGTTGGCTAATAAGGTTACGCTCAATCTCTGCTGACAGTCCAAAAGCAAAAGCCAACACCTTACTTTGAATGTCCTCCCCCAACCGATAATTGTCCTTGATAGTCCAAACTCTACATTCCTTGCCCATGCAAATATTCAGAATTTCCATTATCATAAAGAGATTACGCCCCAATCTGGACAATTCAGCACAGATAATCAAATCATCTTTCTGTACCTTGTTGAGCAACTTTCCAAGTTCTCGTTTGTTGTAGGCTTTTGTTCCACTAATGGTTTCCTCAATCCAACCATCAATTTTCATTTTTTGATTGTCGCAGAAATTATTGATTTCAAAACGTTGGTTTTCTACCGTCTGCTTGTCACTGCTTACTCTAATGTATCCGTATATCATATATCTAATTATAAATGTTTATAGATATATAATATGAATAGTTTTTCATGATAAACCAAAGAAAGCATTGATTTTACGTTTAATTCTTTGCCGTTTCTTCCTTAACTAACTTTCAATTTCCATTTTTATATAGTACAATTGATTTTTATTCGTATATTTGCGCATAGAACGACTGACTTGATAGCAACTCACAGCAGAGCGCAGCAATAAGCACGGTTGCCAACTCGTTACCTCAAAATCGGGTAATCCTCCCAAAGCCTTTATTATAAGGCGATAAGAAATTTATTCCAGAATTACTAAAAAAATACTAAAGAGGCAGAGGAGAAGGGGATAAATGCATGCTCATACCTCAGTTCTTCTTTGCTCTGTACTCCTTGGGTGACATTCCCGTGTGTTTCTTGAAATATCGTCCGAAGAAAGACTGGTCGGGAAAACGATATTTGTCGGCAATCTCTTTCAGTGACATGCCGGTGGATTGCAGTGCCATTTTCAGTTCCAATATCAGGTTTTCGTCAATGATTTCTTTGGCAGAATCTTCTGCCACTTGTTTGGTGATGGCAGATAGGTAGCGGGTCGAAATGCAGAGTTGGTCAGCATAAAAAGCGACATCCCGCTGGGTAGTACAGTACGTATGTACCAGATTTATGAACTTTTTGAACAATTCTTCTTTCCGGTTACTGCCATTGATTTGCTCTTCCGTAAAGTAACGTTGAACCTTGTCGTAGGTGTCGAGAAAGAAAATTTGCAGCAGGTTTTGTGCAATGGCTTCGCGATACAGATTTTCAGAATCGCGGTAGATGGCATTGCTTGCCGTGATGAGTCCTGTGATAGCACGAACCGGTTCGTCTTCGGTATGCGTATAGCATGCATTCTCCTTTATAAAATGTATGAAGGGCGGCTCTAAACGGAAGCATGCCGTCTTGAACATTGTCTCGGAATAGGCAAAGAAGTCCACCAGGAAATCTTTACTCGCACTTGTCAGTGAAATAATGGAACTTGGAAGCAGCGTAATGTGCGTATTGGGTACAATATGATATTTTCTTAAATCTATTGTGATATTTGCTTCTCCACGGGTGCAGAACATCAGTGCTCCATTGTTCATTTTCAGAAGACGTTCCCGGAAGAATTCCAGCTTGTCTGTTCCGGCTCTGAACGTTTCTTGTTTGGTAGTCAGTAATGGGTTCATATGTTAGATTGCTTATGATTTGCGGTTACAAAGGTACGAGTTCTTTTTGGATTGTTAAATGGCATGTTCCGAAAATGAACAGTCGTGTACCTTCAATGAAACAAATGGTTGTTCAAAAACGGCATACCTTTGCTGCCGGCTTAAAAAATGAAAGAGAAAGCCGACGTATTATTTTTTTAAGATAAAAAGTATGATAACAAAAAAGAGTATGATGAAACAGATGATGACCGTCATCTGTAGTGCAACACTGGCAGCCTGCGGCAGCGCGCCTGTCGTGCAACCCCAGTCGGAATATCAGGTGATGACTATTTCGACTACCGACAAAGAACTGCAGACAATTTATTCCGCAGCCATCCGCGGACGGCAGGACATTGACATCTATCCGCAGGTGTCCGGTACACTCACCAAACTTTGTGTGGAGGAAGGACAGGCAGTACGTAAAGGACAAATCTTATTTATTATTGATCAAGTACCTTATAAGGCGGCATTGGAAACTGCTGTGGCTAATGTGGAATCGGCGAAAGCCGGATTGGCAACAGCACAGTTGACATACGATAGCAAGAAAGAATTGTTTGCAAAGAAAGTAGTTTCTGAATTTGATTTGAAGACGGCAGAAAATTCATGGCTTACTGCCAAGGCCCAGTTGGCCCAGGCGAAAGCGCAGGAGGTGAGTGCTCGCAATAATCTTTCGTATACAGAAGTGAAAAGTCCTGCGGATGGAGTGATTGGTACATTGCCTTATCGGGTAGGTGCATTGGTTAGTGCCAGTTTGCCACAACCGTTGACTACGGTTTCTGATAATTCGGATATGTATGTTTATTTTTCGATGACTGAAAATCAATTGTTGGCTCTGACCCGTCAATATGGTTCCAAAGCAGAAGCGTTGAAAAATATGCCGGAAGTGGAACTGCAATTGAATGACAAGTCTATGTATGGCGAAAAGGGGCGTATTGAAACCATCAGTGGGGTGGTAGACCGTAATACGGGTACCGCGAGTCTGCGTGCCGTATTCCCGAATAAGAATGGGTTGCTGTATAGCGGAACATCGGGAAATGTGATCCTTCCGGTTACGATGAAAGGAAGTTTGGTTATTCCTCAGGCTACAACTTTTGAAATTCAGGATATTACATATGTATATAAAGTCGTGGACGGCAAGGCACAATCAGCTCCTGTTAGTGTGACCCGTGTAAATGGAGGACAGGAATATATCGTGAACGATGGATTGAAAGAGGGAGATATCATTGTTGCAGAAGGCGTAGGCTTGCTGCGTGAAGGTACTCCGGTTAAAGTAAAACAAAACTAAGAAGAAAATGAATTTAAGAACCTTTATAGAACGTCCCATCCTGTCGGCTGTTATTTCTATTTCGATAGTAGTAGTGGGGATTATCGGGTTGTTCACTTTGCCCGTCGAGCAATACCCGGATATAGCTCCGCCTACCATTCAGGTAAGCACTTCTTATTTCGGTGCCAGTGCGGAAACTCTTCAGAAGAGTGTTATCGCTCCGTTGGAGGAAGCGATTAACGGTGTGGAAAATATGACTTATATGACTTCTACCGCTTCAAATGCCGGAGTTGTAGATATTACTGTGTATTTTAAACAAGGAACAGATCCTGATATGGCGGCTGTTAATGTGCAAAATCGTGTATCCAAGGCGACCGGACAGCTTCCTGCCGAAGTGACTCAGGTGGGTGTGACTACCTCAAAGCGGCAGACCAGTATTTTGCAGATGTTCTCACTATATAGTCCGGATGATTCGTATGATGAGAAATTCTTGTCCAACTATATCAGTATTAATTTGAAACCTGCAATTCTTCGTATCCAGGGTGTGGGTGATATGATGATTATGGGTGGTGACTATAGTATGCGTATCTGGATGAAGCCTGACGTGATGGCCCAGTATAAATTGATTCCATCGGATGTGACACAAGTGTTGGCTGAACAGAATATTGAATCGGCTACCGGCTCATTCGGCGAAAACTCTGATGAAACTTATCAATATACAATGAAGTACAAAGGTCGTTTGATTACTCCGGAAGAGTTTGGGGAAATTGTGATCCGGTCTTCGGATAATGGCGAAGTGTTGAAGCTGAAAGAAATTGCCGATATAGAGATGGGCGAGGAAAGTTATGCCTATCACGGGGCTATGAATGGTCATCCTGGTATTTCCTGTATGATTTTTCAGACGGCAGGATCTAATGCAACAGAAGTAAATAATAATATTGATGCCTTTTTGGAAGAAGCAAAGAAAGATCTGCCCAAAGGGGTGGAGATGGTTCAGGTAATGAGCTCCAATGACTTTTTGTATGCATCTATTCATGAGGTGATAAAGACCTTGTTTGAGGCCATTTTTTTGGTAATCTTAATTGTATATGTATTCTTGCAGGATATTCGTTCTACTATTATTCCATTGGTGGGGATCATTGTATCCTTGATTGGTACATTTGCTTTTATGTCCATAGCAGGATTCAGTATCAACCTGATTACCCTGTTTGCTTTGGTGTTGGTGATCGGTACGGTGGTGGATGATGCCATTGTTGTCGTCGAGGCGGTGCAGGCGCGTTTTGATGTGGGATATCGTTCTTCTTATATGGCTAGTATTGATGCGATGAAGGGGATTAGTAATGCGGTCATTTCTTCCTCGTTGGTATTTATGGCTGTGTTTATTCCGGTTTCGTTTATGAGTGGAACTTCCGGTACTTTCTATACTCAGTTTGGTTTGACTATGGCGGTTGCCGTAGGTATCTCTGCCGTCAATGCACTGACTTTGAGTCCGGCGCTGTGTGCTTTGTTCTTGAAACCGTATATCAATGAGGATGGAACGGAAAAAAACAATTTTGCAGCACGTTTCCGTAAAGCGTTCAATGCTGCTTTCGATGCAATGATTGAAAGATATAAGAAAGGGGTATTGTTCTTTATTAAACGCAAATGGATGGTATGGACACTTCTTGTGGCCTCGGTAGTACTATTGGCTTTCTTAATGAATACAACTAAAACCAGTTTGGTGCCTGATGAAGACCAGGGGGTTGTATTTGTGAATGTCAGCACGGCGGCAGGTAGTTCATTAAAAACGACTAATGACGTAATGATGCGTATTGAAAAGCGCATGATGGATATTCCTCAGGTGCTGCATGTGCAGCGTGTGGCAGGTTATGGTCTGCTAGCCGGACAGGGTAATTCTTTTGGTATGTTGATTCTGAAGCTGAAACCTTGGGATGAGCGTGAAGGAAAGGAAAATGATGTTCAGGCTGTAATCGGACAAGTGTATGGTCGTACGGCGGATATCAAGGATGCCAGTATATTTGCTATTTCTCCGGGTATGATTCCGGGGTATGGTATGGGTAATGCGTTGGAACTCCATATGCAGGATAAACAAGGTGGTGATGTGGGCACTTTCTTCAATACCACTCAACAATATCTGGGTGCTCTGAACCAACGTCCCGAGATCGCGATGGCATACTCTACTTTTGATATCCGTTATCCGCAATGGACGGTAGAAGTGGATGCGTCCAAATGTAAGCGTGCCGGTATCACTCCGGATGCTGTGCTAAGCACATTGTCTGGCTATTATGGTGGGCAGTATGTCTCAAATTTTAATCGTTTTTCTAAAGTGTATAAGGTTATGATTCAGGCAGATCCGAAATATCGTGTGGATGAAAGCTCATTGAATAATATCTTTGTGCGTATGTCTAATGGCGAGATGGCTCCTCTCAGCCAGTTTGTGACATTGACCCGCAGTTATGGGGCAGAATCGTTGAGCCGTTTTAATATGTTCAACTCTATTGCTGTAAATGCAATGCCTGCCGAAGGGTATAGTACCGGTGATGCTATCCGTGCCGTTCAGGAAACTGCCGTACAGGCACTTCCCAAAGGTTTTGGGTACGATTTTGGTGGTATTACTCGTGAAGAGACCGACCAAGGAGGTACTACCATTATCATCTTTGCTATCTGTTTCTTGATGATTTACCTGATTTTAAGTGCACTTTATGAAAGTTTCCTCATTCCGTTTGCAGTGTTGTTGTCTGTTCCGTTTGGGTTGATGGGTAGCTTCCTGTTTGCAAAGATGATGGGACTGGAGAACAATATTTATTTGCAGACCGGTTTGATTATGTTGATAGGTTTGCTTGCTAAGACTGCCATTTTGTTGACCGAGTACGCCGCCGAGCGTCGTAAGGCAGGTATGAGCCTGACTTCCGCTGCACTTTCTGCCGCCAAAGCCCGTTTGCGTCCTATCTTGATGACGGCTGGAACAATGATTTTCGGTCTGTTCCCGTTGATGGTTGCCAGTGGAGTAGGTGCTAATGGAAACAGTTCACTGGGAACAGGTACTGTGGGTGGTATGGTGATCGGTACGCTGGCGTTGCTGTTTATTGTACCTTCTTTGTTTATCGTATTCCAATATTTACAGGAAAAGGTACGTCCTATTCAGTTTCAGCCGGCGGCCGATTGGCAGATTCAAGAGGAATGTGTAGAAGCAAAAGAAGAAAGACAACACCACATTGAAAGCAAAAACGAAGAGAAAAAATGAAAAAACAGATCATCACTCTGACTGTCGCAGCACTCACACTGAGTAGCTGCGGCATATATACCAAATATAAACCTGCAACCGAAGTGCCCGATAATTTGTATGGGGAAGAGGTGGCGGTTGCTGATACCGTGGATAATATCGGCAATCTGAGCTGGCAGGAGATTTTTACTGATCCGCGGCTTCAGGAATTGATAGAGCAAGGCTTGCGGAACAATACGGATTTGCAGTCAGCACAATGGCGTGTGAAGGAGGCGGAAGCTGCTATGCTGTCAGCCAAATTGGCTTATCTGCCTTCTTTCGCTCTGTCACCTCAGGGGACAGCAAGTAGTTTTGACAAAGGAAAAGCTGCACAAACTTATACTTTACCAGTCGCGGCAAGTTGGGAAATTGATATTTTCGGCCGTATCCGTAATGCGAAACGCCAGGCGAAAGCATTGCTGGAACAGAGCCGTGACTATAAACAGGCTGTCCGGACACAGCTGATAGCCGGTATAGCTAATACTTACTATACCTTGCTGATGCTGGACAATCAGCTGGCCATCTCTGTCCGGACTGAAAAGTCTTGGAAAGAAACCGTAGATGCGACCCGTGCTCTGATGGAAGCCGGATTGGCAAATGAAGCTGCCGTTTCACAAATGGAAGCTACATACTATACTATATGTACTTCAGTTCTTGATCTGAAAGAACAAATTAACCAGGTAGAAAACAGTTTGTCGTTGTTGTTGGCTGAACCTCCTCATGCTATTAAGAGGACGGGCACATGGGACAGCTCTTACATGTTGAAGGAACATTTCCCGGTAGGCATCCCTGTGCAAATGCTTGCCAACCGTCCCGATGTACGCAGTGCGGAGCGTTCGTTGGAAGCAGCTTTCTATGCCACAAATCAGGCTCGTTCCGCCTTTTATCCTTCTATTGTTTTAAGTGGAAGTGCGGGATGGACTAATTCTGCAGGAAGTATGATTGTCAATCCGGGCAAGTTCATTGCAACGGCGGTAGCTTCGTTAACCCAGCCACTTTTTAATAAAGGTGCGAACATAGCACAGCTAAAGATAGCTAAAGCTCAGCAAGAAGAAGCCAAACTGAGTTTTCAACAGGCTTTGTTGAATGCAGGAAGTGAAGTGAACGAGGCTTTGGTGAAATATCAGACGGCCCGTGATAAATCAGCTTATTATGATAAACAAATAAATTCATTAAATAAAGCTTTGGAAAGTACCTCTTTGCTGATGCAACATGGGAATACAACTTATCTGGAAGTTTTGACGGCTCAGCAGACTCTGCTTAATGCGGAGTTAACTCAGGTTGCTAACCGTTTTACTGAAATGCAAGGCGTAATCAATCTCTATCAGGCATTGGGTGGAGGTCGTGACTAATTTAGCATACTGTTATCTTCAACGTGTTGAAGAAAGAGAACGCTGCTCTCCGTGAGGAAAGCAGCGTTCTTTTATGGTTGTCAAGGTCCTACTATAACACAAACCGGATTAGATTCTTCATTGATTTCCTGTAAAAAGCTTAGCTTTCCTTCTTGGACAATTCCCGGATTTTTATCCATCCATTCGTCTATTTTCCCTATCTCCAATAAAGTGGCATACTCTCCTTCTTCTGTACAAGTGATGGGATAGAAAGGCATGAAATGCGTCAGGTCATCTGTCAGCCCCACATTGGCATCATTCATATAAGTAATATGTTTTTCTTTGTCGTAAATACCGTAGAACGGTTTTTTCTTATCGTATAATCCTTGTAGAGATATAAAGAAGAGATGGTTGGGAGTTTCCAGAATACTGGTTATAACGATGTATTTGTCTGTATCTTCTTTTTGTCCCATTTTCTCAGCTGGGAAATGCCATTGTCTGGTATGGAAGGTGGTATGGACAGTAGCTTCGTGTCCTTTGATGTCATAGATTGTGTCATTGAACGCTTTTCTGAAACGTATGCTGCCGTTACTCAGCCAAAGTGAAGGCTGGTCTATAGGAAGAACGGTCATTGTTCCATTCTGGTAATTTATATATATTAATCCTCCTATGTTAGCGTTGCCGGGTAATTGCTTGAATACGTTGATGCTGGATATCTGATCCATGCCCATAGGGTTACCTGGATTGGCAAATTCCGGCAATGAGTCTTTTATTTCTCCCTGTTCGTTGAAGTAAAGTAACGCACTTGCTTGCGGTTGTCCTATTCCTTCTCCATAATGAGCAAGAATAAGGGAGTCGGAAAAAGTGAAGTAAAGGGATGGGGAAATCTTTTGTGGCAGGTTTACTTGCCCTAGATAATTACCTTTTGTGTCGTATTTTACCAACTTGTCGGGTTGGCGATAAAAGTAGAGATTGTTGGTATGGGGGTGAATAAAGCAGTTGGCATTGCTGTATCCTTTTGGATCTTCCCCTTTGTGCCCGATGCTGCCAAGATATTTTCCGGTTTGTTTGTCGAATGACAGGCATCGTCCGTTGGTAGAGACAAAGATACGGCCTTTAGATAGTTTGATGGAATAAGAGTTGCCAATCAGGGATGAGTCTGTTGTTTCTAAAAGGATATAACGGATCTGTTTTCCCAATTGGGAGATCTTTAATTCTGTGAGGTGTTCCAGACTTGCGGCAATGTCAATTGCATTCGGGGCATTTGCCTTGTTTTGGGGGGCACAGGAGCCTAATAATAGGAGCAGGCCGCCTAGCATGATTTGCTTCTTCATAGTAGTATTGTTTTATGAAAGAAAAGAAGTTGTTTGCATGGACAACTCCTTTTCTTTGTGTTTAAATGATGTTGTGTTTGTTATCTTGCTGCAAAAAACAAAGAGTTTCCTATAGCTATTCTTGCGGTAGCAATACCTTGTGCATCAGGAGTGACAGTCATGGAGGTTCCGTTTTGCAGGCTCAAAGTAGCTGTCCCGTCTTCGTTCATTTTCACAAGTTCGAAGCTCTGTTCGCCAGAAACAGCGTTCCATGTATTGTTTTCTTTGTTGTAGACCAAATCTACAGATTTGTCTTCTCCTTTTTTGGTAATGGTATAACCGTTTTCGTTGGTTTTAACCAAGTATTCGCCATTTTCTCCTTGCACTGTTTTTACTTCACCGATAGAAGCTGTAGGGTTAGAGCCGCTCCAGAATTCGATGGAATTTAAAACCAATACATCCGCCAGATAAGCAATTTCATAAACAGGGACAATATGGAAAGCGAGAAAGATAAGTTCGTTGACAAACTTGTTGCTTACTCCCTGATTCCAGTCTTTCAAACTATTCCATAATCCGAAAGAACCGATGCATGATGAAAATAAGACGCTGCCACTCAACGTGGCGCAAACAAGAAATGTTTTGCTTTTTTTCATGATCAATAAAGTTAAGTTTATAAAAAGTAATTTTATGACGATTTCCTACAATAAAACGATTTAATCGTCACGCAAAGATAGAACTTTTTTATGGAAAGAGGCTTCTCTACCTAAAAAACTGTATCTTTGTAAGCTGAACATGAAAAACTATTAATCAAAAATCTTATAAAAGAATGAAAGAACAAATTCAAAAAAAGCTCAATGACTCCAAGGCTCTTCGGTGGAGTGTGTTGGCGCTGGTGGCCTTCACCATGCTATGCGGTTATTTTTTGACCGATGTAATGTCCCCCTTAAAACCGATGCTTGAAAAGGAGCTGCTGTGGGATAGTCTGGATTATGGTATTTTTACCAGTGCATACGGTTGGTTCAATGTTTTTGCCTTTATGCTTATTATCGGTGGTATCATTCTGGATAAGATGGGAGTGCGTTTTACTGGGATGGGAGCATGCCTTTTGATGGTGTTGGGCTGTGGATTAAAATATTATGCTATTTCTACTACATTTGCTGAGGGAAGCACTTTGCTTGGAATGAAAACCCAGGTAGGAATGGCTGCGTTGGGATATGCTATATTTGGTGTCGGTGTAGAGATTGCAGGTATCACGGTCTCAAAAATTATTGTGAAGTGGTTCAAAGGAAAAGAAATGGCTTTGGCCATGGGCATGGAGATGGCGACAGCTCGTTTAGGCACTATGCTGGCTTTGGCTGTTACGGTTCCTATCGCTACTTTCTTTGGAATTACTGATGATGAGGGTGTGTTCCATCCTAATATTCCTGCTCCATTGTTGCTGTGCCTTACTATGCTTTGTATTGGTACGATAGCATTTTTTATTTATACTTTCTATGACAAGAAACTGGATGCTTCTTTAGAAGAGGAAGGGGCGGAACCTGAAGAGCCTTTCCGTATGAAAGATATTTGGTTGATTGTAACCAATAAAGGATTTTGGCTGATTGCGTTGCTGTGTGTGTTGTTTTATTCTGCCGTATTCCCTTTCTTGAAATATGCCACAGACCTGATGGTGCAGAAATATAATGTAGATCCGGAATTGGCAGGTACTATTCCTAGTCTGTTACCATTGGGAACTTTGTTCCTTACTCCGCTTTTCGGTAATGTGTATGATCGGATAGGCAAGGGAGCTACGCTGATGATCATCGGTTCTGTGCTGTTGATTTTTGTTCATACAATGTTTGCGTTACCTATCTTGAATGTATGGTGGTTTGCTACTATCATTATGATTATATTGGGGATTGGCTTTTCTTTGGTGCCATCGGCTATGTGGCCCTCTGTTCCTAAGATTATTCCGGAAAAGCAGTTGGGTACAGCTTACGCTTTGATCTTCTGGGTACAAAACTGGGGGTTGATGGGTGTGCCTGCCTTGATTGGTTTTGTCTTGAATGAGTATTGCAAAGGACCGGTAGTAGATGGGATGCAGACTTATGATTATACACTTCCCATGTGGATATTTGCAGGCTTTGGTGTGGCTGCGTTGTTCTTTGCTTTGTGGCTGAAAGGTGAGAATAAGAAAAAGGGGTATGGATTGGAGGAACCAAATATCAAAAAATAATTGATTGTCTTTTAGTGAAAATGAGGGTATCCATGCACTGGATACCCTCATTTTGCTATATAGGGGTGAGATGAAGTTTTAGTCTTTATCAATCTTCACAATTCCTCCGGTATTAGGATTAAAGATCACTCGTGTGTTTACTTTTTTATTAAAAAGGTTATCTACCAGACATTCCGTTGTTCCAAATTGTGTAACAGGTAGTTCTCCGTCAAAATAACGTTTGTTTGGAGTGAATACGGTAACCTGAGCTTTTCCCGGAATATTATAAATAACACCATCCATTTTCTTTTTTTCTTTGCCTTTCGGATCCACTGGTGGCAGTGTTTCTTGGTTGATGATGGAGATATAATAAGGTTCACCGGATAAATTATCGGCATCCAGCATCCCTAGTTTCTTTGAGAAACGGAAAGCGACTTTTTCTTTCATGCCTGCTTCTGGCTTTATGCGGATGGTAAACGATTTTTCTGTGCGGTCTGTTGTGCCGGCAAACATTTGCATCATGGCTTGTTCCTGTTCATCCAGATTGTCCAGCATGAGTTTTAAAGCAGCTCCGTCTTTGGGCATATAATCTGCTTGCCCGCGGGTTAGGCTGTTTTTGCTTTCTCGTATATTGTAGATTTCTTTCGCCACCAATTCAGCCATTTTAGCGGTAGAACCGGCTATCAGAATCTCTTCGGTCATAAAACTGCGTGGGTCAATACGTTTTTTGGCCGTATCGGCAACCTTTGTTACAGGTGCTTTTTCTATAGGAGAGGTGGTGTTGATAGCCTTTATGATTCCTTCAGGAGTCAATTCTACTTGTGAGGCGGCACTTTTGTCTTTCAGTTTTACAGCGTATGCATTGTCCGGATCAGGAATGCCTATGGAATTTACCTTGATACTGTTTATTTCCCAATGTTCTTCCGGTTGGGATGATATGCCTGTAAGGCGCAGATAGCGATCGGCGTATTGGCAGAATTCTCCGGGAGTGTAGACAACTTTGGTTGCGATGACTTGCAATTCTATTTCGGTCTTAGGCAAATAATAAACCACTCCTTCTCCCATGGTTCCGGGAGTATATGTACTGACATCTTGTGCGGTGCCGCTCAATGAAACCAGCAACCCTGCTGCGATTAATCCTTTTTTCATATTTCTATATTCTATCATATATGTAAGCAAATATAGCTATTCTTTTGTAAATCTGCCTTTTGTTTCTGTTAATTTCTTCCATGCTGCGGGTAATGCGTCAATAAGATCACTTGAGGTGGTCCCTATTTCTCCTTTTTCTTCCGCTGCAATGTCTCCTGCCAGACCATGTACGTAGACGCCCAGGCGGCATGCATCTTCTTGAGTATAT
>ENA-OPCJ01000305-OPCJ01000305.1-human-gut-metagenome-genome-assembly--contig:-NODE-305-length-12385-cov-2.620276_pt1 | contig 12385 bp, 8 predicted proteins | sample MGYA00241565_ERZ501481 | MGnify/ENA primary metagenome ERZ501481 (study PRJEB25962, sample SAMEA2042662) | human gut metagenome | biome: human gut; feature: human-associated habitat; material: faeces...
CAGCAGGCAACAGACTGCTTGTTAACTATGAAACAGTATTATTTGTGCTGTTTGTTCTGCTTGCTTTTCTTGCTAACCAGTTAAAAGAGCTTAATTCTCTGTTTATAAGTAATGCTGGCAAATCAGAATTTCCTGCTGAGAGAATTACAGGAATTAACATGATAATGGTCATGGTTGTGTCAGGACTTATGATTCTTGGCATGATTCTGTTCTATAGTGGGGATTATGGCAATATATTTACACTGATTGGTTCAGGTTTTGTAGCAGTTGTAAGGATAGTGCTGAAGCTGTTCTTAAGACTTATAAGAGAGAAAGAAGAAGTCTCTACGATGCCCGAAGATTCCGTGAATCCAGTCACTGATGATGATGTGGTAAAGGGAGATAACGACCTTGCATTTACTGATAATCCTGTTATGAGTGCATTATTTACAGCATTTGCAATAGTTCTTGTAATTGCACTTGTTGTATTTATTGTCTATATGATTATCAGATATGCCAAGAATTTCAAAAAGTCACAGGATAATAATGGTGATGAGATTGAATTCATTGGTAATGACAGAAGAACAGAAGCAAGGATAAAGAGACGTCAGAGAGCAGAAGAAGCTAAGAATATGCCTGTTAATATGCAGTACAGGAAGGCATTCAGAAAAGCAGCAATAAAATCATCAAAGGCAGCCAGGGATTCGGATGGTAAATCACTTGAAAATATGCAACCACAGGATATAACAATAAACAGAATAACTGACGATGCTGATGCTGCAGACAGAATTACAGCAAGTTATGAGAAAGCAAGATATTCTGATAAGAATATTTCCAAAGAAGAACTTGAATTTATGCTTGACTTTATAAAAAATGACAAGTATAATAAGCGTACATAATAAGTAAATGCTGTGAAGAGGACTATTAGATAGGAACCAGAGTCAGAGAACTGCCGGGTGGTGCGAGGCAGTCGAAGGAACTTATTGAACTCGCCTTGGAGCTGCTACCTGAAATCATTATGAGAAGTAGGAGTAGCCGGAAGCCAACCGTTATAGTGGACAGAATATAATGCAGCACATTTGTTGTACGTATTCGGTGAGTGCATAGCATAGCTATGAAGAAGAGTGGTAACGCGTGAGATTTATCTTTCGTCTCTTTGGGTGGAATTGCCCATGGACGAAAGATTTTTTTATGCTTATCTTTAAGGAAGCCTTTACTTATTAACAATACATATTTATATTTTCAGGAGGTTTTAGGAATGTTTGATTACAGACAGTATGAAAGAGGCTATTTCATGCCACCAGTTAAGTGCAATGACTGGGTTAACAAGGAGTATGTTGATAAGGCACCAATCTGGTGTTCGGTTGATTTAAGAGATGGTAACCAGGCTCTTGTTGAACCTATGAGTCTTGATGAAAAGCTTGAATTCTTCCAGATGTTAGTTGAAGTTGGATTTAAAGAAATTGAAATTGGTTTCCCTGCAGCTTCTGAGACAGAATATGAGTTCTGCCGTACACTTATTGAGAAGAATATGATTCCTGATGATGTTACAATCCAGGTTCTTACCCAGGCAAGACCACATATTATTAAGAAGACATTTGAAGCCGTAAAGGGTGCTCCGAGAGCAATAGTTCATGTATACAATTCTACTTCATTAGCACAGAGAGAACAGGTATTCAAGAAGTCTAAGGAAGAAGTTAAGCAGATTGCTATTGAAGGTGCTAAGTTATTAAAGGAACTTGCTGAAGCTGATGGAGGAAACTTCCTTTTTGAATACAGTCCAGAGAGCTTTACAGGAACAGAACCAGAGTATGCACTTGAGGTATGCAACGCTGTTGTTGATATCTGGCAGCCAACACCTGATAAGAAATGTATCATCAATCTTCCTGCTACAGTTGAGATGTCACTTCCACATGTATTTGCAAGCCAGATTGAATATATGTCTAAGTACATGCACAACAGAGAAAATGTTATTATTTCTCTTCATCCACATAATGACCGTTCGACAGGTGTTGCTGATGCAGAGTTAGGACTTCTTGCAGGAGCAGACAGAATTGAGGGAACACTTTTTGGTAATGGTGAGAGAACAGGTAATGTAGATATTATTACACTTGCGATGAATATGTATATGCAGGGTGTTAATCCTGAACTCAATCTTTCTGATATGCCACATCTTGCAGAAGTATTTGAAAGACTTACACAGATGAAGATTGATGACCGTCATCCATGGTGTGGTAAGCTTGTTTTTGCAGCTTTCTCAGGTTCACATCAGGATGCTATATCTAAGGGAATGCATTACAGAATTGAAAATGATCCTAATAAATGGACAGTTCCATATCTTCCAATTAATCCAGAAGATGTAGGACGTACATATGATTCAGATGTTATAAGAATTAATAGCCAGTCTGGTAAGGGTGGTGTTGCTTATGTTCTTGAACATAACTATGGAATGGTTGTACCTAAGGCTATGAGAGAAGATCTGGGTTATGCTGTTAAGGATGTATCGGATGTTAATCATAAGGAGCTTTCAGCAGATGAAGTTCTTGAAATATTTGAGAAGAGATATAAGAAATACACACCAGTATTCAAGATTTCTGAAGTACATTTCAAGCAGATTAATGGAATACAGACAGTCGTAACTATTAATGAGAATGGTGAGAAGTACAATGTTGAAGATGGTGGTAATGGTCGTCTTGATGCTGTAAGTAATGCTCTTGCCAGTCATTTTGGAAAGCCTTGTGATATCTTCTGTTATGAAGAACATTCATTAAAGAAGGGTTCTGATTCTAGTGCCATTGCATATGTTGGTATTACAGGAGAGGATGGAAAGAATTACTTTGGTATTGGTATTGACCATGATATCATCAGAGCTTCTATTGATGCGTTAGAGTCAGCTATGAACAGAAGCCTTGAAGCATAATATTTAAATTGAATAATGTGTAATATAACCCATGTCCGGAACGTATACTAGAATGATACTGATTCAGGATATGGGTTGTTTTATTAATGTAGAATTAAAACCCCCCAAAAAGGGGGAAGCAGTACTTTGGTACTAATGCTATTATACGCTGAGAGAGGGAAATATAGTTAAGGGGAAACTATTGGTTCAGACATTTTTGGAGGGATAGTAATGTTTTTTAGAAAACGATTAAGTGGTTTGGATGTAAAGATTAAGAAAACTGCAGTTGGCGTTCTTTTGGTTGCAATAGTTGCAGGTTCTGTGTTTGCTGGTACGTCTTTAAGAGCTGGCGCATATTCAAAAACACAGGATGTCCTTAATGAATTATTAGGAGCAGCAAAACCTTACGGTGTAGTTGCTGAAGAATTTAAGAATGGTAATCACAATCAGACATGTTTCGCGACTAACAAGCTTGTAATAACAGATCAGTGGATGAGTGCATGGCTTGATATGAGCGTTGGAACAACATATATCAAGAGTTTTGATAATTCTGGTTCATCAGAGGTTAATGTGGATAGGAATGCATTTAATAATCTTGTGCTTGGAACTGATTATGATTATGAACCCAGAGAGAATAAATATTATATTAAGGATGCTAACGGAAAAAGAACAGGTGCTGTTATTAATGTTGCTAACTGCAAGGATACAATCAATGTTTATTATGCAGAGGATTATATGGATGTAACTGCAGCACTTGATAATGTATACGATAATTTCAAGGCGTATTCAGATACACCAGATTCGGAGGCTGATATAGTTATTGGTGCTTATGATGATAGAAAGATTGATCTTGCTTCATTTAAGAATAAGCAGATTGTAGTGGTAAATATGTATGCTAATAATTATATTGACTGGCAGGGAAAAGAAGTTTCATCTTATTATGGAGAAGGACAGCTCAACATAACAAATAAAGCACAGGGACAGTTTGTTATCATTAATCTGCTTGGCGGTGATGGTGATGCAGACATTAAAAGATTCAGCATTAATGGAAAGAATACAGGCGGATTAACAGATGTTGATGTATCAGACACGGTTATTTTCAATGCTGTTAATGTAACTGGTAATATTAATATAGGTGAGGTATGTGGTATAGTTGTTGCACCAAAAGCAGATATTACTTTAACATCTACATGTAATGGAAGAGTAATTTCTAAGTCATTTGTTAATGTCAATGGACAAATGCATTTTATATCAGATAATCAACAGCAGGAGACGACACAAAAGGAAACAACATCTGTAGCACAGTCTTCAGCAGAAACAACAAAGTCAGAAGAGACAACAACTGCACAGGAAACAACAAAGTCAAACGAGACAACAACTGCACAGGAGACAACAAAGTCGAATGAGACAACAACTGCGCAGGCGACAACAAAGTCGAACGAGACAACAGTTGCGCAGGAGACAACAAAGTCGAATGAGACAACAGTTGATGCTGGTAAGGAAACTAAGCCGACAAAACCAGAATCAAACGAAACAACAGCTGTTAATGAGACAACAAAGTCAAATGAAACAACAGTAGATTCTAATAAACAGACAAAAGAACATACAACTTCATCAACTCAGGTCACAAAGAAGACTGGTGAAGTTGCAGGAGATGAAGAATTAGTTACAGGAAAAGAAGATGAGACTGTTGATGGCTCAAGAGTCAGAAAAGCTGGTGAAGTTGCGGCTGATGAAGAGGTTGTAAAGACTGGTGACAATAAGCATGTATGGGTATATATTGTGATTCTTGTAGCAGCAGCTGTTATTTCTGGAACTGTTATTGTGATAAGCAAAAAGAGCAATAAAAGATAATAAATGTTAATGATATCAGAGAGGCACAGCAGTAATGTTGTGCCTTTTTTATTGGGGTGGTATTGAAGCACTCTGCTTTTTTATGCTATAATGCAATATGTATGAGTCGAAGTAGGCTTTGAACACAAAATACAGTGAAGAACAAGGAGATGGAAGTTTTATGAAACATTTGATACTTGCATCGGGTTCACCAAGACGAAGAGAATTAATGAGTCAGGTAGGACTTGATTTTACTGTTGTTACAAGTGATGCAGATGAGAATATTAAAGAGATGGAGCCTGAAGATTATGTAAGAGAATTATCTTCTATTAAGGCACAGTCTGTATTAGAGCAATATGCAGATAAAGATGATTCTGTAATCGTTATAGGTGCAGATACTATTGTTTATCATAAAGGAGAGATTCTTACCAAGCCTAAGGATGAAGAGGATGCATTCAGAATTCTTAAGTCTTTAGAAGGTCAGATACATCAGGTGTATACAGGTGTAACTATATGCAGCACACATAAGAATGTAAGTTTTTATGAAAAGACTGATGTGTGGGTATATGATATGACTGATGAGGAAATCAGGGATTACATAAGCACAGGAGAGCCTATGGATAAGGCTGGTGCATATGGTATTCAGGGAAAATTCGCAGCATACATAAAGGGTATTGAAGGCGACTATAATAATGTTGTCGGTCTGCCTGTTGCAAGACTTGTACATGAGCTTAAAACATTTTAAGGAGAAAATATATGGTTAAATTCGTAGCAAGTGACCTTGATGGGACATTGCTTCTTAACGGAGCACAGAGCGTCGATAAATCTACGATACAGTATATCAATAAACTTGTTGATAAAGGCGTTATATTTGCACCGGCTAGTGGCAGGCAGATAACGAGTCTTAAGAGACTTTTTGGGGCTGTCAGTGATAAGCTTGCATATATTGCAGAGAATGGTGCACTTGTGGAATACAAGGGTGAAACTATTGGAAAGACTGCGATGGATAGGAAGCTTGCGTTAGAGATAATTGAGGATGTAATTGAACAGCCTAATTGTGAGGTGCTTGTATCAGGAGAACATACGTCATATATTAAGCCTAAGTCTCAAGAATATTATTACAGGATGACCAAGGTGGTCAATTATCATACTACATTAGTTGATAAGTTCACAGACATTGACGAGGATATATTAAAGATAGCTGTGTGTGATATGACAGGAATTAAGAACTCTAAAGAACATTTTATTAACAAATGGAGTGATAAGGCTTCAGTACTTGTATCGGGAGAACTTTACTTAGACCTTATGGACACTAATGTTAATAAAGGAAGAGGAATTGAGCAGGTTCAGCAGTATTTTGGACTAAAACCTGAACAATGCATGGCATTTGGTGATAATTATAATGATATCGCTATGTTGGATAAGGTATATTATTCATATGTTATGGAGAAAGCTGTAGAAGATGTTAAGAAACACGGGCGTTTCGTAACAGGATGGGTAGAAGGAACATTAAGAGAGCAATTTAAAGAGATAAGATAAGGAGATTTAAGTTATGGATAAACATATTGATGAGTGTGCGAAGGTGTTTTTAAGAGATCAGAAACAGCTTTTCGATGAGCCTGTTGCATATGATTTAGAGGAAGCTAAGGAATTCTTAGAGGACTGTATGGCGGTATACTGCAAGGATATTAAAGAATTAAGAGAAGTGATGGATGATGAGGGAATGGATGTATCTGACTTAAGCAATGATGAGCTTCTTGAGCAGTTAGAAGTATTCAGGCTTGATAATGGCGGATATTTCTTCGTGGAAGGATAGTACAGATGCGTATAAATGTTGTATGTGTAGGCAAGATTAAGGAAAAGTTTTATACCCAGGCAGTTGAAGAGTATTCTAAGAGACTTTCAAGATACTGTAAGCTTGATATTGTTGAACTACCTGATGAGAAAACACCGGATAATGCAAGTGATATAGTCAATGAACAGATTAAGAATAAGGAAGGGGAGAGAATCCTTTCTGCCATTAAAGATGATGCTTATGTATGTGCACTTGCAATAGAAGGGAAAATGCTTGATTCTGTTGAACTATCAGAAAAGATTGAAAGACTTGGAATAGAAGGAACAAGTAACATAACATTTGTAATAGGAGGCTCTTTGGGACTTGCAGATGCAGTACTTAAGAGAGCTGATTATAAGCTGAGTTTTTCAAGGATGACATTTCCGCACCAGCTTATGAGAGTTATTCTTTTGGAACAGATATATAGGGCTTACAGGATTATGAAGAATGAGCCATATCACAAATAATTAAAGAGGATAGAATATGAAAAGAAGAAAAAAAACATTTATTATATTAGCAGTTATTCTTGTTGTAGTTCTGTTAGTTGCAGGATATATTAAGTTCTTTAATGGACGTCTGATATATTTCACAACAGGAATGAAGAGCGGTGAGCTTATTAAGACAGCAGGACAGAAGACAACTAATACATGCGAGGCAGATATTCTCATGTCTGATGTGAAGAAGGAATATGAGGAAATGTTTGGCAGTAATATATGGAGAGAGAAAATTGGTGATGCTGATTTTGAAAGCTATATTAAGGACCAGATTAAGAGTAAGTTAATGCGCGTCAAGGCTATGAATGTTAAGGCTAAGGAACGCGGTGTTGTGCTTGGAAGAGAAGAAAAAGATTCTGTGGGTAAGGCTGTTGATGCATTTTACAATGAATTAACTGAATCGCAGATAAGCAGTACAGGAATAACTAAGGATAAACTGAATACAATGTTTACTGAATTTGCAATAGCACAGAAACTCTACGATGACCTTACTTCCAGCATGGATATTGAAGTAAGCGCAGATGAGGCAAGAGTTATTGATATCCAGTATATTGTATCAGATTCAGAGGAAGATATTAATAAAGCATATAATCTTGTGAATTCAGGAAGTTCATTCTTTGCTGTTGCCAAGGAGTACAATGCGGATGGCGAATATGAGTACGAACTGAAACGTGGCGAGATGGATGCAGCATTTGAAAAAGCAGCATTCAATCTGTCTACTGGTGAGATGAGCAGTATAGTTGAGTCAGCAGGCAGATATTACATTATAAGATGTACATCGGATAATGATAAGGCTAAGACTGAGGTTAATAAGTCTGCAATTCTTGAAAAGAGAAAGTTAGAGCAGTTTAATACTGATTTTGAGAAATATGAAGCTGGTATATATATGGAATTTAATAATAGCGAATGGAAGAAATTAAGTATTCAGGATGCGTATACGTTGGGAAGCAGCTTTGAGGATACTTTCAATGCGTATTTTGGAAAGTAAAGAGGAGAGTAATTAATAATGGCAGCTAATAAATATGATGCTAACAGTATATCTATACTGGAGGGCCTTGAAGCGGTAAGAATGAGACCTGGTATGTATATTGGAAGTGTCGGAACAAAAGGTCTTAATCATCTTATATATGAGATTGCGGATAATTCAGTGGATGAACATCTTGCGGGTTTTTGTACACAGATAAATGTAACTCTTAATGATGATGGAACAGCAACTATCAAGGATAATGGACGAGGTATTCCTATCGGAATCCATCCTAAAGCCGGAATACCTGCGGTTGAGGTTGTATTTACAGTACTTCATGCAGGCGGCAAGTTCGGAGATGGCGGATATAAGATATCAGGAGGACTTCACGGCGTTGGTGCATCTGTAGTTAATGCACTTTCTGTATGGCTTGAGGTTGAGATAAGAGTTGATGGTGGTGTGTACAAGCAAAGATACGAGCGTGGAAAAGCAACAGCGCCGCTTGAAAAGATTGGTACATGCAGAAAAAATGATACTGGTACAACTGTTACATTTCTTCCTGATGGAGAAATATTTGAAAAGACAAGATTCAAAGCAGACGCGATAAAGAGCAGGCTTCATGAGACTGCATATCTTAATCCGGGGCTTACAATTGAGTTTGAAGATAAGAGAAAGGGCAGCGAGGATAAGGAAACTTTCCATGAGCCTGACGGACTTAAGGCATATATCAAAGACCTTAACAATGGCAAAGAGACAGTATGCGATATCGTCTACTTTAAGAAGAAGCAGGAAGATATTGAGGTTGAAGTAGCATTTCAGTTTGTTAATGAATTTGAGGAAAATATTCTTGGCTTCTGTAATAACATATACACTCAGGAGGGTGGAACGCATATTACAGGCTTTAAGACCAAGTTTACAATGATTATCAACCAGTATGCGAGAGAACTTGGCATCTTAAAGGATAAGGATGCGAATTTTACAGGTCTTGATGTAAGAAATGGTATGACTGCAGTTGTTGCAGTTAAGCACCCTGCACCAAGATTTGAGGGACAGACCAAGACCAAGCTTGATAATCCGGATGCTGGTACAGTTGTTGCAAATGTAACAGGAGACGAGGTACAGCTTTATTTCGACAGACATTTGGACGACCTCAACGCTGTAATTGCATGTGCTGAAAAATCTGCGAAGATACGAAAAGCAGAAGAAAAGGCTAAGACAAATATGCTTACAAAGCAGAAGTTCTCTATAGACAGCAACGGAAAGCTTGCCAACTGTGAGAGCAAGAATCCGGAGGAATGTGAGGTGTTCATTGTTGAGGGAGATTCAGCTGGAGGTTCAGCAAAGACTGCAAGAAACAGAAGAACTCAGGCAATTCTTCCAATCAGAGGTAAGATTCTTAATGTTGAAAAGGCAAGTATTGATAAGGTACTTGCCAATGCCGAGATTAAGACAATGATTAATTCATTCAACTGTGGATTCTTAGAGGGCTACGGTAATGACTTTGATATTAGCAGATTAAGATATAATAAGATTATTATCATGACTGATGCCGATGTGGATGGAGCACATATTGATACACTGCTTCTTACATTTTTCTACAGATTCATGCCTGAGCTTATTAATCAGGGACATGTATATATTGCTACACCACCTCTTTATAAGGTTGTTCCTAAGAAGGGCGAGGGTGAATATCTATATGATGACAAGGCACTTGAGGATTACAGAAAGAAGCATACGTCAGGAACATTTACACTTCAGAGATACAAAGGTCTTGGAGAGATGGATCCTGACCAGCTATGGGAGACAACTCTTAATCCTGAAACAAGAATTTTAAAGCAGGTTGAGATTGAGGACGCAAGGCTTGCAACTGAGGTTACAGCAATGCTTATGGGTACAGATGTACCACCTAGAAGAGAATTTATATATACGCATGCTAATGAAGCTGAGATTGATGCGTAAAAGCTAAAGGAGTAGAAAATGGCTGAGAAGATTATAAGGACTGAGTATTCTGAGGTTATGCAGAAGTCCTATATAGATTATTCCATGAGCGTTATTACAGCAAGAGCACTTCCTGATGTAAGGGACGGTTTAAAGCCGGTACAGAGAAGAGTGCTGTATGCCATGGACCAGTTGGGGCTTAATTACGACAAGCCTCACAGAAAGTCTGCACGTATCGTTGGTGATACAATGGGTAAATACCATCCACATGGTGACAGTTCAATATATGAGACACTCGTTGTACTTTCACAGGATTTTAAGAAGGGTATGGCTCTTGTTGACGGACACGGAAACTTCGGTTCTATCGAAGGTGACGGAGCTGCCGCTATGCGATATACAGAAGCTAAGCTAAAAAAGTTCACACAGGACGTATATCTTGCTGACCTTGATAAAAATGTTGTGGATTTCGTGCCTAACTTTGATGAGACAGAAAAAGAGCCTGAGGTTCTTCCTGTAAGAGTACCTAATCTGCTTGTAAATGGTGCAGATGGTATTGCGGTTGGTATGACAACTAATATCCCTCCACACAATCTATCAGAGGTTGTTGATGCAGTATGTGCATATATGGATAATGAGGATATCACAACAGACGAGCTTATGCAGCTCTGCCCTGGACCGGATTTTCCTACAGGCGGAATTGTAATTAATAAAAGCGAGCTTGGTGCAATATATGAGACTGGAACAGGTAAGATTAAGTTAAGAGGCAAGGTCGTATTCGAGCCTGCCAAGAACCGTTCTGAGAAGGACAAGCTTGTTATTACAGAGATTCCATATACAATGATTGGTGCTAACATAGGTAAATTTATATCTGATGTAGTAAGCCTTATAGAAACTAAGAAAACTACTGATATTGTCGATATTTCCAATGAATCTTCTAAGGAAGGAATAAGAATTGTCCTTGAACTTAAGAAGAACGCTGATGTCAAGAATCTTGAAAATCTTCTTTACAAGAAGACCAAGTTGGAAGATACATTTGGCGTAAATATGCTGGCTATCGTTGATGGAAGACCTGAGACCTTAGGTATTAAGGATATAATAAAACACCACATTAATTTCCAGTATGAGCTTGCTACAAGAAAGTACACAACACTTCTTGAAAAGGAGAAGGCTAACAGGGAGATTAAGGAAGGTCTTATAAGAGCATGTGATATTATTGACCTTATTATCGAGATATTACGAGGCAGTGCTAATCTTAAGATGGCTAAGGACTGCCTTGTTAATGGTAATGTTGAGGGAATCAAGTTTAAGTCAGAGCAGTCAAAAAAGCAGGCTGCAGGTCTTGATTTCACAGAGAAACAGGCTGGCGCAATATTAGAAATGCGTCTGTACAAGCTGATTGGTCTTGAAATTCTTAATCTTCAGAAAGAATATGATGAATGTGTCAAGAAGATTGAGAAGTATGAAAAGATACTTGGCAGCAGAAAAGAGATGGCTAAGGTTATCAAGTCTGACCTTCTTAATATTAAGAAGGAATATGGTGTTGCAAGAAGAACTGTAATTGAAGACGGAGAAGCTGCTGTATTTGAGGAAAAGAAGATTCCAGAGATGGAAGTTATGTTTATTATGGACAGATTCGGATATGCAAGAACCATTGATATGGCTGCATTTGAGAGAAATAAAGATGCTGTATTTAATGAGAACAAATATGTCATTCCGGTAATGAACACAGATAAAATCTGCATATTTACTGATACGGGAGATCTGCACCAGTTAAAGATAAAGGATCTGCCATTCACTAAGTTCAGAGATAAAGGCACACCGATTGATAATCTGTGTAACTATGACAGCTCTAAGGAGATAATTGTGTACATTACTCCATTTGAACGACTTAAGAATCAGAAAATGCTTTTTGTCACAAGACAGGGAATGATGAAGCTTGTAGACAGTGAAGAATTCCAGGTTGCAAAGCGTACAGTTGCATGTACAAAATTAGCAGATGACGACAAGCTAATCGGAATGTATTCAACAGACGCAAGAGTAGAGATTTATTCAAAGTTCTCACTTGATGGAGAAATCAAGGAAGAAGAGGTTGTCGAGAGCAACCAGAATGTAATTGTACAGACAGAAAACGGAGTGTTCTTAAAGTTCCCATTAACAGACATTCCAATGAAGAAGAAGAGTGCTGTAGGCGTAAGAGGAATCAAGCTTTCAAAAGATGATTATATAGAAGATGTATTCCTGCTTACAGAAGGTGATGAGTTCACAATGGAATATAAGGGCAAGAGTATCAGCTTTGCCAAGATGAAGACGGCACACAGGGATACTAAGGGAACTAAGATAAGAGTATGATTTTAACGGTTGGGGAGTCGAAGAAGTGCTTCACACCATCACAACTAAGGTAAGCGGTCCTAGTGGCTGGGAAAGGCCCCCTATACAAAGGTTTT
>ENA-OPCJ01000309-OPCJ01000309.1-human-gut-metagenome-genome-assembly--contig:-NODE-309-length-12329-cov-2.741568_pt1 | contig 12329 bp, 9 predicted proteins | sample MGYA00241565_ERZ501481 | MGnify/ENA primary metagenome ERZ501481 (study PRJEB25962, sample SAMEA2042662) | human gut metagenome | biome: human gut; feature: human-associated habitat; material: faeces...
AAAATTAGTAACTCCCCAGAAGTGTGAGTCGTTAGCATGTGATACTGTCATGGCACCAGCGCCTATAGCCATTACACAAAGCACTGTCTTAACAGGTGAAGCAAGTCCAAGAGCTCCAAGCAGTGGAGCAATGATACCTGCTGTAGTTGTAATTGCAACCGTCGAAGAACCCTGTGCTGTCTTTAATATTGCTGCAAGAAGGAATGGGAAGAATATTCCAACTGCTGAAAGCACTTCTGCATGCTGTGTAATAAATGCAACCATTGAGCTTGATGAAATAACCTTTCCTAATACACCACCAGCTGCTGTTACAAAAAGTATAGGGCCAACTGTCTTTAATGTCTCATTGGTAATATTGTAAAAATCGGACATCTTATGTGCCGTTGCAAGCTGGATTACTCCAAATATTGTACCAACAGCAAGTGCTATAATTGGTTTTCCAAGGAACTGGCATGCTATGTCAAGTACGCCGGTCCAGCCAGCCATTGATGAAATTGAACCAAGTGCCATAAGAATGATTGGTACAAGAATTGGAGCTAATGCATTAAATCCATTAGGAAGCTTTCCATACTCTGCAACTAATTCTTCATATGTCTTGGTAACTTCTCCATTGTCTGTTACTTCATCAGCACTCTTTACTCTCTTTCCAATAAACTTAGCATATACAAGACCTGCTATAAGAGGAAATATTGAACATACAACACCAAGTCCCATTACAAGTAAAAGATTATCTCCCACTCCAAGTGTATTAGCAGCTGCTATCGGACCAGGTGTTGGCGGAATAAAAACATGAGAAATATAAAGTCCTGCTGAAAGTGCTACTGTCATTGCTACACTTGAAACTGCTGTTCTTTTTACAAGTGCTTTTCTTATTGGATTAAGAATTACAAAACCACTGTCACAAAACACAGGAATTGAAACAACCCAGCCCATAAGCTCTATTGCAAGTTCTGGTCTTTTCTTTCCTACTACCTTAATTACCATATCTGCCAGCTTCAATGCTGCTCCTGTTTTTTCAAGTACCGAGCCAATCAATGCACCTAATATAATAACAATACCGATGCTACTGAATGTACCTGAGAATCCAGCTCCTATAACTGTTGGAATTCCAGACACCTTTGTTCCGTCTGGTTTTACAGTATCAACAAATGGAATTCCTGCCATCATTGCAAGAATAAGTGATACCGCCATAATTGCTAAGAAAGGATGAACCTTAAACTTAGAGATTGCAACTATCATCACAATGATAGCCAACACAAATGCAATTATCAATGCTACTCCTGTCATAAAAACACCTCATTTCTATTTTATTGTTGTACGGTTTGCACAAACCTTTGTGCTTTGTATGACACAATAATAACATGTAAAGTTTAATAGCAAAATGTTACACAGCACATAATATCATTTTTATTTTGTATTATGTAACAATAATGGTAAATCATATTTTTCATTAATTAATTCATCAGTAATTATGTATGCCAGATACAACGCTGGACTTTCTGTTGGTTTCCTGACATCAAGTCCTGTTATTTCTTTCAGTTTTGATATTCTGTATTGTAATGTATTCTTATGAATATAAAGATTGTCTGCTGCTTTCTGTATTGATCCCTGTGCATTAAAATACGCTTTCAGCAACGCAATATTCTCACATACATCATTATAATCCATATCTTTGAATACCTTCTTTAAATATTCAAGCTTAATCTCTGTCGGTACATTGCTTATTAAAAGTTCAAGACTAATATCCTCATAGCATATAATCTGTTCATGTTTTTCAGCTGCAGCCGTCCATGCCCTATGTGCTTCAACATAAGCTTCATGCATATCATAGCTTTGGGCTGAATCTATACCAATATTTAATTCAAACTTATCTTTTTCCCACACATATCCTGCCAGCTCTCCTGCAAATTTAACCACATTTTCCGTATCCATATTATCTATGATTATTATCTGTCTTGAAGCATTCCTGAAATGCATTTTATAATTATTTCTCTTTAAAAATGCATCAACATCAGTCTCAAATTTTGCAATCTGAGACTGTCCCTGCTGTGAATCTTTAAGGTTGTCCAGCTCATCTATGCTGGCAATAAACACTCTTCTTGGCTTATTAATATCTATTCCCAAAGCCATTCCACGGTCTTCTAAATCAGCATTCTTATATCCTCCATTTATAAGCCATTCTTCATAAAAAGCATTCCTTACACGCTTATTCATAAGCTGTCTATAGTTTGCACGACTCTCCATCAAAAGAATTTCCGTCATCTTTTTTAACAGTTTTCCAGACGTTATAACCTCTTCATATCCACCTGTCATTCCTATCACTCCTACTATTCCGCCATCAAGTTCAAGTGGAAGATTGATTCCTTTTTTTATGCCTTTTGATAAATCATCTTCATCAATATAATATTCCTCAAGATTTTCAGATATAATCTTATACGCACCATAATGAAAATCCCCTATTCTGGATTTATCACGACTTGCAATTATATGTCCTGTCTCATCCATAAGATTAATATTCTGTTTAACAAGTTTTGAAATTTCTTCAACAATCTGAGTTGCAGAATTCTTTGATATATGCATAACACGTACCTCCTCTTTGATAAGGATGTGACGGAATCCGTCACATATTCTTTCTATATATTATTGTACCATACATTTTATATCATTAAAATTTCTTTATAAAATCTTTCAACTTACCTCTGACATTGTGTTGTATGCGATTGTCATGTCATACAAATTTATGAATAAATCAGATATTCAGGATTCATAATATTAATTAATAATTATGAATCAAAAGGAGTATTATATGAGTAATAATATGGATCTTGGATACGATATGTTCTGCTATCAATGTGAACAGACAGCCGGCGGAAAAGGCTGCACTAAACTCGGCGTATGCGGAAAGACACCAGAAATAGCCAATCTTCAGGATTTGCTTATCTATCAGCTGAAAGGTATCAGCTTCTATGCCAGACATATTCTGGATTCAGGACTTAATGTTGACAAATCTGTTGTCAGCTTTATTGAGAATTGTCTTTTTACCACTCTTACCAATGTTAATTTCAATGTAGATGATCATGTCCATCTTCTTAAACAATCCCAGGACATCAAGAATAATCTGAAAAATATAGTAGGAACAACTGATTATATTACCCCATCTGCTGCATACGAACTGCCAGAAACTAAAGCTGATATGCTGCGTGACGCGCCAATGGCAGGTATTATGTACGACAAAACTCTGGATCCTGATATCCGCTCATTAAGACAGACTATTCTTTATGGTCTTAAAGGAATAAGCGCATACGGTCATCAGGCAAGGGAACTTTCATACTATAGTGATAATGTTGACAATTTCTATATCATTGCACTCGAAGCAATAACAGATAACACCCTGACTGTCGAAGAACTTATCCGTCTGACTCTTAAAACAGGTGATATGGCTATTGAGATAATGAAAAAACTTGATGAAGCGAACACAACCATATATGGTAATCCATCACCACACTCGGTCAACGTTCACATTAAGAAAGGTCCCTTCATCATTGTTTCCGGTCATGACCTTAAAGACCTTGAAATGCTTCTTAAACAGACCGAAGGACTTGGCATTAATATATATACCCACGGGGAAATGCTCCCTTCCCATGGTTATGAAGGTCTTAAAAAATATAAGCATCTTGCAGGTAATTTTGGCGGTGCATGGCAGGACCAGCAAAAACAGTTTGATAATCTTCCCGGCTGTATCCTTATGACAACCAATTGTCTCATGCGTCCAAGAGACACATATAAAGACCGTATATATTCTACTAATGTTGTAGGCTGGGATGGCATAAAATATATAGAGAAGAAGCCTGACGGTGAAAAAGATTTTTCTGAAATCATAAAACAGTCTCTTGAACTTGGAGGCTTTACCGAAGAGCAGGAAGCAAAAGAAATTCTAGTAGGATTCGGACATGAAGCTGCTCTGTCTCATGCAGTTGAACTTGTTGAAGCGGTAAAATCAAAACAGATACGACATTTTTTCCTGATTGGTGGCTGTGATGGTGCAAGACCTGGCAGAAGTTATTTTACTGATTTTGCCACTATGGTTCCTGATGACTGCATGATTCTCACTCTTGCATGCGGCAAATATCGTTTCAATAAGCTTGATTTCGGCACAGTTGCCGGACTTCCAAGGCTTCTTGATATCGGACAGTGTAATGATGTATATTCTGCTATTCTTATTGCCAATGCCCTTTCAGATGCATTTGGTACAGATGTCAATGGACTTCCTTTATCTCTTATTGTTTCATGGTATGAGCAGAAGGCTGTTGCAGACCTTCTCGCCCTGTTAAGCCTTGGCATTAAGAATATTTATCTCGGTCCGACACTTCCAGCATTCTTAAGCCCTAATGTATTGCAGTACCTTGTAGACACTTTCCAGTTAAGACTTATAAGCAATCCGGAAGATGACATTAAGACATGTCTTGGACAGGCTGTTTAAATGTTTCTCCTAAAAAGGCTGCCACAAAGTGACAGCCTTACATACCTCATTAACATTCTTATAATTCCGCCAATCCGGCAAGTGCAACATATTTTTCTGATACTGTAAACCATGTAGGGAAATCTGTTATTCCTGACTGTGGCAGATTGAATATCCGCTGGAACTCCTTAACCGCTGCTGCCGTCTGCTCACCATATATTCCATCAGTACTCAGAACCGGAATAGAATTATAATACTCCCCTATAAGATTAAGCTGTTCCTGAAGCTGTCTTACCTTCTGCCCTGATGAACCTATATCAAGATTAGTTCCCGACCATGAATAAGGAATTCCGCTTATCTGTTCTGCAGCATTAATATACACATTCTGACCATAATAATATCTTAATATATCAATCGATGAATAATTCTGATCTCCCAGATACTTGCTTCCCCACTGTGAAAGCCTGTTAGGACATGTCACCCTCTTTCCATCACAGTACTGTGTAAGTATCGGCTGCTTTACATTAGGTCTTGATATGTAATTATCAAATATATCATCTACTACCTGTGATATACTTTCGAACACATTTCTTCCATTAACCCATTTCTGGTCATATGCAGTTGATGAAGTTATTGTAAAATCATAAAATTTGTTTCTGTACCATTCTGTATATACCCGGTTTAATGTAAATGACATAATAGCAAGCACATTTGCCTCAATTGTCTGCCTCGGCCATGTTGAATATATCTCAGAGCTTGCTACATTCTTAATATAATCCTTATAAGTAACATAATAATTATCTGCCTCAGTATCTTTAGGCGGTCCGTCATGTACAACTACAATTTCAGGAACAACAACTCTGTCAAGCACAATTTCACCCGACTGACCCATAGGCTTAATCTCTTCTTCATCAATCTTAGGTGGGTAATCTCCATATAATGTGTTAACAGGTATGACTATATTATTCTGTGAATTATCCCTTGCAGACATCTTTACATTCTGAATGCTTAGCTCCCCCGAAAACATATCACTGCCTGATATATTTACATTATCAAATCCTGGCGCACTTACAGCTATGTCATACTCTGAAAATGGCTGCCTGTTCCCCGGTTCCATGCTATATTCAATTGGAGGCGTTCTTAAGTCGTTAAATATACTTATCCCGTCTCCGTCTGTACCACTTTCTCCTATTATATTATCAGGATTTCCTGTATACGACAGTCTTACAGCCGCTCCTTTAATTGGCACATTTTCTTCATTGACAACATTTACCTTCAATCGGCCTTTATCAATATTATTTTCTGGCACTTCAAATGTATGTACATATCCAACGTTCATAATCTGTCCTCTTTCTCATCTTAAGATAAATATATGTGACAGGTACGCTTATTATGTCTTTTGCATACAATAATATGATTAATGTTATCGGAGATATTATGGCTCAATATAAGATAGCTGTAGATGCCGGACACGGCGGTAGCGACTATGGTGCAACATATAATGGCAGAGCTGAGAAAGATGACAACTTAAAGCTCGCTCTTGCCGTAGGTGATATATTAGAAAAAAATGGTATTGACGTTGTGTACACCCGTACTACTGATGAATATGAGACACCTTTTAAAAAAGCGACTGATGCCAATGATGCTAAGGCTGATTATTTTGTTTCAATCCACAGAAATTCATCCCCTACGCCTAATCAGTACACAGGCGTGGAAACTCTTGTTTACAATAATTCCGGTATTAAATCACAGATGGCTGCCAATATCAATTCTGAGCTGGAAAAGGCTGGCTTTAAAAATCTTGGAATTACCGAACGTCCTAACCTTGTTGTACTCAAACGGACAAAAATGCCTGCCGTACTTGTAGAAGCCAGCTTTATTAACAACGATAAAGATAATGAAACATTTGATAAGAACTTTAACCAGATTGCAAATGGAATCGCAGATGGTATTCTTAAGACCCTTGGAATTAAACCAAAGACAAATAATACTACTGCACAGGCTGCTTCAGGTGAAGTCCCATCAGTGAAATCAGATTCTGCCAAATCCGCTGAAATCATGCCTGCAGCATGCGAAAAAAAGCCTGCACCTCCTGCTAAACCATCATGTAACTGTGATGATGACCTCTCTCCTGAGCCACTTTATCGTGTTCAGGTTGGTGCCTACCGCAATAAAAATAATGCAGACCGCATGCTTAATTCCCTGCTTATTGAAGGATTCCCAGCTTTTATCATATATGAAAACGACTATTATAAAGTTCAGGTTGGTGCTTTCAGACAGCTTTCAAACGCCATTAAAATGGAGCAGAAGCTGCGTAAATTCCGATACAACACATATATTGTATACTCATAAATATACGCTGATAGTCATACAACAATTAATCCCGTCAGACTGTCTGTAAACCAGTCTGACGGGATTAATTGCTCTGTTCCATTGAATTATTTAACACTGTATATTATGCTCTGTACTTCATCATCCTTCATAACGAACGAAAGTCTGGTGTTACCTGATTCATACAGAAGCTGTCCGTCAGCTTCTGTATAATCACTTCCATATGCTGATAAAACCTTATCTTTCTTATCGCCAATACGGACACCTTCTTTAGTCTTAACAGCATCATCCATAAGTGTTATAGAATAAAGCTTATCATTTCCGTCCTTCTGATATCCCTGCAGAGTTACGCTATCATAGTAATAAAATTTGTCCATTCCTTCAAATGCACAGCTTTTAGCTTCATAGTAACCACCAGAAGGTTCTCCAAGCTTAGATGTATATTCTGTAAGATCGCCATCTGTCTTTAACTCTATGCCTTTTAATTCAAATGAATACTTACTTTCCGTCTGCTGTGATGCAACTGGCTTTTCCTGACTATTATCTGGCAGTGTTGATGCACTTCCACATGCTGCCATCATAACTCCTGCTGCAAGTACTGCCGCTAACATTAAACTCTTCTTTCTCATAATCAATCTCCCTGTTTCTCTTCGTAATATTTATTAACTATTGTCTGCCATGCATTCTTATATGATTCATCCTGTCTATGGTCAGTAAGCCTGAAATTCTTAACAAGCTGTTCCCCAAGATATAACGACAGCTTCTCAGCTCCTTCCACATTAAGATGCTGTCCATAGTCAAATGTATCAGTAGTATAGTCTATACCTATATTTCCAGCCTCATTAATTGTATTAAGATATAGTATTCCATGCTCATACGCATAATCACTAACCTGCTTATCCCACTCATCATACCAGTGAGGATATACACTCGGTGCTTTCATAAGAACAAGATTAATACCATTATCTTTACAAAGTGAATATCTCTTATCAAGATATTCCATATTCCTGTCACTGAATGTATAATTAGCAAGTGGTGCAGCTTTTGGTATAGTAGTAACTGGTCTTACACCTTTCTGCATAAGATAACCGTTAGTCGTAACAGATGGTGTTTTCCACATATATCTGAAATCCTCTGATGACAATTCACTCCATCTTGAGTGATATCTAAGCAGTGGGAATATATAGCTGGCCATATTCTCTTCTTCTGTCATTGACTCCCTTACAGAAGCTATCTTATACTTTGAAAGCTTCATGCCATCCAGTGTCATTCTGTTATAAGCCTCGCTTTTGGCATCACTTTCTGTCATTGCAAGTACATTTACAATAACAACCTGCGGTTTCTCATACTTTAGTGTATCCTCTAAAAGATAATACGACTGCCATATAAGCTGTTCCGCACTTCCACGGATATAACTTGATATTCCGTAATTCTCCCACATTGTAACAGGGGATATATTCTCATACACTTCACAGTCACCAAGAATAAGCACATCATGATTCTTTTCACTGTTATAATATTCCTTAATCATTGCACCTTCTTTAATATCTGATGCATATTTAGGAACTAACAGACACTGTAAAAGATACAGACATACTATCGGTATTATGACAACTGCAATACCTGTACATATCTTCTTTCTCAAAACTATCTCCATTCCTTAGAAAATGTTTTCTAAAACTGATTATATATAAACTGGCTTGATTCATATCCGGTTCCATAGATTCCAAACACAGCTATAAGCAGAAAAATCACAAGAAACACTGTATATCTTATAATATAATTCTTCTTTGCTAACCGGTCTCTTACCGGACATTTTCTCTCAAGCAGGCTTACCACAAACATTATAACAACGCCTGCAAAAATAACTATATAATCAGCTGCTGATAATCCTATACTCCACATTCCCTTAGTAAACACAGCCACATAATTATGCTGTTCAAAAGCCCCCAAACTACGAAGTTCCAGCTTGCACCATGCCATATACCTGTCACAAACCACACAGTAAGACTTGAAAAATATACCGGAAATCTTGAACCTGCCGTCTTTCCTATGTGCTTCTTAAGCCACCTTGATACCTTATTCATCCATTTAGACATTGATAACGGATAGAAAAGATAATCCTTAAACCATGCACACAATGTAATGTGCCATCTTCTCCAGTATTCTGCTATACTCTTTGAAAAGCTCACAACAGTTTATATAGTCAACCTGTAAAACCGGCTCTTCCTATAAAAATGCTGATACCAGATATAGTTTCCCATATCTGATACCAGCATATACATTTTACATATAGATTCTTAATTAATCAGTATTATTCTGTTTTACCATCAGTTTCAGGCTCTTTAGCTGCTGCACTCATCTCTTCTGGAAGACCTGTGAAATTAACGTTCTTAGTAGTCTTTGCATCATATGTATTAGCCTTCATGACTTCTGTCAGGTCAAAACCTGTAGTTTCCTTGATACTCTCAATTGTCTTAGCAAGAACTGACGGTACATTACCACTGAAAGTTCCTACTCCGTTCTCACCTGAACCTCCATCAATAATAGTAACCTTATCAATGCTTTCAAGAGGCTTTGCAATTGCTTCTGCCATCTGTGGAAGGACTTTAATAATCATCTCTGTCATAGCAGCTTTACCATACTTAGCCATTGCCTCTGCTTTCTTTTCCATAGCCTCAGCCTCAGCAAGACCTCTTGCTTTAATGCTTTCTGCATCTGCAAGACCTTTTGCCTTAATGCTTTCCGCTTCAGCAATTCCCTGTGCCTTAACAGCCTCTGCTTCCTGCTCTTTAGCAAATCTGTCTGCTTCTGCCTGTGCTTTCTTAGCCTCTGCCTGTTTCTGAATTTCAAACTGCTTTGCTTCTGCTTCCTTCTGTCTCTGGTAAAGTTGTGCATCAGCCTTCTGCTGTGTTGCGTATTTCTCTGCTTCTGCCTGTTTACGGATATCTGCATCAAGTGTTTTTTCCTTAACAGCAATCTCTTTCTCTCTTAACTCAATCTCTTTCTCCTGCTTTGCAATATTAGCATCAGCAGTTGTAATTTCGATTGTTTTTCTCTGTTCCTGCTGCTGGATTTCGTATGCAGCATCAGCCTCAGCTTTCTTAACATCTGCTGCTCTCTTTAATTCTTGTTTCTTAATCTCAAGTTCGTTATTTCTTTCTGCAATAGCAGTCTCAGCTTCGATTCTTGCATCATTTGCCTGCTTTGTTGCATTAGCTTTGGCAACTTCGATATCCCTTTCTGATTCTGCTCTTGATATCTGTGCTGATTTACTGATGCTTACCACCCTGTCAATACCAAGGTTCTCAATAACATTTCCCTCATCAGTAACATTCTGGACATTAAAGCTTACTATTTCAAGACCCATTCTTGCCATATCAGGAGCAGCATTTTCCTGTACCTTCTCAGCGAACATCTTTCTGTCCTGAACAATATCTTCCAGCCTCATCTGTCCTATAATCTCACGAACATTACCCTCTAATACATCTCCTACTGAGTTTCTGATATAATCTTCGTTCTTGTTAAGGAAGTTGCTTGCTGCTTTCTCAAGCATTTCCTTAGAAGAACCAACCTTAATCTTTACAGCAGAATCAATGTTGACATTGATATATTCGTTAGTCGGAACTGATTCCTTAGTCTTAACATCAACAGAAATCATCTTAAGTTCAAGTTTATCAACTCTCTGTAAGAATGGAATTCTTAACGCTGACTTACCAATAACAAACTTAGGATTCTTTCTTAAACCAGAAACAATCAATGCCCTGTCTGTTGGTGCTTTAATATAACTTGCAAGAATAAACACAACAAATAAAATCACAACTACCCCAATAATAATTGCCAATTTCATATTATATACCCTCATCTTTCTAATTACTCATTAGTTAATAGCTGCCATTAAAACCCAAGTCTTGCACCACCAGAAGAACTCTTTCCATTAAACAATTCATTATATAGCTTATCACTGAACACATTAGATAAAACATTTAAATTCTTCATAAGCTCATATGCCAGTGTTGTGCTCTGGGTCTCTGTAAGATTAGCAAGATTGTAAGCACCTGAATAATCTGATGCAGAATATTTTAACTTGCTGAATTCTTTCTGTGTTGCTTCACCTGAAAGCTTCATATCTATATTGCTGTCATCAATATTGCTGTTCACATAAAGATTATCAATCTTAACTGTTGTTCCTGATGAACTAAGTTCTGCTCCTGCTTTGATATACTCTTTATTCTGAGTCATCTCTAATGCCAGTGCAGCCTTATCATCCTGTGTCTTTACTGTATACTTCATATTAATATCATCAACATCAGCTTCGATAACAACATATTCAAATGGATTGTCATTACCAAGAAATGAGATTGCAACAAATCCTTTTTCGCTTGTATTATAATCTGCTGCATCAATTGCAAGTCTTACAATCTCATCATTCTTATTAATATACATTGACAATGTAACTGGCTGCATATCACTTAATGAACTCTCAATACTGCTCTTGATAGTTGTCTGTGAAACGCCTGCCATTGTAAGAATTGTCATATAAGAAGAAAGATCTTTACTTGCATATAATTCATCAATAACTGTTTCGCATGCCTTAATAACAGTCTCCTTAGTTATTGTAATGCTATACTCAGAAACCTTGATATCTCCGTTATCCGAATTATATGTAAATTTATCACCCTTCTTGTATTCACATTCTTCTGCAAATGTGTTAATCCCCTTAACTACACATTTAACTGCTGCATTAACAGGTTCTCTGTATAATTCAATATTGTTTGTATCTATTGCTGAGAAATACTTTGAAATACTACCCAAACTTCCATAAGAAAATCCCGAATCAATTTCATCCTCAAACTGTGCCAGTGAGATTACGAATGACTCTGAGAATAACTCAGGCACTTTGAAATACATATTATTGCCATCTGAATAAAATGTAACTGTAAGTGCTGTAGCTGATCCATTCTGTAGCTTAATCTCTCCTGCCATCTTCTCTGTTGAAGCATCCATCTGAATGTCATATGTAACTGTATCAGCCTTGATATAATCTGAATACTTCTCGCCATCAATTGTTGCAGTATCAAGCTTTAATGTACCTGTTATCTGATTCTTGTCTGATACAGATGTAAGTGACATATTATCCAATGCACTGCTTGCTGTATCCTCAAGACCTGTTCCAAGTTTCTTGATAGCTGCTATTGCATGCTTATCTGGTGATAACACATTAGGAAGTACTACAAATCCGAGTACTGCTGCCGCTGCCACAATAACTGCTATTATAGCAACTACTATTGGCCACTTCTTCTTTTTCTTCTTAGGCTGTGGCTGCATAGGAGGTGCCTGCTGATATCTTGGTACATCTGCATTCACTGGTGGAACTGTGCCTGACTGTGGCTGTGTTCCGAACTGTGGCTGTACTGTCTCATTAAACTGTGGCTGTGTTCCGAACTGCTGCTGTGCAACTGGCTCACTCTGTACCGTCTGTGCAACTGGTTCGTTCTGTACAGGTGTTTCCTGTACTGGCTGGGGGTTTAAAGGATTT
>ENA-OPCJ01000313-OPCJ01000313.1-human-gut-metagenome-genome-assembly--contig:-NODE-313-length-12129-cov-2.180388_pt1 | contig 12129 bp, 11 predicted proteins | sample MGYA00241565_ERZ501481 | MGnify/ENA primary metagenome ERZ501481 (study PRJEB25962, sample SAMEA2042662) | human gut metagenome | biome: human gut; feature: human-associated habitat; material: faeces...
CTCTCTTGACTACAACTTCCTGAAGCTCATTGTTTTCCTTTTCACGTGTTTTCATCAGATGATCCACATACAGGCGATAGCCCTTATCTGACGGAATTCGTCCGGCAGATGTATGTGGCTGAATGATAAGCCCCATCTCCTCAAGATCAGCCATCTCATTTCTAATCGTGGCTGAACTTAAGTTTAAGTCCGTGTACTTAGAAATCGTCCGTGAGCCTACCGGTTCACCAGTCTCCAGATAATTTTTAATGATTGCTTTCAGAATCTTAACTTTTCTGTCATCAAGTTCCATTGACTCTCACTCCTTATCCATAAATAAATGCTGCTTATTTATCTCATGTTAGCACTCGTTAAATTTGAGTGCTAACATTTGATATACATAAAATAACACTACCTCATATTAATGTCAACACCCTTATTAAATTTTTTTATTAAGAAATTCTAAACTTTAAAAATCTCATATTAACTGCCTGGTTTATTTCATTATAAATACTGCCAAATTCTGAATTTACCGCCTCATCCATCTCTCCGCAGATGTCCATGCCTATAACTTTACGCATTTCAAATGTGTCCTCAATTATTGCAAAAAGCTCATCAACACTCATGATTCCCTGATTCCAGTTTGTTTTATATTCTTTTTCATCAAGCACATCTTTATCAACCGAAATATATACAGGTCTTTTTCCTGTCCAGCATTTATCTATAAGTTCATTTTCAAGACCATACTGTTGTCCTCTCTTTTTAAGTATTGTCTGCTTTGTAATAAACTTTACCCCCAGCTCCTTCATTTCTTTATCTATATTATCTTTGTCAACACCTACAACAGTTACTTTCCCTTTAAAGCCGGAATCTTCCACCAGATTTCTAATCCAGCCGCCGCATGATAAAACATCACCAAATGCCGGCTTTTGCATATCAGAATGATTATCAAATACTATCAGGTCAAACGGCTCCTCTATAAGACTTAACCATAAAAGTGTGAGATAATGGTAATTGCCTCCATCAATAAAATGAATACCTTTTGTCGGATATTCTTTCATCATTTCACGAAAATTTTCTTTTGCCATATCATCACAATATCCGTTTGTCCCTGTCATACTGACAGCATCTATAACTCCAGCACCGCCTTTTTTTAATTTATCAATAAATAAAGGTTGTTCATCATAAATTCCCGATACATTAACTAATGTTACATTCCCATAATCGTCCTGCATATAATACCCCGCTTTCATTTTTGTCTTTCAAATTTTCCATATAATTGAAAACATATTCTCCCCTCTGATACAAGATATGAAAAAAGCTTCTGCAAAACAGATTCCAATCCATTTTGCAAAAGCTTTATGCTTTATAATTAATTCCGATTAAATTCCAAGAATCTTTTTAACGCTTGAACTCATCTCATTAACTTCACATACTGTATCATGAAGAACAGGTGCTGTTCTTATATCTTCAATTGCCTGTGGAACGGCAACATTAGAAATCTTGCTTAATTCATCTACAAGTTCAAAGTCAGTCATGCTGTCATACTTTGAATCAATAGCATCCATAACGCTTCTTGTAAACTTATATGGGCTTGCTGTTGAAGCAATAACTGTCTTAGTTGTATCGCCAGTTTCTTTTCTGTACTTATCATATACAGTTGCAGCAACTGATGTATGTGTATCAATTACATATCCGCAATCTTCATATATCTTCTTGATTGTAGCTGCGTCCTCTGCCTCTGTAGCATAATTGCCATAGAAGTCAGCTAACTGTGCTTTCATATCATCTGTAATCTTGTACTTTCCTTCTGACTTTAATGATGCCATAAGTTCTGCATTCTTAGCTGCATTATTACCGGCAATTCTGTATATAAGTCTCTCAAGATTACTAGAGATAAGGATATCCATAGATGGTGAAGTTGTAAGAACGAATTCTCTGTTTCTGTCATACTCACCTGTTGTGAAGAAATCATATAATACCTTATTCTCATTAGATGCACATATAAACTTATTAATAGGAAGTCCCATATTCTTAGCGTAAAATGCAGCTAAAATATTACCAAAGTTACCTGTAGGAACAACTACATTTATCTTCTCGCCATCCTTAATCTCTCCATTAGCTAATAACTTGGCATACGCATATACATAATAAACAATCTGAGGAACAAGTCTTCCGATATTGATTGAATTAGCTGATGAGAACTGGAATCCGGCATCATTCATAACCTTCTCTAATTCCTTATCAGAGAAAATGTTCTTAACACCTGTCTGTGCATCATCAAAGTTACCCTTTATACCAATAACATATGTATTATCACCCTTCTGGGTAACCATCTGCTTCTCCTGAATTGGGCTTACACCATTCTTAGGATAAAAGACGATAATCTTAGTCCCAGGAACATTAGCAAATCCAGCTAAAGCTGCCTTTCCTGTATCTCCTGATGTAGCTGTAAGAATGACAATTTCATTCTTAACATTGTTCTTCTTTGCAGAAGTTGTAAGAAGATGTGGAAGTATAGAAAGTGCCATATCCTTGAAAGCTATTGTAGCTCCATGGAAAAGTTCAAGGAAATATTCATTCTCAACTTTAACAAGTGGAGTCATCTCCTCTGTATCAAACTTAGAATCATAAGCTCTGTCTATACAGCTCTTAAGTTCTTCCTCTGTGAAATCATCAAGCATAAGCTTCATAACTTCATAAGCAACTTCCTTATAATTCATCTTAGACAACTCTTCTAAGCTTTTATCTAATGATGGAATACTCTCTGGTACAAAAAGTCCTCCGTCTGCTGCCAGCCCTTTTAATATAGCCTGCGATGCAGTAACCTTAACATTGTCGTCTCTAGTACTTCTGTAGAACATGCTCATCTTTAATACACCTCATAATTAATATAGTGTGCCTGCGTTAACGTCGCAGGCTTTTGATATTATACAACAGACTTCTGTGCAAAAACAATACCCTTATGTACGAAATACATTTTAAAATAATATTACTTTGCAGTTACAGGTACACACATCAGCACATATAACACCTCTTCTTCATCTTCATATGCCTTGCTTATAACAATTCCTGTCACGTCTCCTGCCACTTTAAGATTATGTTCTTTCATATATGTAATATGCTTTCCAATCATAATCTGACGAACCTCATCATCAGACTTTTCACTCATCAAGCTTAATTTTGCTGGAATTCTTGAGATTCCCATAACAGATGGCTTGGCTGTATAATGCCTGGCATAGTCATTGGTCTTAAGTCTGTACTTCTCAACATGCTCCTCTTTTACAGCGATTCCACAGCATATAGTAAATCTGCCCTTTTCAATCTCTTCCTTTGGAATCATATATATGTGTTTTAATTCAGGAGAATTATACAGAAATTCTTTCACCTGCAATAACCGTTCCGGCTCCTGAAGCAGTTTTTCACCATATTTGTACAGAACATATCTAAGGTCAAGGCTGTTCTTCTCATATATGTCCGAATTGACTGCAGCCTTATTCATCAGCACATAATCATCTTTCAGCCGGTGCCTTAAATATGTCATATACGCAATCTGCCTGTCCATCTCATCCATGCGTTCTTTGTATGCCTCAATAGACTGTTCTAATGAAAAATGCTGCATCTTTGCTATCTGTTCATGTGAAAATCCATACTTCACATGCATTTTAACATTAAGTACGCCGAATATCCCATCATCATCATAATACCTGTATCCACTGTTTTCATCGCGCACAGCCGATATATACCCCATATCCTCATATCGTCTGACAGTATTAGTAGATACATCTAATAATTTTGCCAGATCACTAATCTTATATCTCATATTTTTTGCCTCTTAATATAATATTTTAGTAAGCCGGAACAAATGGCAGCTCTATCGGATCTGTCTTTGTGTTTTCCGTTTTATCGTTTTCTGAACTGGTACTGTCTGTTCCTGAAGTATTGTCAGTTCCTGAAGTATCATTATCAGCCGCATCGCTACTGGCGGCAGCAGTACTTTCGGGTACGATACTTACTGGCGGCAGCTCAGAATTAATGTTATTATACTGCGCATCAGAAGCATTTTCCTGTACATTCTTCTTTTCGCCGGTCTTCTGTGATTCACCAGTTGTCTGTAACTCACCATTTGTCTGTGATTCACCAGCCGGAATCATATGTGCATCTCTGCCATCATCATATTCCTGACTGCTTTCACTTTGCAGCTTCTGGCTGTTATCAGTTGAAATGTTATTCTTATTCTTTCCACATGCTGATAACGGCAATGTCAAAAGTGTAATTATCATAATTATAAATGTTATATTCCTTTTACTCATTCTTTTACCTTTCAATATGTTCTGCCAATGTGTTATCATTTATTATATATAATTGTATCTGTATACACAATTAATATATGTTATAATCTTTATATCAATGGTAGTGTCAAATGGTACATTAAATCAGAGTATAAGTTTGGGGAAGCCTACTAATATTGCAAAATATGATGAAATAGTGGGTTTAAAGGACAAATTTATAGAACGATTGGGGGATTCTCATGACAGGAGTTTACGAGGCAAGAAAGAAAAGTGGTGAAATATATTACCGTGCGTCATTTACATATAAGAATAAACACATCAGCCTCGGAAGTTCCTCTGACGAGGCTTCCTGTCATGCCATGTACAACGAAGCCTGTGAGATAATAAACAATTCTTCTGACCACTGGATTGATACTGACCACAGAACAACTTCATATAATGAAGCAATGACACTTTCTCTTGGTAAATACATCTCACTTATCAATTTCAGGGATAACAACATTTATATAAAAACACCTATATATATGTGCCATAAATATTTCCTGTATTTTCTCAAAGAACATGAGGTTTTACAGTTTTCTACTGATGACCTTTTTTACTATTCCAACCACACAATTATGAGCCGCGGAGGATATTATTTTGTAAATGATTATGGAATGCAGACAAGCATTCTCTCAAGATTCGGAGTAAGAAGCCACTCTGTAAAAGGCAGGGATTATGTATTTAAAAATGGGGATACGCATGATTACAGATACGAAAACATTCTTGTTGTCAATAAATACAATGGTGTTTCCCAGTTTACTAAGAATGGACGAATTATGTACAGAACCAGGATTCATATTAACGGCGACTATATACTCGGTGAATTCTCATCCGAAGCGGAAGCTGCAATTGCATATAACAAGGCCGTTGACATGCTTTCAGACCTTGTAAATATAACTTATACCCCTAATTACATAGAAGGCATATCCTCCGTAGAATATGCCTCCCTTTATCACAATATTATATTGTCTAAGAATTTCAGAAATTATGTAAAGTCTGTCTGTTTTTAAGCCTCCACAATCTTTCCAGCAATAGCACTTGCTGCTGCTGTAGCTGGAGACGCAAGGAATATCTTAACCTTGCTTGTTCCCATTCTTCCAAGGAAGTTTCTGTTGTTAGTTGCAACAACTACCTCTCCGTCAGTAAGAATTCCGCCTGTTCGTCCACAGCATAATCCGCATCCTGGATGTGTAACAATTGCTCCGGCTTCAACAAGTGTCTCAAGTGTTCCGTCTGCAAGAGCTTCTTTATATATCTTGCGGCTTGCAGGAGTAACTATTAACTTGACAAATGGTGCAACCTTCTTACCCTTAAGAATAGCTGCTGCACACTGAAGATCCTCTAATCTTCCGTTAGTACATGAACCGATGAATACCTGATCTACTGCTGTTCCGGCAAGCTCTGTAACAGGCTTGATGTTATCTACCTGTGAAGGACATGCAAGAACCGGAACTAAATCCTCTGCATTATATGTAATCTCTCTTGCATATACTGCATCCGCATCTCCCTTTAAATCCTTTAATTCATCTGTAAATTCTACATTACAGTACTCTGCTGTCTTTTCATCTGGTGTAAAAAGAGCACATTTGGCACCGGCTTCAATAGCCATGTTAGACATAGTCATACGGCTTGCAACGCTCATCTCGTCAATTGTTGAACCTGTGAATTCAAGTGCCTGATAAGTTGCGCCATCTGCTCCAAGGTCACCGATAAGTCTTAATATGATATCCTTTGAACGCACATTTTCAGGAAGTTTTCCATTAACTGTTACCTTGATAGTCTGTGGAACTTTAACCCACATTTTGCCTGTTCCTAATACACTTGCCATCTCTGTGTATCCGATACCTGATGAAAATGCACCAACACAGCCGTATGTTGTTGTGTGGCTGTCTGTACCAAATGCGATATCTCCCGGCTTTACATAGCCTGCCTCTGTCATTAACTGATGGCAGATTCCGTCTGAACGGTGGATATTCTTCATTCCGTATTTTTCCACAAATTCATTACCAATACGGAAATGTCTTGTATCATCAACCTGACTTGCTGGAACAAGGTGGTCATATATAAGAACTGCCTTATCAGGGTCCCATATCTTAGTGAATCCCATTTCCTCGAATTTTTCTTTAACAAATGGAATGAAAATATCATGAATCATTACTCTGTCAACATTAACAGTTACGATATCTCCCGGCTTTACTTCCCTGCCAATATTCTTTCCAATAATCTTCTCAATAATTGTATGTCCCATTATTCTTACCTCTCCCTGTCTTAGTCAAGACCGTTAAGCTTTCTCATTGCCTTAACAAGTCCGCCTGCATTAAGTATATCCACAAGATTATCAGGAAGTGAAGCAATAGGATATGCTTTTCCATTGTGTGTAATCTTTGCATTTACTTCAACATCAATAGTATCGCCTTCCGTAACTTCGTCGTGAAGGTCTGCATTCTCTATAAGGAGAAGTCCGTTATTAATAGAATTTCTGAAGAATATTCTTGCATATGATTTGGCAATAACACATTTAATACCTAATGCCTTAATAACCTCAGGTGCCTGCTCTCTTGATGAACCACAACCAAAGTTCTTTCCTGCAACAATGATGTCGCCTGGCTTAATCTGACCTGCAAGTTCTGGTCTTAATGGCGAAAATGCATATGGCTTCATATCTTCTACTGTCTTTAATGCGAGGTACTCTGTAGGAATAATGATATCTGTATCAATGTCATCACCAAGCACCCATACTTTACCGCTAAATTTCTCGTTCATAATTACTCCTTTGAAGTTAAATCCTTATCTTATACCATGTCTGCTGTTGCTATCTCGCCCTTGATTGCTGATGCTGTAACAGTTGCCGCTGAAGCAAGATATACGAAAGAATCTTTATGTCCTGCACGACCCTTGAAGTTTCGTGTACCTGTGCTGATAAGAGTCTCGCCCTCACCGATAACACCCTGACAGCTGCCCCAGCATACAGAGCAGTTAGGATTCATAACAATTGCACCTGCGTCCATGAATATATCAAGGAGTCCCTCTTTCATAGCCTGAAGATATACCGAACGGCTTGCAGGAACTACAAGGAATCTTACCTTAGGAGCAACCTTTTTCCCTTTGATGATTGCTGCGCCAACTCTTAAATCCTCGATTCGTCCATTGTTACATGAGCCAAGAAATGCTTCATCAATCTTTACACCAAGTGATTTCTTAGCCGGAACTACATTGTCAACAAAATGTGGCTTTGCAACGATTGGCTGTATTGTTGAAAGGTCAATATCATAAACCTGCTCAAATACTGCATCATCATCTGATGTAAAGCATGCCTTTGGCTCTCTGCCATGCTCCTTAAGATAATCCATTGCAACATCATCAACTTCCATGAGTGCAGTCTTAGCACCTGCCTCTACGCAGAGGTTACATATTGATATTCTGTCTGCCATTGAAAGGCTGTGTAAACCTTCTCCTGCAAATTCCATTGCTTTATAGTTAGCACCGTTAGCGCCAATCTTTCCAATAATAGAGAGTATTAAATCTCTTGCATATACTCCATCGTTAAGCTTTCCCTTAAGGTTGAATCTTAATGTTCCCGGAACCATTACCCATGATGTTCCTGTAACCATTGCATACAAATAATCTGTACAACCAACACCTGTACCAAATGCACCTAACGCACCATATGCACAAGTATGGCTGTCTGCTCCAAATATAAGTTCACCAGGCACCACATGATTTTCCATCATAACCTGATGACACACACCCTCGCCCTCGTAGAACTTAATATCATTAGCCTTAGCAAAGTCTCTCATCTTCTTCTGTGAGGCTGCTGTCTTAGGACTGTCTGATGGAATATTGTGGTCTACAATCCATACAAGCTTATCCTTGTCAGCAATATGAGGATTCTTTAACTTCTCATACATACCAATAGTAAGATGTGTTGTTCCATCATTACTCATAAGTCTGTCAAGAGTAACAGTTGCAATATCACCAGCCTTAACCTGTGAAAGACCTGCTGCCCTTGCAATAATCTTCTCTGCAATAGTCATGCCATGCTTTGCCTCGCCCGCTGTTACAGCTGCACTCTCAGACTCTTCTGCCTCATCATTAAGTGATGCAATAAGTCCGCCCTGATTAAGAATAGCCTGCATCTTGGCTGGAAGCTTTGTACATGTATAAGTCTTTCCATTAACAGTTATAATTCCATCTTCTAATGAAAGCTCACATTCATCCCCCGCATTAACTTCGTCATGGAGTTCTTTACATACAATAACAGGAAGTCCTATATTAATAGCATTACGATAGAATATTCTTGCAAATGATTTGGCAATCACTGCCTTGACACCTAACGCCTTAAGTACGCTTGGTGCCTGCTCTCTTGATGAACCACATCCAAAGTTGTCATCTGCAACAACGAAATCTCCCGGCTTTACAGCAGATGCAAAATCAGAGTCTAATGATTCAAATGTATGACTCTTCATCTCATCAATTGTCGGAAACAAAAGATACTGCGATGCAATAATCTGATCTGTATCAACATCTTTATCAAACTTAAATATCCTACCCATTGTTTTCTCCTTATCTTATCCCTGATATAACAGGTATTATTAATAGTCATTTTAACATTTTACCCTATTAAAGTGTGTTTTTCAATCGTTAATATTAACAGAAACGGTAATTAAGTGAAAGGTCGTTATCCTTAACCTTAACCTGTGTATATGCCCCACTTACTATCGGCATTGAAGGTGAAAGATGCCCGAAATCACAGTCCATTATAACCGGCACATTATACTTTGCCGCAATACCTGTAACTGCTCTGTACTGGTCAAGCCCCATCATTTCCTGTCCGTAGCACAGCGGTCTTCCTATGAGAAATCCCTTCACATTCTTAAACCATCCGGCATTATCCATCTGCCACATAGCCCTTCTGATTGCAAATACATTCAGATCACAGCTCTCTAAGAACCATATAATTCCGTCAACTGCATATCTTTCGTTAAACTCTTTAACCTTGTCAAAACTTGTACCTGTAAGATTAACAAGACAGTCCATGCAGCCGCCGACAAGCCTTCCTTCAAATGCAATCTCCGTATCACATTCGTCCCCACCAACATATTTTCTTAAAATCTTCTTCTCAGTAAGATTGTATTGTGGCGCAGGGTTCTCCTCATTCTTTAGAGACTCTCTCTCCCATGTGTCATATCCATGGACTTGTTTTTCCACAACTCCGTTATTGTTCTTGCAGCCTTTTCCACGAAGCACATCAAAAGTATCCACAAGCGCCTGATGCCAGTCCTTCATTGCAAATGCGCCTGCACACGGTCCGTATACACTTGCCGTATCAGCAATATGTACGATCAACGGATTATCCGATGGTCTTCCCTTGGCACTGTAAATTTTTTCGGATGCCTTTGGATTTAACGCATCTCCACCTAGTCCATATACGGTTTCTGTTGGAAATGCAACCAGTCCACCACTTTTTAATATATCCGAAGCCTTCCGGAATAATTCTTCGTTTTCCAGATCAGCTTTCGCTACTATGGTTTTCATTTTAATTACCAGCCTTACCTGTATAGTCAGGCACATCGCCTGCCAGTCTCATTTTAGCCTTATCCCCTCACAGTGTCAACCTGTGAAAAAGAGCTTCCCGAATCATTGGTATAATCTCTATATTCTCACACTTATACCCTCTATTATATGCTACCATTGGGTATCGCACCTGTTTTTTCGTCTTCATACCAAATTTATTTAGCTTCGTCGGGTATTTTCCCCCAACATTCTTCCTAATACCCTCATCAGACTTGTCCTTGTGGTATCGTGCGCTCATTTTCCATTCCATACCCATATCTAGCCTGCCTTGTGGGTATCGTGCGCTTATTTTCCATTCCATACCCTCATCTAGCCTGCCTTGTGGGTATCGTGCGCTCATTTTCCATTCCATACCCTCATCTAGCCTGCCTTGTGGGTATCGTGCACTCATATCCTATCTCATACCCATATCTGATCAGTCGTCTCGGGTACGACGCCTACTTATCATCCTCCATACCCTCATCTAACCAGACACCTCGGGTATCATACTTACTCATCCACTGTCATACCCGGAAATCAAGCATCATCAAGCAATAACTCACATATACAAACACAAATATAGCCTGTCTGGCTGTTGACTGGATCGCTGCACTATGACATTCACGAGGATTTCGTTATGAACTGCATATGCCGGCAAATGTGAGTGCTTGTCTTAGCCCATCAGGGCGAGTTAGCACAGGAACATTTGCGAATAGGGGATATGAATTTCATAGGAACCACAGGGAGTTAACTGTAAAAAAATAAAATGAACGCTGCCATTACTATTATGTAGTAAGCCTTATCCACGGCCGGTACTTAGGTTGCGTACTTTGCAACCTTATGTACCGCTGCACGTGGATTAGAGCGAAAGCGTCTTACGAAATAATAGGTAATGGCAACGTTCATTTTGTTTCAAAGTTACTCTGCTATGGATGCATCTGCCGGATACTCCTTGCCGAACCATGTGGCGATCACGCGGTATGGGCACTTCGGTGTTGCAAGGCTGACAACCACCATGATGATCGTGGAGATCAGACAGGCAACGATACAGGAATTGAAACCAAGTGAGATTGGCAGAACGCCCATATCGATCAGGAGATATAAGCCAATACCACTGATGATACCTGCGATCGCGCCATACTCATTTGCCCGCTTCCAGAACAGTCCGAGAAGCAAAGTATGAAGAAATGCTACTGTCATACCACCGGTAGCATAAGTGATCAATGAAGCCAGAAGTTCCGGTGGATCACATGCAAATAAGAAAACAACTAGTGCAACAACGATAACACTGATAACATTTAACTTCTTTAATGTCTCCTGCTTTGCATCTTTATTGAACAGGTTCTTGTACAGATCACTGACGATCGTTCCTGCAAGAGATACGATCATTCCACCAACAGATGACTGAACCGCACCACATACACCGGCGAGAACCAGACCTGCTGCCCATGCAGGCATTACACTTACTGCAAGTGTCGGAATACCAAGGTCAGGAGTTGCAAGACTTCCTTCCGGGAACATATATTTGATCGTGAAACACAGACCATTCAAGCCAATGAGCCAGATTGCAACTACAACCGCACCAACCTTGATCGCACGATGCAGAGTCTGTGTATCCTTATAAGTAAGCGTTGTCATTGTTACATGAGGCATTGTACAGGTTGTGATACCCCATAAGAATGCAAATGAAAGAACCGTCTTTACACTTGCAGGTACGAACCAGTCCGGATTACTCTTAACTAATGACTGGATTGTCTCTGTATCGCTGAGATCTGTTCCATTGATGCCCATGATAAATAAGATAATAACGGAAACTGTCATGATAATTCCCTGAAAAACGATCGCAGATGCAATGCCTTTAATACCACCCGTGATGGCTGCGATGATAACCAGTACCGTGAAAATAGCAAGTCCGATACGATAATCCTGACCGGTTAAGATCTGGAAGATTCTTCCGCCGCCGGTAATTGTAGATACAGCAAATGCGCCAAGGAAGAACAGAATAACCAGTCCGCAGAGCGCACCAACGATCTTACTGTTGTTATATCTGTGCATCAGAAGTTCAACAAATGTCTTGGAATCCGTTCTTCTGGCTACGATACCGACACGCTTACCGATCAGTCCGAGTACCATGAAGTTCGTGCACATGGACCAGAAACAGCAGACCATCCAGGTCGCACCAAATGTATATGTATAACCCGGTACACCCATAAATACTCCGGCACCGGCAACACCGGCTGATACCATCATGGCAGTTACAAGC
>ENA-OPCJ01000317-OPCJ01000317.1-human-gut-metagenome-genome-assembly--contig:-NODE-317-length-12035-cov-2.178381_pt1 | contig 12035 bp, 10 predicted proteins | sample MGYA00241565_ERZ501481 | MGnify/ENA primary metagenome ERZ501481 (study PRJEB25962, sample SAMEA2042662) | human gut metagenome | biome: human gut; feature: human-associated habitat; material: faeces...
TTCAAAAACACGGTGATGGCTCCTGCCACTCCCAAATCTTTCACAGTAAAAGGTTGGTCGTCATACGTGAAGCCCAACAGGATATTTTCAATACGGCGACGCAGATCACTCACATCTTTAGAAAGACAAAGAATTGCCATAATCTCAGATGCAACAGTAATAACAAAATGATCTTCGCGAACAACTCCGTCTGCCTTTGCACCCAATCCAACAACCACATTTCTAAGAACACGGTCGTTCATATCCATACATCTTTTCCATGTAACACATCTTGGGTCAATTCCAAGTTCGTTGCCCTGCTGTATATGGTTATCAAGAAGTGCTGCACATAAGTTGTTAGCTGATGTGATTGCATGGAAATCGCCTGTAAAATGCAGATTCAATTCTTCCATAGGAACAACCTGTGCATATCCACCACCTGCTGCTCCACCTTTGATACCGAAACATGGACCAAGTGATGGCTCACGAAGTGCTATAACTGCCTTCTTGCCAAGCTTTCCAAATGCTTCTCCAAGCCCTACAGTAATTGTTGTCTTTCCCTCTCCTGCCGGAGTTGGATTTATGGCTGTAACAAGAATTAACTTTCCATCTTTATTGTCTTTGACACTGTTGATGTACTCATCTGATATCTTAGCCTTATACTTTCCGTATAATTCAAGATCATCCTCGCTTATGCCGCATCTGGCTGCAACATTCTTAATTGGCTCCATTACTGCTTCCTGTGCAATTTCAATGTCTGTCTTCATAATGTTTCTCTCCTTTGCTTTAGCCTTTTCGTGCCTTGCAATCCTGCCTTATCAAGATTCTTAAGAAGATTCCCTTCCTAATATATCTTTACATAAAAACAAGAGGCTACAGGCGCACTTTAATACACCTATGCCTCTGTTAAAAACCTGAAAGATTCTCCCCAAGCAAATCAGCCTCAATATTTCTCATCTCTATGCTTAGAAATTGCTTCTTCGGTGCTGATAATTACAGCTCTCCAGAGTTCCGTCCATAACCGGTCCTTTTGCCTGAGAGTTTTCGCTGTCACCTTCGGCGCTGCATTTTTACACAGTCTCTCCCGATTATATCTTCCGGATATTACCTTAATAATAAGGAAAAAAGCGTCTTGCTTTATCTGCAAAACGCCTTCTTTTTCAACAATAATATATAAATTGACAGAGTTTGTCAATAAGCAACATTTAACAAAATTATTTATTATATTAGGAAATAACAGTATTCAATTGAAAAAAATGTTGTTTTATGATAAAATTTATCTTAATTTTTTATAAAAAGGGAGAATACATAATATGTTTAGTAAAATCAATACTATTCTCGATACTATTGACGCATATGTCTGGGGAATTCCACTCATTATCCTTATACTTTCAGTTGGTCTGTTTCTTACTATCAGACTTAAGGGTGTTCAGTTTACTAATCTTGGACGTGCTTTTAAGTACATTTTCAAAGACGAAACTGATGGAAAGCATGGTGAAGTGAGCAGTTTCGCAGCACTATGTACAGCACTTTCAGCAACAATCGGTACAGGTAATATCGTAGGTGTTGCTACTGCTATTGTCTCAGGCGGTCCTGGTGCATTATTCTGGATGTGGCTTGCTGCCTTAGTTGGTACTGCTACCAAGTACGCAGAGTGTCTATTAGCAGTTAAGTTCAGACAGGTTGACGAAGACGGTCATGTTGTTGGTGGTCCTTTTAACTACATTGAACATGGTATGGGACCTAAGTGGAAATGGCTTGCCAAGATATTTGCTTTCTTTGGTATAGGCGTTGGTCTTTTAGGAATTGGTACATTTACACAGGTGAACGGAATCTCTTCTGCTGTTAATAATTTCTTTGATTCTAACAACGCATGGACTGTTTCATTATTTGGAAGAACATATTCATGGACTGTAGTTATAAGCTGTCTTATCCTTACATTCTGTGTTGCTCTTGTTCTTATTGGTGGAATCCAGAGAATTTCTAAAGTTGCTCAGGTTATTGTTCCTTTCATGGCTGCAACATATTTTTTAGCAGGTATTCTTATTATTTTATTTAATATTACAGATGTTCCTGCTGCCATTCTTACAATTGTGCAGAGTGCATTTGGTCTTAAGGCCGCTGCTGGTGGTGCCCTTGGTGCCATGGTTGTAGCTATGCAGAAGGGTATTGCAAGAGGTATCTTCTCTAATGAGGCCGGTCTTGGTAGTGCACCTATTGCCGCTGCCGCTGCTCGTACCAATGAACCTGTACGTCAGGGTCTTGTATCTATGACAGCTACTTTTATTGATACTATTATCATCTGTTCAATTACAGGTATTGCAATTGTTCTTACAGGAGCTTACGATATGGGACTTGAAGGTGTTGCAGTAACAACTAAAGCATTCCAGTTAGGACTTCCATTCCCTGATGGAGTTGCTTCATTTATTCTTATGTTATGCCTCGTATTCTTTGCATTTACAACTATTCTTGGCTGGGATTATTATTCTGAGCGCTGCCTTGAATACCTTACTAATGGTAAGAAGAAATGCATCAAGGCATACAGATGGATATATATCCTCTGCGTATTCATTGGTCCTTATATGACAGTATCTGCGGTATGGACAATTGCAGATATATTTAATGGTCTGATGGCTATTCCTAACCTTATTGCACTCGTTGCTTTAAACGGTGTGGTTGCTAAAGAAACTAAAGATTATCTTGACAGAATTAAGAAAAAAGAAATTGATTAATTAAGCATTAACTTCTTATGCGTAAAGATAAGCCCCACTCTGGATTAGTCCAGAATGGGGCATTTTGTATATATCTTTATTCTGTTATAGTACTATGAGGGAATTTCCACGCTGTAATCACATTTTATGAGCCCATTTTAATATATCCATCACATTTCATGAGTTTTATAGCAAAAGGGGGCTTGTATTCTCCCATATAAACATCTCCATCATCATGCATATTATCTTCCTCTATCATACATTTTTATAAAGAAATTCAATGTAATAATATAACACGTTTGACCGATATATAATGTAGAAGTAACATTTTGAAATAAGGTCCAAGGAGGGATTATTGCAGCAAATGGAGTTATTCGCAATTCAAAAGTGTACCCAGTCCAGACTATCAGTAATCTCAAAGGGGTAGGACAGGATAATACCAGTGCAGAACACGGTAACAGTGGACAGTCTCACAGACAGACAATAACTATCAGAGTTAATCCTGAGACTTATGCTGATGCACCAGCCGATTGTTATACAGTTACCTATAACCGTAACAGTCAGCTTCAAGCATTTTATTATCGCCCTCGCCATGAGTATACTTACTAATAATGGACGAAGAAAAACACCTCTTAATCAGAATGTATATTGCTGATTAAGAGGTGTTTTCTTATGCTCTACGCTTCAGCTTTATATATATGAGTTGCAATATTATTGCACACGCAATGCCAACTGAAACATAAGATATTAAATCCGTATTGACATATGTCGGGTTAAGACTTGCTGTTCTGCCAAGAAATCTGTTACTGAATAACGTTCAAGGCTCTGATTTAGTAGTATATATTGGATAAATCCACTATAATGTTGTTAAACATTTCCTATAAGAATATCTATATTTCAAGATTTATAGGCATATTATTATTGATGAAGAAGTGTCTTGTCTGATTTTTTTGTCATGATACCTATAGGTAGTCGTATATTCTGACAGCTTATAGGTATTTTCTATACATTCTTCTCTCGAATCAGACATTATCCTTGCCAGAAAGCTAAAGATTGCCTATAGATAATGTGGTTTTCCATCATTTATAGGTATTTACAATGAAATCTGCGCTTTATGAGCAGAAATCCTAATATTTCTGCCTATAATCAATAGAAATAATATCTTCTTATAGGTTCTGCTCTATATTCTGCGACCATGTTGCTGTCAGATGCAAATGTATCACCTAGTTGGACGATACACTATTTTGCCCCATCATTTATGTTCATATTTTTTCGTAGTAGATGATAACATTTTTATCCCCCGATATAATATTCTCTGAAACCATGTGATTTTTGTGTAAAGAAAAAAGCACCATGTTTCAGGTGCTAATCTTCATAATGGAACTTGCAGGAATATATTATCAGATTTTGGTTCATGTCCATATTATACGTAAGTCTGTGTTCGTCTGTGATTCTTCTACTGCACATCTTCCTATGCTTTAATGGTTTCTAAAGGAATAATCATAGGTAATAATATATTTTCTTCTAAATCATCAATCCGTATCCATATACTTTAAGATATGTATCACGCCTTCTTTCCACCAACACCATTAATATACATCAACGGTATTCCGAAGAATGCCATTCCTCCCACAATATTACCTATTGTAACAGGAATAAGATTATTAAATATAAAATTCGGTATATTCAATGTACTAAGCTGCTGTGCTGTATAACCATATTGCTCCATAGCATCTTTCACATATAACGGATTAAGTTTTGCTATCATTCCTGCAGGTACATAATACATATTAGCAACACAATGCTCATAACCGCTTACAACAAAAAGCAGTATTATAAAAAAACAACATAACAGTTTTCCGGTTACATCCTTTGCACGTGCCGCAAGCATAACTGCTGCACACACAAGTATGTTACATAATATTCCCGATGCAAGCGCTGTTGTAAAATCAAGATTACATTTTCCAAGTGCTACTTTAATTGTATATGCACCAAGTATTCCCGATGAATAATTATACTGCCCACTTACATAATCAATACATGTAAGCATTAACGAGCCAAGAAGATTTCCCAGATATACTACAACAAGCATTCGTATAAGCTTAAGTGCTGTATGTTTCTTCTGTACAGTTGCCATAATTGCCAGACAGTCTCCCGTGAAAAGCTCAGCACCTGTCATAACAACCATCATAAGTCCCATTGGGAATACAACTCCTGCAACCAGACGTGCAATTCCTACATTGACGATATCATGTGCTGCCACACTGCTTCCGGCTGCGCCAAATGCAATCATCATTCCTGCAAGTATGGCTTTCATAAAAAGCTTGTATGCTGGACAGTCAACCTTCCCAACACAACCTTCCACATAATTCTCTATCGCTTCTTTCATAGATAACATCTTTAGTTCCTCCCTGATTGTGTATTCCTACACTTCAATCGTTTTGTTTTAACTGTGTATACAAAATACGCTTGCATATTATAGCAAGCTGAATATTTATTTACAAGTATCTTATAAAGAACAATTCTACATGCTTCGGCACCCCTTTTGGACTTTCTCTGTGCATCACACCTCTCTAAGGTCCAAATCGTCAGACTGACTCTTCCCTTTTGGACTTTAACACGCCTTCCCGCCGCTTCAACGTCCGATCTGCCGCGGCTCGGCTTCCCTTTTGGACTTCAACACGCCTTCCCACCGCTTCAACGTCCAATTCGCCGCGCTTTGGCTTCTCTTTTGGACTTCAGCGCGCTTTCTCACTACTTTAACGTCCAATCCACCACGCCATGGCTAACCATTATCCCTGCACGACAAAAAGCACCTGCCAGAATGCTATTCACAAGCATTCTGGCAGGTGCAAACCCACATATGTATCATAAATTCTACTTTCCAGATGTTGCCTTAAGTCTTGCCATAGCTCTTGCAAGTGCTGCTCTTGAGTGATAATACTCATGGATACTCTGCTTCTGGCGAAGTCTCTCCTCAGCCCTCTGCTTAGCTTCCTCTGCTCTTCTTACATCGATTTCCTCAGGCTTTTCTGCTGTCTCAACAAGAAGAGTTACACGGTTGTTGACGATTTCAACAAATCCCATTCCAACAACAGCATGAATCCACTCGTCGCTGCCCTCTGGCTGGAACTTCATCTGACCTTCATCAATTGCAATAACCATGTCTTCATGATGGGCAAGAATTTCCTTCTGTCCATCGAACTCAGGCACAATCAGAGAACGGCATTTGCCAGCGAAAAACACCCGGTTAGCTGATATTACTTTTAAATAAAATGAACTTGTAGCCATTAGTTTTTCCTTTCTGGCAGGATGTTACTGCATCTTCTCAGCCTTTTTAATAACATCATCTATAGTTCCTACATTGAAAAATGCGTTCTCAGGATATTCGTCCATCTCACCATCAATAATTGCCTTGAAACCTCTTATAGTCTCCTTTAATGGAACATATACACCAGGAATACCTGTGAAGTTCTCAGCAACATGAAATGGCTGTGATAAGAATTTCTGAATCTTTCTTGCTCTGAATACTGTAACCTTATCTTCATCTGCAAGCTCTTCCATACCAAGAATAGCAATGATATCCTGTAATTCCTTGTACTTCTGGAGGATTTCCTGAACCTTTCTTGCTACCTCATAATGCTCCTCACCTACAATGTCCGGCTCAAGAATTCTTGATGTAGAATCAAGAGGGTCTACTGCCGGGTAGATACCCTGTTCAACTATCTTTCTTGAAAGAACTGTAGTTGCATCAAGATGTGCAAATGTTGTTGCAGGTGCAGGGTCAGTAAGGTCATCGGCAGGTACATATACTGCCTGTACTGATGTTACAGAACCATTCTTTGTAGAAGCAATTCTCTCCTGTAATTCACCCATCTCAGTTGCAAGTGTTGGCTGATAACCTACGGCTGAAGGCATACGTCCAAGAAGTGCTGAAACCTCTGAACCAGCCTGTGTGAAACGGAATATATTATCAATGAATAAAAGCACATTCTGATGCTTCTCATCACGGAAATATTCAGCCATTGTAAGTCCTGTCTCAGCAACACGCATACGTGCTCCAGGTGGTTCATTCATCTGACCAAACACCAGGGCAGTTTTTTCAAGAACGCCCGACTCTTTCATTTCTGTCCAGAGGTCGTTACCTTCTCTTGATCTTTCTCCTACGCCTGTGAATATTGAATACCCACCATGCTCTGTTGCAATATTGCTGATAAGTTCCTGAATAAGAACTGTCTTACCAACTCCGGCACCACCAAACAGACCAATCTTACCACCCTTTGCATAAGGTGCCAAAAGGTCAATTACCTTGATACCTGTCTCAAGAATCTCTTCTGCAGGATTCTGTTCTTCAAATGTTGGAGGTTCTCTGTGGATTTCCCACTTCTCCTCTGTGTCTGGCTGCTCTCCACCATCAATAGCCTCTCCTAATACATTAAAGAGACGGCCAAGAGTTTTCTCTCCAACAGGAGTCTTAATGCCGCTGCCTGTAGCTGTTACTTCCATGTCTCTGCAAAGACCTTCACTGGAAGCAAGCATAATACAGCGGACTGTATCGTTACCGATATGCTGTGCAACTTCCATTACACATTTTTTATCACCATTATTAACTTCAAGTGCGTCCCTGATTGCCGGAAGGTTCTCATCTTCGAACGCTACATCGACAACAGGTCCCATTACCTGTATAATCTTTCCTTTATTACTCATATTATCTCCTATCCGTCGCATTATTTCTTTCGTTTTTTCTTCTGCGACTTCGCACCAGCGATAACCTCAGTTATTTCCTGTGTGATTGCAGCCTGTCTGGCTCTGTTATACTGTATATCAAGGTCGTGCAACATATCCTTTGCACTCTTTGATGCAGCCTCCATCGCCATCATACGGGCATTCTGTTCGCAGGAGAATGACTCTACCAAAGCTCCGTATACGAAACCAACTATATAATCAGGAACAATTCTGTCCATAACTACTTCTGGGGAAGGTTTTAATGCAAGTTCCTCTCTTTTGAAATCAACCGGTATCTGGATATTGAAATCTGCCTTCTTAAGAGGAAGAAGCTGTTCAATCTGTGTTTCCTCCTGAATAGCATTAATCATGCTTGTGTATATGATATACACCTCATCAAGTTCACCTTTTCTGTACAGTTCTATTATTTCTTCTGAAATATTTCTTGCTCTGTTAAGAGTAGGATTCTGAACTGTATAGTGGAACTGCTTCTCAATCTCAATACCGCGCTGTTCAAAATAATGTCGTCCAAGTTCTCCTAATACGAATAATGAATGATTAGGATTCTTTTCAAGCTGCTCCTGCGCAATCTTTAAAACATTATGGTTATATGAACCTGCAAGTCCCTTATCAGCAGTAATAACTATGTAGCCTACCTTTTTATCCGCTGCGTCTTTATCCTCATTTGTCTTAAAATATATACTGCTTATATCAGGTATATGTCTTAAGATTCGGCTCATTTCTGACTGCAGAGTGAAAAAGTATGGTTCCGTGTCTGAAAGCATTTTCTTAGATTTCTTAAGCTTGGAAGAAGAAATCATATACATGGCATTAGTAATCTTTAATGTATCATTGATACTTTTTATTCGATCCTGAATTTCCTTTGTGTTTGCCATATCTATACGCTTACCTTTCTTTTAGCACACATGCATTATGCAAATTCTTTTACTGCTTCCAGAATATTCTTAACCAGCTCATCATTAATCTCTTTCTTATCTTCAATCTGCTTTCCTATTTCAGGATGCTTGAGATCTATGAATTCAAGTAATTCTGTCTGGTGTTTCTTAACTTCCTTAGTAGGTATCTCATCAAATACGCCGTTGTTAGCCATAACAAGTGTCATAACCTGCTCATGCATTGAAAGTGGATGGCAGAGTGGCTGCTTTAAAAGCTCCATAAGGGCTTTTCCGTGCTGTAACTGTGCCTTAGTTGCATCATCAAGATCTGATGCAAACTGTGTAAATACTTCCATCTCTCTGTACTGTGCAAGGTCAATTCTTATGCTTCCTGATGCCTTCTTCATTGCCTTAGTCTGGGCTGCACCACCAACTCGTGAAACCGAAAGACCTACATTAACGGCTGGTCTCATACCTGAATTAAACAGGTTAGTTTCAAGGAATATCTGACCATCTGTGATAGAGATAACATTTGTTGGAATATATGCTGATACATCACCAGCCTGTGTCTCTATTATAGGAAGTGCTGTTATTGAGCCTCCACCTAACGCATCACTTAAACGGCTTGATCTTTCAAGAAGTCTTGAATGAAGATAGAATACATCTCCAGGATAAGCCTCTCGTCCAGGTGATCTTTCAAGCAGAAGGGAAAGTGCTCTATACGCTACCGCATGTTTGCTCAAATCATCATATACAATAAGAACATCTTTTCCCTGATGCATGAAATGCTCTGCCATTGCAGTACCTGCATATGGAGCTATATACTGAAGTGATGCAGGATCACTCGCTGTTGAAGATACAACAATTGAATAATCCATTGCACCATGCTTAGTAAGTGTTGATACAACCTTGGCAACTGTAGATGCCTTCTGTCCGATTGCAACATACACACAGATAACACCTTTACCTTTCTGGTTAATAATTGTATCTGTGGCAATTGATGTCTTACCAGTCTGACGGTCACCAATGATAAGTTCTCGCTGTCCACGGCCAATTGGGAACATTGAATCAATTGAAAGTATTCCTGTTTCCATTGGTGTGCTTACAGACTTACGGTCTACGATACCAGGAGCATCTTCCTCAATTGGTCTGTAATCTTCTTCTTTAATATCGCCTTTTCCATCAATAGGCTCGCCAAGTGCATTGATTACTCTTCCTACAAATGCACTGCCTACCGGAATTCCGGCTTTTTTCTTGGTTCTTACAACCTTAGTTCCTTCTTTGATTCCTGTATCCCTGCCAAACAAGATAACACCTATCTCATTCTCACGGATATCCTGAACCATTCCTTTTACTCCATTATCAAATACTACGATTTCACCATACATTGCATGGTCAATACCGTATACAGTAGCAATTCCATCACCGACCCATATTACATTACCGGTCTCACGGCTTGCTTCATCCCAATTGAAATTCTCAATCTCACTCTGGATAATGGAGATAATATCTGTTGCACTAATTGCGCCCACAGGGGTCACCTCCCAGTTAATTTTCTTTCAAGCTGACAAAAACGTCCTTCAAAACTTCTGTCGTATTCCTTGTGATGCGCTCTTATAACATATCCGCCTAAGAGATCCGCATCCACTGTCTTTGTCAGTTCAATTGTATAATCCGGATATCTGCTCTTTAAGAAATCCTGTGCCTGCTTTGCATTATCATCTTCATCACTGCTGTCTGCACTTATAAGCTCTGCTTTTAAAATGTGGTTTGCTTCATCATCAATTCTGTAATATGAATCAAATATGTCTCTCATCTCATCACAATAACCTAGCTTACACATTTCTTTAATGAAATTCTTCATAAGCTCCTTGGTATCATCAAGTGCAAATACTTTATCAATGATGTCGTATTTCTTTGCAAGAGGTATTTCAGGATTCATGAGAATTTTCTGAAGTTCTGAAGTTTTGCTGTATAACTCATCAGCCCTTCTTACATCCTCTCTGCTCACAGACAACCGGTGTAAAACTATTGCATTATTTACTGCTGCCTGCGTCATGAGCATCACCTGTCTTTACGATTTTTCTTGCAGCTATGAGAGCGAGTCTTGCAATATCTGCCTGTGCAGCTTCCGTTGCTTTCTCTTTCTCTGTAGCTATATCAGCCTTTGCCTTTTCAAGCATTACTTCTGTTTCTTTTCTGGTCTTTTCCAAAGCTGCCTCATGCTCTTCCTGTGCTCTGTTTCTAGCATTTACAATAATCTCATCAGCTTCAGTCTTCGCACTTTCAAGCTTTTCGTCATATGAAGCCTTTAATGCATCTGCTTCTTCCTGACTCTTCTTAGCATCATCAAACTGCTGCTTAATCATATTTTCTCTTGCATTGATTACTTTCATAACAGGCTTAAACAGGAACTTCTTAAACACCAGATATAAGACGAGCAGATTGACTACTGTCCATAATATATTCCATGGATCTATACTTAACACTAGCTTCGCCTTCCTTTCTATCTTGTCTTAGTTATCTTTCCCATAAATGTTATTAGCCTAAGAAAAGGATTATAAGAAGGGCGATAACGAAACCATAAATAGCTGTTGCCTCTGCAAGGGCACATCCTAAAAGAAGTGACTTACTAATCTTGCTTTCTGCCTCTGGCTGTCTTGCGATAGCTTCTACTGCTTTAGATGTTGCAAGACCGATACCAATACCTGCTCCAATACCTGTTAATGCTGCGATACCTGCTCCAATTGCGATAATTGTTCCACTCATAATTTGTTCTCCTTTTCTTGTCTTAAGTTTTCTTATACTAAATGTTGTAAATGTCTGATTCGTCTTATTCCATCTCTTCTGTCATAAATAAAGTTCTGCAAATGATCTGCATCCCGGTTCTTCCTACATTCACAAAGAAGAATAACCGCTTTGCTGACAAATATCCTGCCCTTGGGGGCAGTAGCATTTTTATTTACCAGCTCATGACCTTGCCATAATGCTTCTATCTCTTTTGTTATGATACCGAAGCAATCCTCTGCACTAATGGTATATAAACGCTTCCACACATAGTCGCGGTATCCACTCGCCCATAATTCCAAGGCAAAAAAGCCGGCTACCCCGGTATCGGCTCGCCGGATCGCTTTTTGCATTGCAGAACTCACCTCGAAGAAATCATATCCGCAAACTGTTCTAATAATCATAATTCTAATTTAATGGTTTGACTTTTAATTGATTACATCAGTAAATTTAGCTAAAAAAGACAGATATAGCAAACAGATTGAACGCCATTTAAACGCCTTTTTTACAGGTTATTAGAACTTGAATTTGCAGGATATATTATACTGTACAAGCTGCTTCGTCTTATCCTTTCCATTATTCGTCGCACTCTTGAGCTGGATACTATCACCGAAGTTCTTTTTGATGAAAAGAATAGATTTGCGTTCTTCTTCCTGATTCCTGATCGAAGCAAGACCACCAGCGTTCACAAATGTGCTCTTTTGCTCAAAATTATAACGCAGATCGGTTAAAATCTTACGCTCTTTGTACTTAATATAACAGGAAATCCAAAAATCTTCTTTTAAACGTATCTCTTCATTCCACCAAGTGTTCTTGTTATAGATTACTCCATAACTGCAACCGGTTATCATTTTAGACAGGGAAAGAAAGCCGGTTTCGTCATACATAACAGGAGATATCCGGGAAGTGAAACCAAACAAATGCACGTCCATCATAC
>ENA-OPCJ01000326-OPCJ01000326.1-human-gut-metagenome-genome-assembly--contig:-NODE-326-length-11898-cov-2.202314_pt1 | contig 11898 bp, 9 predicted proteins | sample MGYA00241565_ERZ501481 | MGnify/ENA primary metagenome ERZ501481 (study PRJEB25962, sample SAMEA2042662) | human gut metagenome | biome: human gut; feature: human-associated habitat; material: faeces...
AAAAATCCATGCCGGGCAGTGAACTGCCGGCTGATAATATTCCACGTGCCATTGTGCAACGTGTAGAATCGGAAATAGATGGAAACACGGCGACTACTACCATTCAGCTGGGTGGTCAGCGTTATAGCCCCGAGAATTTCTATAATCACGTACTTCAGTTGGTAGATAATTATTATTATAATACCAATAAGGTAAACTATACATATGGTTTTGATTTGATGTACACGAATCTGAATTCTCGTTACGGTAGTGAGGCCAACGGGCGTTTTTATTTTACCGGACTGGATAATTTCGAGGCATTGAAGCCTTCTCGTTATGTACGTGAAGTGTATTTGGATCCTGACCAAAACAATCAGCGTGTACGCCAAAATATATTGAATGCAGGTATCTATGCCCAGTTGCAGACTAAACTGTTCACAGGATTCGAGCTGATGGCAGGCTTACGTTTGGATAATGCCACTTATTTCAATAAAGGTAATTTCAGCCAACTGGTGTATGATGAATTGGGACTGCGTACAGACAATGGACTCTCTACTTTCCAGATTCAGCCTCGTGTCCAGATTACTTGGGACTTTAATGACAAGCACACGGATATTCTTCGTATTGGCGGGGGAATCTTTGCATCTGATATCAACAACTATGCCATGATTAATAATATGGTATTTGATGGTACGAAAGTGATGTCGGTTGATATCAAGAATACGGAAGAAGAACCGGATATAGTTCCCACTCCCGATTTTATAGGGTATCGGAAAGATCCTTCCACGGCTCCGGGTATTGATTTGCTGAATAATCCCAAATATGCGGACAAGGCTGTACCTACGATCAATATGAATAGCAAGGATGCCAAGGTTCCCGTGGTTTATAAGGCGAATATATCATACACTCACTTCTTCAGTGACCGTTTGAAAATGAGTGTCAGCGGATATATGACTTTGGGACGTAACAACTATATGTATATAGACCGGAACATGGTGGATGATCCTTATTTTCGTCTTTCTGCAGAAGGGAACCGGGGTATTTATGTACCTGCTTCTACTATAGGAAAAGATGGTACTCTTGATTGGATGGAAGGACGTAAAAGTACCAAAGTAGGGCGTGTGCTCGAATTGGTCAGCGAGGGAAAAGTAAATCAGTTCGCTTTCACCGTAGATGGAACATGGCGTTACTATAAAGACGGAGAACTTTCTTTCAGCTATACTTGGAACGATACAAAAGACAATACTTCCTATAATGGTAATGTGGCTAATTCCGCTACTCTTTCCCAAATGGTGGTTGACGATCCCCGTGATTTAAGCAAAATGACTTACTCCAACAATCAGTTCCGTCATAAACTGGTGGTTTATGGTTCGGCGCCTACTTTCTGGGGCATTACCGTAGGTGCTCGCTTTTCCGGCATCGGGGGAACACGTTATTCCATGATTGTGAATGGAAATGTGAACGGTGACTTTGTGGATAGTAATGACCTGGCCTATGTATATGATCCGAATAGCAGCGCTACTCCTGATTATATTCGTGAAGGTATTAATTCTATATTGAACAATCCGGATGCGGAAAAGAGTGTGAAAGATTATATTCGTAAGAGTTTTGGTAAAGTGGCCGAACGTAATGGAGGGGTCAATGGTTTCTATGGCACTTTAGATCTTCGTCTGGCCAAGAAATTCAAGACTTACAAAAAGCAGAATCTGGAAGTGTCTGTTGATATTTTCAATGTGGCCAATATGTTGAATAAAGATTGGGGAGCCGGTCATAATCTGGGAACACAGAAAATTTATAGTATCAAGGGATTTGACAAAGATGCCAAACAATATACTTATAATGTAAATGCCAACACAGGTGTATCCAGTCTGAACGGTACTCCTTTTCAGGTTCAGATAGGTTTGAGATATGGATTCTAATAGATAATGATTAAATAAGAAATAAAGATGAAACTAAGTAAACTAATGATGGCTTTTGCCATGTGTGCTGTTACTTTGACCGGGACTGCCCAGACCAAAGTGATTGCCCACCGCGGATATTGGAAATGTGGAGGTTCTGCCCAAAATTCTATTGCTTCTTTGACAAAGGCTGCAGAGGCAAAGGTGTATGGTTCGGAGTTCGACGTACAACTGACGAAGGACAAGGAAATCGTAGTCAATCATGACGATAGCATTCAGGGAATTTGCATTTTTGATACTCCTTTTGCTGAATTGAAAGATTTGAAATTGAGTAACGGCGAGAAGTTGTCCACTTTGGATGATTATCTGGTAGCGGGTAAGAAACTGACTGGTACTCAGCTGATATTGGAAATCAAGCCTCACAGAACCGAAGAAGCGGAAAATGAAGCGGTAAGAATCATTGTAGATAAAGTGAAAAAGATGCGAATGGAGAAACAGGTGGAATATATTTCATTCAGCATGAACATTTGCGAACAGTTGGTGAAACTGAGTCCGGATTCGGAAATAGCTTATCTGAAAAGTGATGTGGCTCCTAAAGACCTGAAGGCGAAAGGAATTAATGGTATTGATTATTATATCAAGGTATTGGCTGAGAAACCGGAATGGATTGCTGAAGCACATCAGTTGGGTATGAAGGTGAATGTGTGGACAGTCAATGATATGGAGATGGTTCAGAAGATGATTGACCAGCAGGTGGATTATATAACTACTGATTATCCATTGGAAACTGAAAAGCTGATTCGGAAAAATGGAGGAGATTCTTAATAAAAATGTAATTCCTTTCAAATAGGGATGTAATAGGAACACAATACATTTGCACTGTAATTTAAAAAAGGATAATATGAAAGCTGGTTTATTAAAGAAAATCTCATTGGCTTTGGGATTGGTATTATGGGTGACAGGTTCTGTATGTGCATCGCCTGCTGACGAAGAAGGTGCTAACAAGGCTAATAACAATCTGGTAAAGGTTCTTGTTATAGGACTTCACGACAATGTGGAATCCAACTATTTTCCCGGCAGTATGATTACTGAGGAAACTGGAATACCGACTGATAGCATAGATTATACTTATAATCAGATTATAGCAAAGAATATTATTGCATCCAATAAGAATAAGAAATACCAGTTCGTTACTCCGGAAAAGGCGGCGGCCATCAGCAGTTTGTTGGATAAAATCAGACTGGAAGGTGAAGAAGAGGAGAGGTATGCGGATCTTAGTCAGGTGGATGATAATCGGTATGAACAGCTGATAAAGGATACTGATTCGGATTATGTATTATTTTTGAATCAGCATTATTTGAAATGGCAGGAAAAGCCTTTGCGTACTTTGTTTCATATCACCAGTTATTCTTTGTTTGATAAGAATCAGAAGGAAGTAACCCGAGGTAATAACTATTTTACCAGCATGAATTTGGAAAGTAAAGATAAGTTGAGTAAGGATAGTCGGAAAAGTTCTTCAAAGATAGTTTCCACTATTGTAAAAAGCTTGTCAAAGTGATGTCGTTATTCAGAAAATTATAAGAACAGGTGGGGCTGAAGTTCAAGACTTCAGTCCCCTTTTTCTATTTTCTTTTCAGATATTCGTACCCTATCCGGCAATACAGGCATTTTTTCTTATCGCAATATTCTTTCTTTAATTGTATCAAAGCTTGGCTGTCGGCGGCATTGGAAGCTTTCATTCCGTATTGTTCCCACATGCGGGTGATATAATTGTTCTCCGCTTTCAATTCTTCCAGAAAACTGCCGGCACGTGCACAAAGTACAGGATTTCCTTTATGCAGTCCGTAAGCATAGAGAAATGTCACTACCGTGTTGATAATGAGTAAATCCAGTGAGGTGTTACTTAGAGCCTTCGGACGGGAAGGGGAAGAACCGCCAAATGTATAATGAGTGAGCCAGTATTCTGAAGTTCCTCCTTTCAGAATATCTCTGACACCTTGTAGTGTCTCCGTTTCCATGATGCGAGAGAGTAGTCCGTAGGCACGATGATAAAGACATGCTAACTGTGCAATCCGTATATGCGGAAAATTAGTAGGACGTAGCCGGAGAAAACGCCATAGGGAAGTATTCATCGGGATAAGTTCGAATTTGTGCTGTAGATAGATGTATTCTTTTTTTAGCCGGAGATAGTATCCGTCTCCATCAGAATCTTCCAGAATGCCGGCTTGTCCAAAGAAGATGGCTTCTATCTGGAAAAGGTCGTTCCGATGTTTGTCTACCGCCCGGAAGGGAAGCTGATGAGCCCAGGTTTCGAAAGCGTCTCCGTTCAGCCCGAAACCGAAATTACGTGCCAGTGTGATAAAAAAAGCGTCTTCCCAATTGCCTTGACAACGTTTTAACCGTTCATTCAATAAGGTCGCTTTTTGCTCGAATCTTTCCATCTGTAAGGCGGACATCCATGAGTGGGCGGTGAAAGGGGAGAGCGAAGGAATGATGCGGTAACAAGGAGGGTAGCTGTCTGTTTCCAACAGTTCCTTGTAGTTGGTGCGGACCGCTTCCGGGCAGATGAGTTGTATTTGGGGGATTCTTTCTCCATTGCTCCTGCTGATTTCCGTATCTATTTCGGAGGCTATATGCAGAATGACAGAGTTGTAACCGGCATCTGCATGATGTCCGTGTTTGAACCAGTCTGAAGATCTTTCATGTATCTCGATATTACCTATCCAAAGTACACCGTCCAGCTTGAGCTTGGCATTAAAAAAACCGGGACCGGCGTCGGTATTCGCCAGTCCCGTATCTATAACTTCCACTTGTTGGCCGGTTGTTGTTTTCAGTTCTTTGAGAGAAAATATTTTATGTTTCCATACATAGTGTAATAGTTGTTCCATGTTAATGAGGTGTAAATGTTTGGCAAATGTAATGGTTTACAACGAAAAACGCTATCTTTGTGGCTGAAATAACATTCGTAATTATGAAAATAGCATTAATAGGATACGGAAAGATGGGCAAGGAGATTGAAAAGGTTGCAGTTGCCCGCGGACATGAAATTGTGAGTATTATAGATGTTGATAATCAAGATGATTTTAATTCGGAAGCATTTAAATCAGCAGATGTGGCTATTGAGTTTACTAACCCGATGGTGGCATATGACAACTATATGAAAACTTTTGCTGCCGGTGTCAAATTGGTATCGGGCAGTACCGGATGGATGGACAAACATGGTGATGAGGTGAAAGAATTATGCACGAAAGGTGGAAAGACCTTGTTCTGGTCGTCTAACTTCAGTCTGGGGGTCGCTATTTTCTCTGCTGTAAATAAATACTTGGCAAAAATAATGAATAACTTTCCCGCTTACGAGGTTTCTATGACCGAAACTCATCATATTCATAAACTGGATGCGCCCAGCGGAACAGCCATCACGCTGGCCGAAGGGATTCTGGAAAATATGAACCGCAAGAGTAAATGGGTGAAAGGGACCATGGTGGCACCGGATGGAACCGTGTCGGGAACATCGGAATGTGCCGAGAATGAGTTTCCTGTAAATTCCATCCGTGAAGGGGAGGTGTTTGGTATTCATACTATCCGCTATGACTCTGAGGCGGATAGCATCTCAATTACCCATGATGCCAAGAATCGGAAGGGGTTTGCCTTGGGAGCTGTTTTGGCGGCGGAATATACATCCAGGCATGAAGGATTATTAGGAATGAGTGATTTATTTCAGTTTTAAGATATGATAAAAGCAACACGTACACAGTGGATTAAGTTTGCCGTTGTTCTGGCGCTTTACCTGATATTTCTTGTTTGGTTGAGAAGCTGGCTGGGATTGGTGGTTGTACCGTTTATCTTCGATGCGTATATCACAAAGAAGATTCCATGGACTTGGTGGAGAAAGTCCAAGAACCGTCATGTAGTGACCGTCATGGGATGGGTGGATGCTATTGTATTCGCACTGGTGGCAGTATACTTTGTCAACCTCTATTTCTTCCAGAACTATGTGATTCCTTCTTCCTCGCTGGAAAAATCATTGCTGACGGGTGATTATCTGTTTGTGAGCAAAATGAGTTATGGGCCCCGTGTGCCCCAGACTCCGCTGCACATGCCGTTGGCGCAACACACATTGCCGTTTTTTAATTGTAAATCATACCTTGAGCATCCACAATGGGATTATAAACGGGTGAAAGGTTTGGGGGACGTACAGTTGAATGATATCGTTGTCTTTAACTTTCCGGCCGGAGATACAGTTGCCACTGGTGTGCCTAATGATGATGTTTATCGTCTGAGTTATGGAGCAGGCAAGGAGCTGGCAAAACCGGTGGATTTGGCTTCCATGACTCCGGAGCAGCAACGGGTGGTCTATGATTATTATTATCAGTTGGGACGGGAGTATCTGAAAGAGAATCCACAGAATTTCGGTGAGATAATAAGCCGTCCGGTAGACCGCCGTGAGAACTATGTGAAGCGATGTGTGGGTTTGCCCGGACAAACGTTGGAGATAAAGGATCGTATTATTTATTTGGATGGTAAAGCTAATAAAGAGCCTGATAATGTGCAGTATCGTTATCTGGTGAAAACCAAGCGTCCTATTCCCGATGACCTGGCTCATGAACTGGGTATCAGCAAGGAGGATATGATGATGTATTATACGGATGCTTCTGTTTATAATATGCCTCTGACAGAAAAAGCGAAAGCAGGTTTGTTGGCGCGTAAGGATATTGTTGTCAGTATTGAGAATACACCGGCTGATGATGCGGGAGGCTTATACCCGCTGAATATGTATAAGAACTGGACTACGGATAACTACGGACCTGTATGGATTCCCAAAAAGGGAGAGACGGTGAAACTCACGCTAGAGAATCTTCCTGTTTATGAGCGCCCTATTCATGCTTACGAGGGTAATGAACTGGCAGTGAAAGATGGAAAGATTTATATTAACGGCAAGGAAACCGATGAGTATACTTTCAAGATGGATTATTACTGGATGATGGGAGATAACCGTCATAATTCGGCTGACTCCCGTTTTTGGGGATTTGTTCCCGAAGATCATGTGGTGGGAAAACCCATCTTTATCTGGTTGTCATTGGATAATGACCGTGGCTGGCTAGATGGAAAAATACGTTGGAACCGATTGTTTACCTTTGTAGATAATATTAAATAAGTTGCGCATACCCTGTATTCCTGTATGGATAAAAGCAATGCTTACTGCTGTCATTCTGGTACTGTTGGTAAAGACATTTGCTTTCACCTCCTGCACCATTCCCTCTACCGGTATGGAGAATAGCCTTTATCAAGGGGAAAGGGTTCTGGTGAATAAGTGGAGTTATGGGTTTCGTGTGCCTTTTTCTATCTGGCGATGGTTGGGAAAAACTGCCGGGAAGGGGGATATTGTGTTGTTCAACAACCCTAATCCACGGTTTCCTCAAACGTCGGTGGGCAACCGGGAGGTGTTTATAAGCCGTGTGGTAGGAATACCCGGAGATACGTTGATGTTGAATGATGAACTGTGGGTGACTGACGAACAAGTGTTGAGCCCGGATAGTAAATCTTTGTATGTCTATTCTCATACGGAAGAAGAAACGATGCAGGCTGCCATGCAGCAAGTGAACATTCAGGGAAACAGGTTAGTGGGATATGCCGAGGGGAAGTACATACGTACCTTCAGTCATTATGAATATTACCTGTTAAAACAAAAACTGGCAGGAAAAGTGGATTTGATTCCTCTCTATCATAAAGATATAAGCAAGAGCCATCCCTTTGTGATCCCGGAAAAAGGGAAACCTGTCAAGGTATATCCTTGGAATGTGACCTTGTTGTGTAATACTATTGTTCGCCATGAAGGAAGAGTGGCTTCTGTCAGGGGAGATACCCTGTATGTAGGGGGAAAACCTGTAGAAGCCTATACATTTAATAAAAATTATTACTGGATGGCATCCAATAATCCGGTGAATTTGTGTGATTCACGTTTATTTGGTTTGGTGCCCGATGACCATTTGATCGGTAAAGCTTGGCGCATTTGGTTTTCATCCAGAAAAGGGCGCATTTTTCAACGAGTGCAATAATGGAGAATACGATATATTTAAGTTCGGCCTATCTGGCCCCGGTGGAATATTATACAAAACTGTTCGCCTGTGAGAAGGCCTATGTGGAACAGTATGACAATTATGTGAAACAGACTTATCGCAACCGTTGTGTCATTGCGGCAGCCGATGGTCCGCTGGCGCTGACTATCCCTACAGAAAAAAGCGGTACACCTAAATGCCTGATGAAGGATGTCCGCATTTCGGATCATGGCAATTGGCGTCATATACATTGGAATGCTTTGGTGGCTGCATATAGAAATAGTCCTTTCTTTGAGTACTATGCTGATGATTTCCACGTCTTTTATGAAAAGAAATATGCCTTCTTGTGGGATTATAATCAGGAAATTTGTTCTTTAGTATGCGATTTGATCGATATTCATCCCCATATGGAAGGAACAACGGAATATTGCATGGAATTTGTTCCGGGCGAGGTTGATTTTCGTGAGATTATTCATCCGAAGCGTGACTGGCGTGAAGCGGATGCTGACTTTTGCCCTAAACCTTACTATCAAGTTTTTGATGCCAAATACGGTTTTCTGCCGAATTTGAGTATCGCCGATCTTTTGTTTAATATGGGGCCGGAGAGCCTGATTGTTTTGCGAGATAGTGTTAAAGGTATAAACCATAAAGAATAATATCATGAATAATTTGTTTAGTGTAAAAGACCAGGTGGTGGTAATCACCGGTGGAACAGGGGTTTTGGGAAAGGCTATTGCCGCCCATTTGGCAGAAGAAGGTGCCAAGGTTGTTATATTAGGCCGTAAGGCAGAAATAGGAAATGCCATTGTAAACGAAATCAAGGCCAAAGGCGGGGAAGCCATGTTTCTTGTAACCAATGTGTTGGATGAGGCTATATTGGAGCAGAATCTGAAGGATATTCTCGCAGCATATGGTCGTGTAGATGCATTGCTGAATGCAGCAGGAGGTAATATGCCGGGTGCTACGATTGCTCCTACAGGAAATTTCTTTGATTTGAAGGTCGATGAGTTTCAAAAAGTGCTTAATCTGAATCTTACCGGAACAGTTCTGCCTACACAGGTATTTTTGAAGCCGATGGTGGAGCAGAAGAAAGGGGCTATTGTGAATTTCTCTTCTATGGCGGCATTCCGTCCGATGACTCGTGTATGTGGTTATGCGGCTGCAAAAGCGGGAATCTCTAATTTCACTGCGTTCATGGCCAATGAAGTGGCTACGAAATTTGGTGAAGGCATCCGCGTGAATGCCATTGCTCCGGGATTCTTCCTGACCGAACAGAACCGTACTTTGTTGACAAACGAAGATGGTACATATACTCAGCGTGGTAATGATGTGATTCGCCAGACTCCGTTCAAACGTTTCGGTAAAGCAGAGGAACTGTGTGGAACCATCCAGTATCTCATCAGCGATGCCAGCAGTTTTGTAACCGGTACAGTAGCCGTAGTAGATGGTGGTTTCAATGCATTTGCCATGTAACAAGTCTTTAGTTTTTAATTCTCAATTTTTTTATTTGATATGATTTTATGTGAGCAAACATGGCGCTGGTACGGACCGAATGATCCCGTATCATTGTGGGATATCAAACAAGCCGGAGCAACCGGTATTGTCAATGCCTTACATCATATTCCCAACGGTGAAGTATGGACAGTAGAGGAAATAATGAAGCGCAAGAAATTGATTGAAGAAGCAGGATTAACTTGGAGTGTCGTAGAGTCCGTGCCCGTACACGAACATGTTAAGACACAGACAGGAGACTATCTGAGATATATCGAGAACTATAAACAGAGTTTGCGCAATCTGGCAGCATGTGGTATCTATATTGTGACTTATAACTTCATGCCTGTACTGGATTGGACCCGTACGGACCTGGCATATACGTTGCCCGATGGTTCCAAGGCATTGCGTTTTGAGCGGGCTGCTTTTGTAGCGTTCGATCTGTTCATCTTGAAACGTCCGGGAGCCGAAAAGGAATACTCGGCCGAAGAGATAGAAAAGGCAAAAGCGCGTCTGGCACAAATGGATGAGGAAGAAATTCATCGTCTGACACGAAATATGATTGCAGGATTGCCCGGTTCGGAGGAAAGTTTTACATTGGAGCAATTCCAAAAAGAACTGGACCGTTACAAGGATATTGATGCGGACAAGCTCCGCAATAATTTGATTTTCTTCTTGAAAGAAATTTGTCCGGTAGCCGATGAAATGGGAGTAAAGCTGGTTATTCATCCGGATGATCCGCCTATGTCTATTCTGGGCTTGCCGCGCATTATGAGTACGGAAGCGGATTTCAAGCTGTTGGTGGAAGCTGTACCTAATCCGTCAAACGGACTTTGTCTGTGCTGTGGTTCATTTGGCGTATCTGCACAGAATGATTTGCCGGGTATCATGGAACGTTGGGGAGACCGTATCAATTTTGTTCATTTGCGCAGTACCCAACGTGATGCTGAAGGGAACTTTTATGAGGCAAATCATCTAGAGGGTGATGTGGACATGTATCATGTAGTTAAGAACTTGTTGAAAGTGCAGCAACGTCGTGGAATATCTATTCCTATGCGTCCGGATCATGGCCATCAGATGATAGATGATTTGAACAAGAAAACAAATCCGGGTTATTCTTGTTTGGGACGTATGCGTGGCCTTGCCGAGCTTCGTGGCTTAGAAAAAGGAATAGCGATGAGTATGGAAACAAAATAATCTTTTTTTTAACATATAGAAAGAAGGCCTGAATGTCTTCCGGTGATGAGGTATATCCGGAAGTATTCAGGTCTTCTTTTTGTCTAAGAGGTAGATAATGAGGACTATTCTAGACAAATATAGAGATTAATTAGACAAATAAAGAGGTGCAGGCAAGGGGAGGAGGTTTATATTTGCAACAGATTTAATCTAATTAACCCTTAAATTCTTTTATTATGAATAAAAAAACAAAACTGCTTTCAATCCTTGGATTGGTGACAGCTATCCTGTTTTTGTTCTCATCGGAGGTGTTGGCCCAATCCTTATCTATCAGTGGTAAGGTAATTGACAAAAACAGTCAGGAGCCTGTAATTGGGGCCAGTGTTTTAATTGAAGGAACCTCAAACGGTACAATAACCGATTTGGATGGTAACTTTATGCTTTCTAATGTTCCTTCCAAAGGAAGTTTAGTTGTGTCTTACATTGGTTATGCTACACAAACTCTTCCTATTAATGGGAGGACTAGTTTCAGTGTTGTATTGGCTGAGGATACCGAAACGTTGGATGAAGTTGTTGTAATAGGTTATGGCGTACAGAAAAAAGTGAATCTTACCGGATCTGTGTCTTCAGTGAAAGGAGATGCATTGGAACGTCGTCCGGTAGCTGATGCCACACAGAGTTTGCAAAGCTTGCGGAAGCTACAACAAGAAAGAAATCGTTACTGTAGACTAATTTCTATAGAGTAACTTATTTAATGAGTCTGTCCTTTAGAGGGCAGGCTCATTTTTTATGCCTTTCGGTGTACGTTTCTAATAAATGAAAGTTTCTAATCTGCCTGGATGGTGGGACGGATACAGCTAAGACCAAAGGTGTTCCTGTTCATAGATATATTCTTTTTAGCTCCTTATTAAGAATATAGGTGAAATACATTCTTAGCATATGCTTTCTTTTAAGCTTTGCTTGCATAAATAGCATTTTAGTAGTATATTTAAAAGGCATAATTTATATAAGGAATGGTATATTTATGATAAAAGTTGCACTTGATGCTATGGGTGGAGATAATGCCCCTGGCGAGATTGTTAAAGGTGCGGTAGATGCCGTAAATACAAGCAAAGAATGTTTTGTATATCTTGTTGGAAAAGAAGATGTTGTTAATAACGAACTTTCCAAATATACTTATAGCAAAGAGCAGATAGAAGTTGTTAATGCTACAGAGGTTATAGAAACAGGTGAGCCACCTGTTATGGCTATAAGACATAAGAAAGATTCATCTTTGGTTAAGGCTCTTAATATGGTTA
>ENA-OPCJ01000344-OPCJ01000344.1-human-gut-metagenome-genome-assembly--contig:-NODE-344-length-11611-cov-2.941329_pt1 | contig 11611 bp, 8 predicted proteins | sample MGYA00241565_ERZ501481 | MGnify/ENA primary metagenome ERZ501481 (study PRJEB25962, sample SAMEA2042662) | human gut metagenome | biome: human gut; feature: human-associated habitat; material: faeces...
AAATATTACGGCTGTCAAAAGTCCTGCAGTTGCACCAACCCACCAGCTGGTTGCATAGAATATTGCAGGAATTGTCATTGCTGTAAGAACTGCATAAGGTATGTAATAAAGAAAAGAACGGACAAAGCGGTTGTTAATCTTTTCCTTAATTGCAGTGAAAGGTATAACTCTTATAAGGTAGGTTGTACCTGCAAGTATAAGCAGATATATAAAGAAAATACTGTTTTTCATAAGTTCCTCCAATAAGATTAATTATTGCTGTTATCAGCTTCATCAGATACCGGAAAGAATATTGAACCGATAATGGCAGCTGTGATAGCAACAATTGTTATTGTTATACCGCTGGAAATCTTAGAAAGAAGCGGTATATAGTAGAATAAGCAGCTAAGTATAATTGCAATGATTACGACAATCAGGACGGGGCGAGCTTTCTTCATCTCTGGAACAACCACGGCAACGAACATTCCATAGATTGCAACACTTAAAGCACTCATAAGGCGGTCTGGAAGAATATTTCCAAGAATAGCACCAATAAATGTGCCTAATGCCCAGCCCAGATAAGGAAGGGTAGCAAGTCCTGCAAAGTAGCTGCGCTTGATTTCGTCTTCTTTAGTTGCTACTGCAAATATTTCATCAGTTATAAAGAAACCGAGAAGCCAGCGGTATATGCCACTGAAACGGCTGTCAGCTTTCTGTCCGATTGATATAGACATGAAAGAGTATCTTATATTAATAGTAATCTGTGATATAAGCATCTGAATGTACTGTCCTGGATGAATCATAATGCCGATTCCTGCAAACTGTCCGGCAGAGGTTACTGTTGTCATAGATATGAGAACGGCCTGCCACCAGCTAAGACCAAAGGATACAGCCATAATTCCAAAGGTAAAAGAAACTGACAGATATCCGAGTGCAATAGGTATGCCGGTTATTAGTCCGCGTTTATAATTATTCATTTTATTTATCTCCATGTATACAATATTGGGGTTAATTTAATATAGTAAAGTCATTTCTATATTCTATCATACATTTGCAATAAAAGCACTTGAGAAATATTAATAAATTGATGAATACATAATATTAAAAAGGGCAGAGAAAGCGGCTATCTGCCAGCTTTCTCTGCCTGTTTGTTATTGTACATATTTTTATCTGCTTTATCAAAGAGTGTCCTTAATGTGCAATTCTCATAATCAGAAGAGAATGCACAACCATGAGCATAACTTATCTTAAAAGCTTTTCCAAGCTCATTGAATTCGGATATTTCTTTGTCAAGCTGTCTGAGAATATCAGTAACTTCATCCTTAGTAGTGTTATATATTACGGCAATAAATTCATCGCCACCATATCGCCCAACAAAATCGTTAGAAGGAACAGCATTTCTTAAAAGCCTTGCAAAATTAAGAATCAACTGGTCACCAACGGAATGACCAAGTGTATCATTGACCTTCTTAAGATTATTGAGGTCAAACATAATACATGCAGTAGAATCAGTAATAAATTGCGAAGTTCTGAATATTTCTTCACATTTACTCTTGTTAGGAAGACCTGTGTGCAGGTCAAGAAAAGCCTGCTTTTCAAGCTGTTTATTCTTTTTGGTAATTATGATTGCATGAATGGAATGATTAATTATAAATATTATTATAATGATCATATCTATTGCTGTGAATATTTCAAATAATCTTATATTGCAGGCAATTCTTTCAGAATACTTTTCAGCAGCAGAAACAGTCTGGTCAGCAAGCTGGAAGTATTCTTCACTGAGATTTACAATATCAGTGTTTTCATAACCATATTCACGGACTTTATATATTTCGTCCTTTAGTAAAATCCAGAAAGCAATCTGTGTATCAAGTTTTTTTTCATAATCATTGTTATCAAGTTTGATAAGATTATAATCGCCATCTTTATATTTAAGATCTTCAAGAATTCCATCAAGATAATTGATGAGCTCATCATTAGGATTACCAGTGATTTCAAGCTTGACTTCTCTTTGAGTAGCACCTCTGACAAGACCGGTATAGTTAATAACTCTGGCAGTTCCCTGTAATTTTCCTATAAGAACCATCATTATTGCTACAAGAACAATAAGAATAACGATAAGACAGCTTTCAATAACAGTATTGATTGTTTTTATATGTTTTCCGTGTTTGTGTATTTTCATATCTCACCTTATAAAATAATTGTTACATAAATACTATAAAATCGGTACTTTAGTACTATATCAATATGCTGTATAAATGTCAATACAATAAATGTAAATTATGAATGAATCCGACTGAAAATGAATGAAAGTGGTAATGACATTTATCAGTATGCAAGTATACATATGTTGTGCATTGACACATAAGTATTGCAATATTAAAATTAATTCGTTTGGAATTTCTAACCGGACAGATAATAAATTATACAGGTTAAATATTGGAGGAATCATATATGTCAAATATAAAGCTTGGAAGTCATGTGGGAATGGCAGGTAAGGAAATGTTTCTTGCATCTGCGAAGGAAGCAGTTTCTTATGGGGCTAATGTATTTATGTTATACACAGGTGCGCCACAGAATACAAGAAGAAAAGAAATAAGTGAGCTTAATATAGAAGCTGGCTGGAAGTATGCTAAGGAACATGGAATTGAGGAGATTATTGTACATGCACCTTATATAATCAATCTTGCGAATACAATTAAGCCGGAGACTTATGAGCTTGCTGTTGAATTCCTAGAAAAAGAAATTATAAGGACTGCTGCCATGGGAAGCCATATAATGGTGCTTCATCCAGGAAGCCATGTTAATGCCGGAGTTGAAGCCGGAACCGCACAGATTATCAAAGGACTTAATACAGTGCTTAACCAGAACAATGATGATGTATATATTGCACTTGAGACAATGGCTGGCAAGGGAAGCGAGATAGGCAGGACATTTGAAGAGCTTAAGGCAATCTATGATGGCGTTGACAAGAAGGACAGATTGAGAGTGTGCTTTGATACATGTCATGTTAATGATGCTGGTTATGATTTAGTTAATCATTATGATGAAGTATTTGCAGAATTTGACAGGGTGATTGGTCTCGACCAGATAGCAGTATTTCATATCAATGACAGCATGAATCCGCTTGGAGCGCATAAGGACAGACATGCCAACATTGATAAAGGAAATATAGGATATGAGACTCTTCACAGACTTGTCCATGATGAAAGATTCTTAGATGTTCCTAAGATTCTTGAGACCCCATGGGTAGCAGTTGAGGGAACTGATAAGAAAGAGCCTCCTTATAAGGAAGAGATTGCGTGGCTTTTAGAGAAATAATGTGAAAATGCTGTTTTTTCGTTTTATTATAATTTTTGAACTGATTTTTTGTATTTATATTAGTACAATCTGGATATAATGGGTTCATAATCACAATGAACGGAGGAATAGAATATGCTAAGACACAAGAAACATGCATCGGCCTTTATCGCATTTTTGATGGCTTTTGCACTCATCTTCACTAGTTCTGGTATTGGCTCTCTTACATTTACGAAAGCCGATGATACACAGACGATTTACTATAATGGTGAATCAGTTACTCTTTCAGAGCATGCATTATATGTAAATCAGAATTTAGCTTCTTCAAGCGGATATTCATATAAGACACTTCAGGAAGCAGTAGCTAATGCAATTCCTGGCACAAAGGATAATCCAACAATTATTTATCTTGAGCCGGATGTATATTGGACTGACGATTATACTAAGACAGAAGATCGTGATAAGAATGATCTTATAGGTCTTATAATTCCACAGGCTTATATAACACTTGTAGGAATGACTGGTAATCGTGATGATGTAGTAATTGCATCAGACAGAGGACAGAATGCAGGAGCTAATGGTAACTTTAACACAATTGGTGTAGGCGACGGATTTCATGCAAAAGACCTTACAATCGGAAATTATTGTAATGTAGATTTAGTGTATGAAAGAGATACTACTAAGAATCATACTAAGAGACAGGAAGCTGTTACACAGGCACAGGCTGTTACTAAAGTTCCTAGCATTACAGATATGGATGAATGGTTCTTTGAAAATTGTAACATTATATCAAGACTTAATCTTTTCTCAAGAGATGACAGACCTAAGCGTTCTCTTATAAAAGATTGTCATCTTGAGTGTACAGATGATTCGCTTGGAACCGGTTATATAACGATATTTGAAAATTGTACGTTTAGCCTGTTTTCTAATACTCCTTGTGGTGGAGCATCATTCTATATGCAGGCATTCTTAGGCTGTGAATTTACAACACAGTTATCAGATAATAAAACAATTACATTATGTAAGAATACAAAACCGTTTGCTTTTATTGACTGTGATTTTAAGGGCGACATGACTGGTATGGAATGGAAACAGAGTAATTTTTCTGATGATATAAGACAGATTGTTTCTAATAATACTCTTAATGGACAGCCATTGACAATCAGTCCTGATTATCCAGATTTATCAGTAACTCCTGATGGAGAGCAGATGAAAGCATTTAAGTATAATGGGGAATATAATATATATAATCTCTTAAATGGTGTGGGTTATGATGAATGGGATCCGTTAAATCAGAAGGATTATATGCCAACCGGTACATGGAATATCCAGTTTGACTATCCAGGAATTGCTAAGGATGTTGTTCCGGTACTTCAGGGAAATGTTTCTGATTCACTTCAGGTTACGCCTGTTGTTCTTGGTGGCAATGACAAGACTGTAACATGGAGTACTGAAGACGATACGCTTGTTATTGAACCACAGGATGATGGTACTGTAATAGTAAAGGGTGACAACTCAACATTAGACAATAAGAAAGGCTGTCTTGTTGCAACAGTAGCCAACGGAATGAAGAAGGTATTACATTTTACAGTTACTCCTAAGATATTTGAGGCACCTGTATTATCAGAAAAACCTGTTTTATCAGCACCTGAGAATGGAATGATTAATGTAACATATGCATTTACAGATAATAGTGAAGCAGCAGACGAAAGTATAATTAACTGGTATCGTGCTACAGACAAAGAAGGAACAGATAAAGTCCTCGTTGCACAGACAACATATGTAGATAGTGATGCTAAGCCATACTCTTCATATGTACTCCGCTTAGATGATGTTAATCATTATATTATCTGTGAAGTTATACCAAAGCGTTCGAATTCAGTAGAAGGCAGTTCAGTATTTACTGCAGCTTCTGAACTTATCAAGTCAGCATATGTAGCAGATGAACAGAAACAGTCATATAATGTTGATCTTGAGCATCTTGCATATATTGAAGCTGAGAATGATACAGAAGAGAATAATTATGAATGGAAAAACACACTTGAAGCTGGTAATTGGTATGGAGGATTCTATCTGCCTGCTGAATACAGAGAAGGTGGAGAGTGGAGTGACAAAGCATATAAGCCTGTTTCAGGTGAGCTTCCATATACATATGCACAGGGAGCATCAGGCGCATCAGGAACTACGGGACTTCAGACAACTACACAGGGTGCAAGACTTGTATATGTTGATGATACTGCACGAAAAGATATGTCAATGACATTGACTCTTTCTCCTCATAAAACAGGAGCACAGGGCTTCGGTAGTGCTAAACAGTTCATAGATATCTATTTCAAATATGATGCAAAAACAATGACTGGTTATGGCTTAAGAATTGCCAGAGTACCATCTATAAGTGATCCGGTTCTAAGTAGTTTTGCAGCTAAGTCATGTACATTTACATTGATGGAATATAAGAATGGAGTTGCAATTCCGCTTGAGGATTCAGTCATATCAACAGCATTTCTTCCAGGATGCACAATTAAGCTTGATGTGACTGGCAATACATTTACAGCAGATGTTACAACAACATCATCTCAGGACTCAGCAAGCAATATCATGCCTCATGAGGTACATTTAAGCCATGTATTTGAGAATGAAGTAAACAGTTACAGTGGAATAGGATTCCAGCATACAGGTACATCTGGTGCAGGAAAGTCTGGTAACAGAGTTACTATTCATTCTGTAAGCGTAGATTACAAGGGTGTAACAGGAGAAGTTATTGATGTACCAGATAATGACATTAATAATGGCAATGATGATATTAATAAAGACACAGATGACAGAGAAGATGTTCCAGATAGTTCAGTTGATGTAGTGCCAACAGGAGATTCATCTGATATGAGAATTCTTATTATGTTAATGGCAGTATCCGGATTAGCGATTGGAATGACTGTTGCAAAATCAAAAAATTCTCTAAAAGCATTTAAGTAACACAAAACTTGATATGATTTAGAATAAAATAATCAGCCCCGCCTGCTATATATCATATGTGGTATATTGCAGACGGGGTTTTAATATGGGTAAAATTCTGTTAAACTGTAGGAAAGTATGTTGTGAAAGGCGGGATAATATGTCAATACCAGCAAGTGAAGCAAAGTCAAGATTAATAGAGGGTAATAAAAGATTTATTAATGCTACAAGCAATCCGGGAGATGTTTCGCTGGAAAGGCGCGTGGATACATTAAAGAATGGTCAGCATCCATATGCGATTGTTCTGTGTTGTTCGGATTCCAGACAGGTACCGGAAGCAATATTCTCAGCGGGAATAGGGGAACTTTTTGTTATCCGCGTGGCAGGAAATGTAGTGGATTCGCATCAGCTTGGAAGTATTGAATATGCAGCAGACCATCTTGACTGCAAGCTGGTGGTTGTGCTTGGACATAACCATTGCGGTGCAGTTGAGGCGGCAATAAAGCATGATCCCGATGGACATATCAAGTATATTACTGATGATATCAGGGAAGCTATTAAGGAAGAGAAAGACGAGTATATTGCAACATGTCTTAATGTAAAGCACAGTGTTAAGGTGATAGAGGAGAACACAGATATGAAGCTGCTTGAGAAAAAGGGGCTTGAGGTTATCGGGGCTGTGTACCATCTTGAGGACGGGCATGTGGAGTTTTTGGAGTAAAGAATGGATGAATGTAACATTATCAGAATAAATAATTTAATATCGTATATATCCCCAACAGAGAATCCACTATCTGCAAATGTGGTGATGATACAGGGTAAGGAAGCTTTGTGGCTGTACGATGTCGGCAACCACCCTGATATTCCACAGGTAATAGAACAATTCCGTGATGGAAGAAATGTTAATGTTATATTGTCACATTTTCACGAAGACCATACAGGCAGCCTGCCGGATATTGCCTGCGATGAAATATATCAGGGAAAGTACACTTATAGACATACGGGAAAAGGTGTGGTTGTACAGGAGGACATATATATTCAGGACGGAGATGTGTCACTTCATATATTTCCACTGCCTTCAAGCCATGCAAAGGGCTGTGTTGCGTTGGAAGTAAACGAAGAGTGGTGCTTTCTTGGAGATGCATTATATGCTATGCAGAAATGCGGACATAACCTGTACAATGCAGGCATATTAAAAGAAGAAATAAATGTATTACAGAACATTAAAGCAGAGAAATTCATGCTGAGTCACAGGACACCTTTTGAAAAGCCGAAGGAAATTATTATGAGGTGGCTTGGTGAGATATATGACAGAAGGGTTAAGGGAGAGGTGTATATTGAAGTATAAGACATTTGCAATGATGCTGATAATATAATAATTGAAGCGTGGTGAAAAAGAATTCCGAAAGGGATTCTTTTTTTTCGGAAAAATTTAGAAATGCGTTTTATTGACTTCTGAGGGAAATATCAAATTGTATGATTATGACAAAAGAAACCAAGGACATTGCAGATACGAAAATCACACGGACAATGTTTGACTATGAGTATTTAAAAATGTTGGCAATTCTTAAATTATTATATAATAATTGGGCACATGATGATAGGGAAAAACAGGAATGAGGACAGATAGGATAGGTATTAATATTTCAAAGTTAAGAATTGAGCGTGGAATTACGCAGGAACAGCTTGGCAGGGATATTGGGCTGACAGCTTCTGCCATTTCAAATATAGAATGTGGCAGGAGTGTGCCATCAGTGGATACTTTGTGCAGATTTTCTGAGTTGTTTGGGGTTAAGGTAGACACCATATTGTCTGACGAATCAGATTCAGACCTGAACAAGCTTGAAATGGAAGAAAAACTTGTTACTGTTGACAGATATTTATCGGAAATAAAAGAAATGTCGGCTAATTACAGTATAGGTCATAGAAATTATGAGATTAGCAGGAAAGGGGGAGAAATAGTTTATAAAGCGTCATCAAAGGAATAGATAAAATGTTTAATACGAGGAGGAAAACAGAATGCACAGACTGAAAAGATGGATAAATGAAGCAGTAAGTTCTTATAAAGAACAATTAAAGGAGAATCCGATTGAAACAATAGCGATATCTCTTTCGTGGGTATTTGTAATCATTATTGGATTAATGGCAGTATTTGCATATATAAAATTTATTATTGATGGAGGATATTCGCTGAGTGTTGCCAGAATTAAAGAAAATGGAGCTTTTGCCAGCGCTAATTTTACAACTGGAACAATACATATAATATCTAATAATGTAGTTTGGATTATATTAGGAATAATTATTGGTGTACAGACCATAGTTTCAATTATTTTATTGTTTGCAGAAAAAGAAATATGGAAATGCATACTGTTTGTTATAGATTTAATTGCAATTGTATTTTGCTTTGTAAAAATGGTAACGGGTCAAAATAATTCAATGAGTGAGGAAATGAGATTAATATATAGTGTTGTTACGCTTATTGCAATTATAGTTTTCTTTAAGCTTCTTATAGATAGTGATGGCAGTTATGTATTTCTTGCAGAAGGATTAGGATTAGCAGCATATCTTATTATACTGGCATTAATTTTATTATTGGAAAATATATTGGCGATTGGTGCATTAGCAGGAGCAATTATAATCATAGGAATATTGGTTATCGTAGGAATATCTGGTAGTAGTTCAAAGGAGAGTGCAGGAAGTACATCTTCTGGCGGTGGAGGTTCGACCTCACATACAAGCGTATCAGGTAATGGTGGTGTGAAAAGCAGAAAGTCAGATAAAAATACAGCTAATACACCAGCCTATCAAAAAGATAGTAACCCTAACCATCATTATATTGCAGATTATAATGAAATATTGGGCAATAAGCTATATAAAGTTCATGGTGAAATGGGAGATTATGTTGAACTGCATAACGGAATGACAGAGAGAAAGATATGTAGTCTTGCAGAAGCAGAAAGTGGAAAACATAAATTTTATAGAGAAAAAACAGGAAAAGAAATAAGAGTTCAGGAAATTCCGTGGAAATAAGATAAAACATAAGGGGATACATTGTGAAGAAGAAAATTATAATTGGAGTATCAGCGGCGGTAATAGTTATTGCGGCAATAGCTGCAGGCGTTATAATGGGTGTTTCATCAAAGAAGAAAAACAGTAATGATATAAATGTTTCGTGTAAGGCAGTGGTGACTAAAAATGATGATATAACATGCTATGACTGGCTTAAGAAGTTATGCAACAAGATGGGCATTGAAGCAGAGGATTACAGAAAAGCGTCTAAGGAAAATGGTTATATTACAGATAGCGATGAATTTAGTAATGATGACATAGCTTCTGGTGGATTTATGGCACTTACTTCAATGCGCGCAATGGGCGAAGGCAAAATGCAGATATATCTTGGATCTGATGATGAAATATCAGACAATACCAACATAGAACTTGCAATTGATAAAGACCTGATAGCAGAAGATTCACTTGATAAGGGATTTTCAGATAAAGAGGCTGATAGTATTCTTGATAAATTTGATGATTTGTATTATGGAGAATTCTGGCCTGATAATATTGAAAATGTTTCTTATAAGGAAAATGTATCACAGCTCGAATTTTTTGACATTAAAGATTATAAGGAAGATGACAATATTATAACTTTAGATGACAGTGCAGCCGGAAATTTGAAAAAGGGTGACACATTTGTATTCGATTATAAGGGCGACAAGGTTTCAAAGAAAATCGGTGAGAATATGGGCAATGGCACATTTTCACTGGAAGACCCTGAGATTGAAGATGTCTTTGATACTCTGATAGTTTCAGATTCGGCAAGCATAGGCATTGACGATATTATTAGTTACTATGGACTTGATAATGTGGAGGTGTCAGCGGGAAATCCAGTAACTACGTTGGCAGCAGATGTGTCTGGCAATATTCATTCCAAAGGATTTGCAATAGAGGTAGAGGTAAATGATGATAATGAACTTGAAGTTACATTGACAGATAATGACACACATACAAAGTACAAGCTTCCTGTTAAGCAGAAGCTTAATAAAAGATGTGAGAATTTTTCTATAAAATGGGATGTTAATAATATAAATGTAGGCGCACAGGTTAAATATACACTTAAGAACGGATTAAAATATGCCTCTGTCGGTGTTGATATTGATTCAGAGATTTCAGGAGAAATCGGAGTTGAAGGGAATTTTTCAGACGGAATCTTTTTATGTCAGACACCTGCACCGATTGGTAATCATCTTGTTGCAGTAAATGTGGCATTATATATTGTTCCAACAATAGACGGTTCAATTACGCTTAAAGTAGAAGTACCGTTTCATGCCGGAGTGTCATATGAAAAAGGCAAAGGTGTGAATGGAACAATGGGGCTTCGCTCGTCTATGCAGACATCAATTGAGGCAGAAGGAAAAATGGGCTTATATTTCAGGACAGCACCTATGCTTGTGACAATGAAATCCATACCGCTGTTAGATGCAGAACTTGATATGGGTGCAGAAGCGGATGCAAAACGAACAGGCAGACCAAATGGACAGATATGTTCTGATGTTAATATCAACTTTCCTGTTTTTAAGCTTGGAGCTGGCAATGAAAGCGTCAAATATAAGAATAAGAAGTCACTTCTTTGCACAATGAATATAAGTAAGGATTGTGAATTCGCATCATTTGCAAAAAGTAAATCACTTCATTATGAAATACTTGCTGATGGCACGAAACAGTTTGTGGATGAATGTACATATAATGAGCAGTCAGAAAATGACAAGCCAAAGGAAAGTGAGGCAAGTACAGAAGCACCAACACAGGAGCAGACGACGCAGCAAACTAATGCAAACCAGACAGGCTCACTTCATACATATAAGACGAGAATGGCGGAATATTTTCCAGAGCAGACAACATTTTATTTTGACTATCCGGATAATTGGACTGTTATTATGGAAAGGGTCGGCAATGATGGGGAGAGTGTGATATTACAGAATGAAAATGGGGTAAAAGTATGTTATGATGCATTGCCATATATAGTTTATAAGTATATGTATGATTTTGGAAGTCAGTACACAAGTGCAGCTATGAGCAGGATATCTAAGTCAAGATATAATCCGGGAAAAGATTTCTGGATTATCAAAATTAAGAATACAAGTAATATGGATGCACTAACAGGTCAGACAATAACATATGACGATGGGGCAGAAATGTATGCAGTAACATCTGCTGAAAAATCTGTTGGAGATAAATTTGATTATAGAAGTGCTGGATATGCTATGGCATTTATGTTTGAATGCCCTAATTCAGCAGGCTTTAGGTCAGAGCCAAGTGATAAAATTACAGATAAAGACAGGGAGGAAATAATTGCAATATTAGAGTCATTTAGAGATACTCC
>ENA-OPCJ01000359-OPCJ01000359.1-human-gut-metagenome-genome-assembly--contig:-NODE-359-length-11284-cov-2.458011_pt1 | contig 11284 bp, 9 predicted proteins | sample MGYA00241565_ERZ501481 | MGnify/ENA primary metagenome ERZ501481 (study PRJEB25962, sample SAMEA2042662) | human gut metagenome | biome: human gut; feature: human-associated habitat; material: faeces...
AGGGGCGGTTACAAAGGGCAGGTGCCGACCTTAAAGGACCTGTACCGACAACTCATGCTCCAGCCGGAAGAAGAAGCCAGAGGGCTGGCTCTGTCTTCGGAACTGTTTATCAATGGCAGTCTGAACACCTTTGCCCAGGAAACCAATGTCAACACGAAGAGCCGTATCATCGACTATGACATCCGGGAGCTGGGCGAACAGCTGATGCCCCTTGGAATGTTGGTCACACTGGATTCCATTTTTAACCGTGTGATCCAGAACTGGAAGAAGGGGAAAACGACATGGATCTTTGCGGATGAGTTTTATCTGCTGTTCCGCTATGAATACAGTGCGGACTTTTTCTACCGCCTGTACAAGCGTATCCGTAAGTATTCCGGATTTGTAACCGGACTTACCCAGAACGTTGAGGAACTTCTGAAATCCGATACCGCCCGCCTGATGCTGGCGAACAGTGAGTTCCTGATCCTTTTGAATCAGGCTACCACCGACCGGGATGAGCTGGCGGCACTTCTGAATATTTCAGACAACCAGTTATCCTACATCACCAATGTGGGTGCCGGACACGGTCTGATCCGCTGCTCCGGGAATCTGGTGCCGTTTGAAAATTCGTTCCCAAGAAATACAAAGCTGTACCGTCTGATGACGACCAAGCCGGGCGAAGCGTAAGAGCAGTACAGACCGGGACTGGAGGTGAGAGATGAAGGATATCAAAACCAAAGAAGTCACAACAAAACCAAAGACTAAAAATCCTGCCTCCAGAATCCCGAAGGAGCTGATGCGGACGGCCATACTGGAGAGCAAGGAAAAGTCCCAGACCATCGCAAATGCCAGGGATAATGACATGGGGGAACAGTCCCCATCCGAGTATGCCAGTGGAAAAGTCGCATCCGCAGAGGAATGGGCTGCCAGAAAGACTGGCAGAACTGTAACCAGAGCCGGAAAGACAGCAGCACAGACTTCCTACGAGAAGATCAAACAGAGAGCCGCTGGCAAAAAAGAAGCGGAGAAAGAAACCGCCAGAGGAACAGGGGACACACAGACCGCCAATCCTGCCAGCCGGGAAGCTCAGGAAGCACAGATCCGGGAAGTACAGATCCAGGAAGCCCAGCGGCAAAAGGTGGTTTCAGATGCCGTAAAAACGAAAGAGCAGAAGATCCGGGCTGCCAGGGAGACACCAAGAATCCAGAACAGACAGGAAATAGCAGAAATGAAGCAGCTCTCCATCCGAGAACAGAGCCAGAAGAAGGAAGCAAAAGATACAGTAAGGCAGACCGCTATCCGACAGAAACAGCCGGAAACCATTCGGATTAAAGAAAAACCAAGGAAACAGCCGGAGCCGAAAACCATACAGAAGCGTATCATCAAGACGGCTCCCCAGTCTGCGAAGATCAGCGTCCAGCCAGAGCAGAAGCTCCGGGTGGCCAGTTCCAACGCCCTGACAGCCCGGATGCAGAAGCAGATGGAACGAAGGGCAGCGAAACAGGCGGCGAAGAAAGCAGCCTTGCAGACTTCTGATGGAATCCGTCGGATACAGAAAACGGCAAGGGCAGGGGAGAATACCTTCAAGGCAGCCAAGGCCGCTGTGGAAGCGGCAGCGAAAACCGTACAGTCCATGATAGCTGCACTGGGAGCCGCCGGAGCGGTCATGGTTCTGCTTCTGGTTATCATGGTCGGGATCATTGGCGGTGCGGCATTCTCTGGAAGCTCAGAGAGCAACGAAGCACTCAGCCAGGAAGTACTTTCCTATACGGCAACCATCCAGAAATACGCCAACCAGTATGGAATCCCCGAATACGTTTCCGTGATACAGGCGATCATGATGCAGGAATCCGGCGGCCGGGGAACCGATCCCATGCAGAGCAGTGAGTGCCCATACAACACTAGGTACTCCAACAGTCCCAATGCCATCCAGGACGCAGATTACTCCATACAGGTAGGAATCCAGTATTATGCGGACTGCCTGAAGGAAGCCGGATGCACCAGTCCACAGGATATGGATAAGCTGAAGCTGTCCCTGCAAGGATATAACTACGGCAACGGATACATAACATGGGCGATACGGAAGTATGGCGGTTACAGTGCAGAAAACGCCCTGCAGTTTTCCAATGAGCAGGCTGCTTCGCATGGCTGGAGTGCCTATGGTGATCCAGAATACGTCCCTCACGTCCTGAGGTATTATTCCAGCGGCGGATTGTTTGCCGGCCTGTTTGGAGGCAACGGCCAGATTGTATCCGTGGCACTTACCCAGCTTGGAAATGAGGGAGGCCAGAAGTTCTGGTCGTGGTATGGCTTTGACAGCCATGTGGCATGGTGTGCCTGCTTTGCCAGCTGGTGTGGGGATCAGGCAGGACTCATCGAGAGCGGCAAGATGCCAAAATTCTCCCTGTGCGATGATGGAATCGCATGGTTCCAGAGCAAGGGAAAGTGGAAAAGCCGGGGATATTCCCCAGCACCCGGAACCCTGATCTTTTTTGACTGGAACGGGGACGGAACCTCAGACCATGTGGGAATCGTGGAGAAAACCGAGGGCAGTACCGTATACACCGTAGAGGGAAACTCCAGTGATGCCGTGAACCAGAGAAGCTACGATATCAATAACGGAACGATCATGGGATATGGTATACTTTGAAAATTAATATGTTGATTTTTAGAGCGTATTCAATAGTTTAGATTACCTTTAAAAACAAATTAGAGAATGAGTATGAATTTTACAATAAAAAGAGGTGCAAACTTAGCGCCTCTTTTTTGTGATAATATAATTAAAAAATTTCTGAAAAAATGGCAAGTGATTCTAATCTTTACGCATATTATAATTATTTTTTCGGTAAATTTCAGGCGATTGATTAAAATAGTTTTTAAAAGCGCTAGAAAATTTACTTGCGTTTTGATACCCTAAATGTTTGGCTATAGATGAAATTGATAATTCATTCTTTTTAAGTAACAGTGAAGCATATTTCATTTTGGATTGTCGAATGTATGTCCCAATAGGAACACCATACATTTTTTTGAATGATTCTCGAAGTTTAGTTTGTCCCATTGCTGCTATTTTGCAAAGCTGCGAGAGTTCTGGTGGGTTTAAAATATTCTGTTCAATAGCCAGACGTACAGATTCCAGCGCCTTTTTCTCTTGTTTGGAAAGAGACTGGTGTTTAGATGCTATCTCCTGTCGTTGTTTATGAAAGTTGCCTGCTACAATAGAAAGCAGTTCACCTACTTTGCTTTCGTAGTAAAGACGGGAGGTTTCGCCAGCAATCAGTTTATCCCGTATCTGCAAAAACAGGGTTCCAATTTCCGGGGTATTATAATCAAAAGCTTTCCAATCATAAACCTCTGCATAGTCAAAATCGTCCGGGGTAAAACGGTCTTGCAGATTTTTCTCTATGTAATCTTCAAACAGCAAAACTGACGCATAGCTGATTGGTATATTGGGTTGATATAATACTCGCCCCTGTGACGGCTTATTTAGATAAAGGTGGATTCCCTCTGTGATAGGTTGGGCTTTCCGCCCATTCTGGATCAGGGTAACACCGCCGGATTCCAAATAATAAATTTTCACCAGCTTTTGATTGATCTCATATTTGCGTTCCATTGAGGCGTATGGTATCCAGCTTCCGGTTGACAGGAATAATCCATCTGTCGGTTGAACCTGATAGATATTTCCATAGCCTTGTCTGTTTTGCGGCTGCAAGGTGCAGATTCCATTATGATTATCCTGTCGAAAATGATAATCATGCAGATAAAAAGAAGCATCCCCTAATTCGTGCGCGGCCTGTGTAGAATCGGTCTGCATCCTGCTCACCCCCGTTTCTTATGTAGTCGGAATAATCCGCAGTATCTTTTTTTATGCTCCAAAATGTCGCAAAGGCTGTCAGCAAAACCACAAAAAGCACTGATATATCCGGTTGTTTTTCCACTTTTAACTCCTGTTTTGACCTTTTTTGCCGGATTTGACACCCAAAAAATCACTGAGTAGAATGACATTACTGGCTGGTTAGCTGACTCTAATCACAGCAATTCTATCACGATTTTGTGCGTAGGTCAATGAGGCTTCTGCCAGTAAATAATAATTAGGAGGACTTTGAAAATGTCTAATTCACAACAAATGAAAAAAGGGCTGTCTGTGCGTGATTTGATTACCACCGGCATCCTTGCTGCTTTGTACATGGTATGCGCCATGATTGGCGAGGCTATCTTTGGGTTCTTCCCTGTACTGACTTTCCTTTGCCCGCTGTCTATTGCGCTGCTGTGCGGCCCGGTTTATATGCTGATACTGGCGAAGGTGCCGAAGCATGGCCCAATCATTGTCACCGGTATTTTGGTAGGAGGTGTACTGTTCGTACTCGGTATGTACTGGTCTATGTGTTTGGCATATTGTATTCTCGGCGTTGTGGCCGATCTGCTGGCCGGTTCCGGGAACTTTAGAAACAAAGGGCGTAACCTGTTGTCCTACATGATTTTTGTTCTCAGCCCAGTTTTCTCCTACGGTATGCTTTGGTTTGACCGCGACGCCTATGTGCAATATTTGGTAGAAAAGGGAACAGAGCAGACCTATATGGACACAATGGTTTCAACCGCGCAAAACTGGATGCTCCCGGCAATGATTATCGGCGTGTTAATCTGTGCTGCTATCAGCGGTCTTGTAGGCCAGAAACTATTGAAAAAGCATTTTGAAAAGGCCGGAGTAGTGTAATGGAGATGCAACTGCAAACAAAAGACACACTTGCCACATTACATTTAGACCCTCGCACAAAACTATATCTGTTGATCGTCGGAAATGTTGCGTTGTTCCTTGCGCCCTCTTTACTCTATGAGATTGCGCTGGTTGTATGCGTTGTGATTCTCGGCATCCTTGTAGGAGCAAAGCGGTTTACGGTAAGAATGGCTGCTGTCTATGCGGGAATGGTTGTTCTGCATATCATTGGAACAAATTATTTGACAGGGACTTTGCAGATTGCGATTGTAACATTTACCGTATTTATCCGTAAAATCTTTCCTTGTGCCATGCTCGGAGGTATTTTAGTCAGCACGACAAGGGTAAATGAATTTATGGCGGCCATGAACCGTATTCATATGCCAAAAGCAATGGTTATTCCTCTGACGGTCATGCTCCGCTATTTCCCCATGGTACATGAGGACTGGGGCTATATCAGAGACGCCATGCGGATGCGCGATGTCGCTCCAACCGTCAAAAGTCTACTGACCCATCCGGCCCGAACAGTGGAATGTATCTATGTTCCGATGATGATGTCAGCACTGAAAGTGGCGGATGAATTGTCGGCGGCGGCTGTTACAAGGGGGCTGGAAAATCCGAAGCCCCGAACCTGCTTGCAGGAAATCCACTTTAGTATTGCGGATGCCGTATGCTTTCTCCTGTTCACTTTGTTTATGTCAGTGTCGGTCTGGCTGAAATTGAAAGGGGGTGCAGGCTAATGATTCGTTTTGACAAGGTTTCCTTTACCTATCAGGAATCATTACAAAATGGCGGACTGCGCGATGTTGATTTAACAATCAACAAAGGTGAGTGTGTGCTGTTGTGTGGGCGAAGTGGCTGTGGAAAAACCACATTGACCCGTCTTGTAAATGGCCTGATTCCATACTTTTATCCGGGAGAAGTCACCGGCACAACCTATGTTGACGGTAAAGATATACAGGATTATCCCATATACGAAGTGTCCGAGTATGTGGGGTCTGTATTCCAAAATCCACGCTCTCAATTTTTTAATGTAGATACAGACAGTGAAATCTCCTTTGGAATGGAAAATCTGGCTTATCCAAGGGAAAAAATGAAAGAACGCATTTCAAAGACAGTTGCGGATTTGGATATAGCCCATTTGACCGGGAGAAGCATATTTGAATTGTCTGGCGGTGAAAAACAAAAGGTGGCGTTTGCGTCCATCTATGCTATGTCTCCGAGTATTTACTTGTTAGATGAACCATCTTCCAATCTGGATATGGATGCTATTGAGGATTTGCGGCGTACACTTGAACTCCTAAAGAAACAAGGCAAGACCATTCTAATTGCAGAACATAGGATTTATTATCTGAGGGAATTAGTTGACCGCATTGTGTATATGGAAAACGGGGCTATATCTGCTGTGTTTTCTCCAAGCCAGTTTCTTTCTATTCCTGAAGAACAGCGGCATAGTATGGGACTTCGCGCTTTAGATTTGTCAAAGGTACAGCCAAGGGCCATTGCTGAAAATTCTCAAAAGCCGATTTTGGAAGTCAGAAACTTATCCTTGTTCTATAAGAAAAAGTCGGTTCTGGACGATTTGAATTTGAGTGCGGCACCGGGAGAAATCATAGGAATTATCGGCCATAACGGAGCCGGGAAATCTACATTTTCCAGAACACTATGCGGCCTGCACACAAACTGTACGGGACAAATTCTTTGGGATGGTAAAGAACTGAACGCAAAGAGCCGGTTAAAACGCTCCTATATGGTGATGCAGGACGTAAGCTATCAGTTATTTGCCGATACATTGGAAAAGGAATGTGTATTTGGAATTAAGCATCCTGATCTGGACGCAGCAAAACAGGCAATGGAACGGCTGGGTATTTATGAGTACCGTACTCATCATCCCAATACACTTTCCGGGGGTCAGAAGCAGCGTGCGGCCGTGGCAGTCAGTATGGTATGCCGTAAGGACGTTTTAATTTTTGATGAACCGACTAGCGGACTTGATTATGACAGCATGATTCAAGTTGCGGGGCTATTTCAAACGCTTTCTAAAATGGGAAAGGTAATTTTTGTTGTAACCCATGATTACGAATTTTTAGCGGCAGCCTGTACAAGAGTGATTCATTTAGATAACGGAAAACAGCAGGAAGATTACCCACTTTCCCCCGACAATCTGCATCGACTACATGATTTTTTCTTGCGGTCAGAAAGGAGGCAGAACCTTGAGGAGAATGGAAAATGACCTCCTGTTCTTCCATGAGCTGATTGGTAACTGTTCCGTTGAAAAGGATTCAAAGATATATACAATTTCTCCCAAATTTGGGAAAGGCACCATGCAGAGCTTTGAAGTGATGCCTGGTGCTGAAATTGTTTATAGCAATGTTCATATCACAACTCCAATTCAAAAAAATATCCAATGTATAGATCGTTTTATTGAAGTCACCTATTGCTTTCATGGGCGAGTGAATATGCTGTTCAGCGACCAGCCGGAGATGATTATGAGCGACCATTATATTTCTGTTTTCAATGGTGCAAGCCACCTGAAAAGCTGTGATTTTGGAGAAGAACCTTTTGTTGGTGTTTCAGTGGTGGCTTATCTGCCGCAGATCATAAACAGCCTGAATATCATGCTGGGAACAATCGCGTTTGACGAGGACATGGATTTTCAAGGACTTTTTACAGCGGGCGGATGCTTTATAGCACCCGCAACAAAAAGTGTGGAGCATATTTTTACCGAACTGCTCTTGCTGCCGGAACAGTACCGCAATTACCTTATGCGTATTAAAGTCATGGAACTATTGCTATACCTGGTTGGCAAAATGGAGTATCGGACAGATTTTGGAATTTCACTATTCCGCAAGGAGGAGATGAATTGTAATGAGTGATGTAAAAGCCCTGTTTGGACTAATTGATAAGAAAAATAAGCGCCGCCTGATTGGTGCGGTGATCTGTTGCGTCCTGTCTGTTTTGTGCGGCATCCTGCCCTATTTAGGCGTTTGGGGTATTGTGACCTGTTTCCTGGATGAACGGACAGAGAACCTTTTTCAATATGTGTGCCTGATTGCCGCAGCAATCATTTTGAAACATCTGCTGTTTGGAACCGGCACAAAAATCTCTCACAAGGTAGCCTACCAGACATTGGGGGAAACCCGTAAAAAGCTGTTCCGTAAAATTGCCCGCTTACCAATGGGCTATGTGAAAACAACGGCATCCGGGCAGGTCAAAACGATCATTATGGACAATATGGAACAGTTGGAGACATTTTACGCCCATAACATTCCAGAGATTATTTCCGGCCTCGCTGTACCGCTGTGTATGGAAATCCTTCTGGTGATATTGGACATCAGGGTAACCGGTATCATGCTGATTCCGGTCGTTCTGTTTATTCTTGTCGGTATTCTTATGATTATCGTTCAGATGAAAAAAATGGACGAATTTAATCAGGCGTTTGCCGATGTCAGCGTTAAGACGGTGGAATATGTCAACGGTATGAAAGAACTGAAGATATTTGCTGCCGACGAATCCACTTATGGCCGCCTGTCAGAAAGCATCCGCACTTACAGCACCGTTGTAACAGAGTGGTTCCAAAGCTGCTTGAAATATGTTGCTTTCAATCATACCGACTTAAACAGCAACCTTGTGTTCCTGTTTCCGCTTGCCGGTTTGATGTACCTCTCCGGCAGCGTGACAGCGGCCAGCTATATTATGTATCTGTTTATGGGGCTTGCCATGCTGATTCCGTTGGAAACTGTTTCTAATAACTTTGATTATATCGGCATGAACGCTTCTGTTGCAAAAAAGATAGACGAAATTCTGAAGCTGGATGAAATGGCGGATACGACCTCAAAGGCAGAACTTGCCGACCACACGATTGCGTTTGAACACGTTACATTTTCCTATGGGGAAGAACAGCCGGTATTAAAAGATGTCTCATTTACTGTTCCTGACGGAAAAGTAACGGCGCTCGCCGGTGTTTCCGGCAGCGGCAAAAGTACAGCGGCCAGCCTGATCTGCCGGTTTTGGGATATAACCGAGGGACAGATTTGTATGGGCGGCGTACCGCTGAACCAGATTCCGCTATCCGATCTGATGTCCCAGATTTCCTTTGTGACCCAGAATACGTTCCTGTTCAAAAAGAGCATCCGGGATAACATTATGATGGGAAACCCAGAGGCCACGGAGGAAGAAATGATGCAGGCAGCAAAGGATGCCGTATGTCACGACTTTATTATGCGGCTTCCAAAGGGCTATGACACAGTGATAGACAAGGAAACCAAGTTGAGCGGTGGCGAAAAACAGAGAATCACATTGGCAAGGGCGATTCTGAAAAATGCGCCGGTCGTGATTCTTGACGAGGCAACGGCTTACATTGACGCCGACAATGAAGATTTACTGCAAAAGGCGCTGGCTAAATTATCAGAGGGAAAAACCGTACTTGTAATAGCGCACCGTCTTTCCAGTATCAAGGAAGCTGATTCGATTGTGGTTCTGGAACAGGGCAAAGTGATTGACTGCGGCACACATGATGAATTGATAAACCGTTGCTCCCCGTATCAGGATATGTGGGCGGCCTTTGAGCAATCCGATCAATGGAAAATGGGAGGTGTAAACGCATGATTGCTATGATAAGGAAATTCTTAGACCTTGCAGGCGAGCGCAAAAAGCAGCTTTATCTTGCGTGGCTGTTTCAGGCGTTGACCTCAATTTGTGAGGGCGCGATATATTTCATGCTGTTCCTTGCGATAAAAGATATTTTGGGCGGCTCGTTTACAAAGGAAAAACTGATGCAGTATAGCCTTATGTTTCTGGTCTATACTGTCCTGCATTTTGTTTTTTATTACTTTACGATTGCAAAACAGCGCCCGGTATCTTATGCCATGATGCGGGATGAACGTCTTTCGATTGCGGCGAAAATCAAACAGTTTCCGCTCTACTACTTTACAAAAGACAAGATCAGCCAGCTTACATCTTTGTTTACAACTGATTTAAGTTTCGTGGAAATGAATATCATGGAGATTATTGCCGGTTTCGTTTCCAGCATGATCATGACGGTTGTATTTGCTCTGATGCTGCTTAGTGTGGACTGGCGTATGGCGCTTCTTCTGTTTGTGGGAATCATCCCCGGTTATATCCTCTACCAGCAGTTTCAAAAGAGCATGGTTCAACTGGGAGAGCAGAAGAAAAATACGCAGGTGGCAATGATTGATTCCACGCTGGAATATGTACAGGGCATGGAAACGATCAAGGCATACCGGCTGGAGCAATCCGGTAAGCTCGTGGAGAAGCAGGTGAACGGATATTGCACGGCTTCTGACCGTTATGAAGCGACGCTGACGAATTGGAGCATGGGTTATAAAATCTGCCTGAATCTGGGCCTGTTTTTGAGTTTGGGTGTTGGCATTGCAATGGTTCGTTCTGGTTCATTAGCCCCGGCAACCTATTTGTTTTTTGCAATCATGGGTATTATTTTTTACCGTCCGCTGGAAGCTCTGATGGGTTCCTTTGCAATGATGAATCTTGCAAACGCATCGTTGGATAATATAGCAGAAATCAACAACCTGCCGACTGAAAATGAAAAACAGGGAACTACACAGTTTGCAGATACACAAGCCGATGTACGGTTTGAAAATGTATCGTTTAGCTATGATGGAAAGCGTGACGCAGTTAGTCATGTAAGTTTTTCAGCTAAACCCGGAACGATCACTGCATTGGTGGGTCCTTCTGGAAGCGGCAAATCCACTCTCCTTAATTTAATTCCGGGATTCGTGACGCCGAAAAACGGGCGGATTCTGTTGAATTGGAAAGATGCGGCAACATTAAAGCATAGTGATCTGGTGCGTCATGTGAGTGTCGTTTTTCAGGAAGTATATCTTTTTCAGGATACCATGATGAATAATATCCGAATGGGAAACCAGAGCGCAACGGACGAGCAGGTGGTAGAGGCGGCAAAAAAGGCTCACTGTCACGAATTTATAGAAAAGCTCCCACAGGGCTATCAAACGGTTATCAGCGAGGGCGGCGCAAGCCTTTCCGGTGGAGAGCGTCAGCGCGTCGCTATTGCGAGGGCAATTTTGAAAGATTCCCCGATCATTCTTTTAGATGAGGCGCTGTCCAGTCTGGATGCCGAAAATGCCGTAGCAATACAGAAGGGCATAGAAGAAATGATTAAGGGCAAGACGGTGTTCCTTGTATCACACACTTTGTCCTATATCCAAAATTCAGATCAGATACTTGTCCTATCTGACGGCATATTGCAAGGCTGTGGGAAACATGAAGAACTGTTGCAGACCGTGCCGCTTTATCAAACTATGTGGGAAAAAGAAAAATCCATTAAAAGTTGGAAATTATAGGGCAATATGAATGCCCCACATTTGTACCTGATCACATGCGAATATCAGAGCATGCGGCAAGAAAGTGTGCTTTGCAAAAAATGACAATGCATTTGATGATTTTCCTGTGAAGAAATAGAAAGTGTTGCTTTTTTAAAATAGAAATATGAAAGACACAAAATACAAAATATTAGCATATTTTGACAATCAATCATATCAAAAACTATTCAATGAGGTAAACTCAGATTATGCAGAAAATCTACAAATTTTACTG
>ENA-OPCJ01000366-OPCJ01000366.1-human-gut-metagenome-genome-assembly--contig:-NODE-366-length-11178-cov-1.888789_pt1 | contig 11178 bp, 10 predicted proteins | sample MGYA00241565_ERZ501481 | MGnify/ENA primary metagenome ERZ501481 (study PRJEB25962, sample SAMEA2042662) | human gut metagenome | biome: human gut; feature: human-associated habitat; material: faeces...
CCGTTCCGGCAGGCTGTTCCGCCACCTTTTCAGCCTTGCCGGTCTTGGTCGTTTTCTCGGCAGGCTTTTCGAGGTTGGCGAGGTTCGGGGCGAAATTCATGGCGTTGCGGATAGCCTTTGCAGCGGCATGGATTGTCTTTTGGAAATCACGGTTTGACTTCTCGAGGTCTACTTTGGTCGGCACAAGACCGATACGCGCCCAAACGCTGTCGGTAAGGTCGTACTTCTTGATACGATTTCCCGACTTCTCGCAGATGATGATTTCCGCAGGGGTTGTGGCACGGAATTTCGAGCGTATGCCGTCGGCATCGGCACGCAGTTTCTTTTCCTCCGCAATGGTGTGCCACATAGTTGCGACCATGTTTTTAATCACACGGAAAATCTCGTTGTCCGACTTGTCGGCAGGCTCAAAGTCCGCACCGAAAAAGTGCTGTGCCGTCTGCACGAGTTCACCGTCCTTGTTGGTAGAGTTGTAAACCAACATGATACCTGCAAACGAACCGATGTTTGCATACTGTTCCTTGTTCAATTTAGAAGTTGCCATAATGATAAAATTTTAGAAACACTGCGCAAAATCACGCATTGCGGGCACTCGGGGAGTCGAACCCCGAACTCTGCACCATAGCGCAAAGTGTGGCATTTCCTGCCACGCGCCCAAAAATTTGCCGTGCATTTCACCCTGCACGGCAAAATTTTTCGTAACTTTGTCGCACTTAAAACGTACCCCATAGCAGGCTATCCAAATGAGCGCATTTTCGGCATATCGTGTATCGGCTTACTCACGCATCACTCGTGTCGTGGCTCTGCGCTGCTTTACTCCAATTTCGGCAAGACGCTTCTCTGGCACGTCCCGGATCTTTCCCAATCCGGCAGCTAACTGTAAGGTGAGGCATTTAGGCGTTACCACCGAGCTGGGTATTGGGTATAGCATTGGCATATACATTTACCAGCGTCCTCTATGCGGATAGTTTTTACCGCTATCGTGCATTTTATTCCGAGCGCACAAGGGCGCAATTATGGCATTATTCTTACACGTCCTTTTTCCATACAACTCTCGCACTCCCAAATTTGCGTGCTTTGCGTATGCGGACTAAAAACACGTTTTTAGCCGTTCCAACTTGCTACATTGGTCTGTAGTCCTGCTCGGTGTGGTTATTTAACACCCTATTTAATCGCTCCAAAGCGAACAGGCGAATTTTTGATTTTCCAAGCCTCAAAAATAGGTTTCCCACAAAAAGGGCTTTTTGTTTCTCGCTCTCGGCGGTTTGGTCTGTCTGTTTCTTAAATCTGTTTTTTTACTATCTATTTTTTTATTCGTTTTTCTCCGTACTTGTTTGCCGTTTGTTTGGCTTTCGAGTACATGACCATTATAAAACCGTTTTTTAGAACTGCAAAACTTTTTGAGAAAAAAAATTTGGAACGTTCCAAAAACAGCCTTTTTGCGAATATGGAACGCATGCGCGCGAAGGTGGTTTATAAGTAATTGAATATCAACTAAATAAAAAAATAATTTTCTTTGAAAAAAAATTCTTCCTTTGCAAAAATCAAAAAAGCCCCGTTTCAACGTATGTATAAAATCAAAATTAGTTTTATTTATTGATTATCAGATTATTAACTACTTAAAACAGATAAAATAGGACTGAAAAGATTTTTTTGCTTTCAATTTGTAAGTAAGGATAATACAAAAGACGTTTTTAGGCTTACTTTATACAAAAGTAAACCTAATAAATTATTGATATTCAATGGTGTAATAAAAATAAAAAGATTAGGGAGGGTGTACCCTCGGGTGCGGATTCGGTCTCTGTCCTCGGGCCGTTTTTTCAAGTCCGGTTTTCCAAAATGGCTCAAAATGCGGCTTTCGGATTGAAACTGTAAGCAGGTATCAAAAAATATACAGTAAAGTACTTGTATTTATCATGGTTGCTTAAGGTGCTGGTGTTCACCATGTCCCATATTTTTGAAATATTCTCATTTGTGGATGCCTGTCCTTTCAATTTTCACGGGTGTACAGACTTTCTGCACGATTTCCGGGTTCCGGCTTGAAGTTGTTTTTTAGATACGCTGAAAACGCATCAAAAAATATATAGAGACACGTCGGTATATTGACTGTTCTTAACCGGATTGGACGACGGAAAAGGAGGATGTGTATTCCTGTCATTCAGTATGTTCGGATATGCTTTTCACAATCGGACAATCTTGTAATGTTTTGTTCCTTAATCATATAGAATATACAGAACGAAGCTATCCACATGGATTCCGACTTATTTGTACGGTTTTTGTGACTTTATACAGGAAACCGTGGAAATGCAGAAGAAATGGGGTTCAGTCACCTGCCTTTTTGGTGAATTATACGTATATTTGCCGTATTGTATCCACTTATGTATGAAGTATGGCATTTTGCTGTTACAGGAAATATCTGGATAAAGAATCGAAAGAATGGAATCATATCATAAGAAGAAAATCGGGAGTATTCCGAAAGACAGCACGGGTGGGTCGTCCATTCGCAAGGGAATGGTCGTCTTCAACGGTGGGACATCGGAAACCGGACTTGTGGGAGATGTCACGGGTAATTGCGTGTCGGTTCCGGTAAGGATGACTGCGGGCAGAGAACTCGTTACCGATGACGCGGTCATGTTTCTGAATGATTGCCGGGAAGCGAGCGCAGAGCAAAAGATTGCCCTCCAACGCCTGCTGAACGAAGGCCATCTTGCATGGGACAAGCGCCGGGGTGTATGTTCGGAATCTCTCTATGCTCCCAAAGACGGACAGTTGGTAAAACTCAGTATCCTGGATGAGCATGTAATACTGGGGGCTTTCAAGGAAATCGACGCAAAAGGACGTGTTGTGCTGTATTGCCTGCTGGACGAAGACGGGAGCCTGCGCTATTCCCTGCATGAAACAGTCGGGTACGCGGTGAATCTCCAGATACTGCCTATCGGAACCAGTGGCCGTAGCAGGCTTTCCGATGCTCTACGCCAGAAAGGGCTTGCATGGAACGGACGGCTGAAGGAACTCGAACGGCTGGCAACACGTGTCAGACGCGGTGACAAGTACTATTACCTGAATGACATACTGGAAATCCGTGAATGCAGGGACAACAACAGGCCGGCGGACAGGAAACGGTTGGAATGCGGGAACTATTTCATGGAGCGGAGGGATGCCGAACTGGTACGTGACTGCGTGCGCTCTGTCGTAAGGCTGAACCGCGACAAGGATGCCAGACGGTAAGAGGGTGACGGTATAAGGTATTCGTTCTGTTTCTCTCTCTTGTATCTGGGGAGGAAGTGGTCCTTTAATCCTCATCTTATCCGTTTTCAACACTTTCCGATTCAAAAAAACAAAAAAACAGACGGCGTGCCGTCTGTCATGATTTGTTTCTTTTTTGGTATCTTTTTTCTTTGCGTCAAAGAAAAAAGTACATCTTTCTTCTTTCTTCTTGTATAATACTACTTATAGTATTGTTGCTACATTTGTAACACCCCTCCTGTCAGATACACGGTACATTTGTACCACATTGAGGGGAAAGATGTGGCGAATTTCGCGTCTTTCCACCCAAATTCCACTATCGGGAGCATGAATCGCAAGCCGATGTTGCCGCTTCGGAAAATTGCAGTCGCCTTTTGCAGGGCAGCATTGCAAGAACGAAAACGGTCTGATTTTCACGTGCAGGAAAATAACCGCAAAAAGAGATCCGATAAAACATCTATATATGAAAAATATCCCCTATATTTGCATAAAATTTACATATAACTGCGATATAATATGATTATTCAGTTCACAGTCGAAAATTTCCTTTCGTTCAAGGAGCCGGCGACCTTGTCTTTGGCTGCTTCCGCGCTGAAAGAAAAACAGACCCGGTCCGATGAGATTGTTTTTGAGCTTGAAGGTACGAACCTCTCTTTGCTGAAGAGTGCGGTCATCTACGGGGCCAATGCCAGCGGGAAATCGAATCTGGTCAAAGCACTCGATTTCTTCAAATGGTTTGTCATCAATTCCTCCAAAGGCGTGCAGTCCGGCGAAAGCATACGGGTGGAAAGTTTCCGTCTCAACCGGAGGACGGAACAGGAGCCCAGTTATTTTGAGGCGGTCTTTGCCGACGAAACGGTCCAATACCGCTATGGGTTCGAAGTCGATGAAAAACGTGTACACCGGGAGTGGCTTTATCAAAAGGGCAACAAGCGCAAGGCAAAGGAGGTGGAACTGTTCCTGCGTGACGGCGATGAGTATGAACTGCATCCCAAATTTTCGGTCGGCAAAGAGGTTGTCGCCAAAAAAATGGTGCGCGACAATGCGCTGCTTCTTTCCGTGGCAGCACAGTTCAACGAAAGCGTCTCGGTGGAAATCATGGGATGGTTGGCCAACACCACGATTGTTCTTGGCAGCAGCGACGAGCGGATTTGGGAAATGGCGATAGCCCAGATCGATGATCCGTCCATGAAAAGGCGTATTGTGGAGTTTGCCCGGTTTGCAGACTTCGGAATCGACGACATACGCAAGGTTGACAATACAGTCATCAGTTCACACCAGCAATATGACGAGGAGGGCAACGCCACGAAGACGGTCACTTTCCCGTTCCGCGTAAACGAGTCGGAGGGTACGATCAAATACTTCTCGCTGGCTTATCCTATAATCGACGCGTTGGATCATGGCAAAAGGCTGGTTGTCGACGAGTTCGACTCGAAAATGCACCCTCTGTTGACCAGTCGCATCATCGGGCTGTTCAATTCCAGAGTGACAAATCCCAGGAATGCACAGTTGATTTTCACGACACATGACACCAACCTGCTTAATGCAAGCCTGTTCCGCAGGGATCAGATCTGGTTTACACAGAAAGATTCGTTTGGAGCCTCGGAACTCTATTCGTTGGCGGAATACAAGGTTCGCAACAGTGCACCTTTCGAAAAGGAGTACCTGATGGGGAAATATGGCGGTATCCCTGTCATCGGCCAGTTTGAACGGTTATTTGACCTGAGGGAGGAAGAATATGGCAGCACGGACGAACAAGCGTGATCCACGCGCGGCACGGACACTCAGGCGTATCAGTTTTGTCCGTGAGGTCAAACAATCCTTCCTGATCATCTGCGAGGGGGTAAATACGGAACCGGATTATTTCAATGCATTTCGCCTGACTTCCGCCAATATTAAAGCGGTAGGCCAGGGACTCAATACGGTAGGTCTTGTCCAAAAGGCTTTACGGATGAAAGAAGAAGAGCGGAAGAAAGGACGCGAGTATGACCAGTGCTGGGTGGTATTTGACAAGGATGACTTTCCCGATCGGGATTTCAACCGGGCTATCGGTATGGCGGAAGCCGGTGGCATGAGGGTGGCATACAGCAACCAGGCTTTCGAGTATTGGTTCTTGCTGCACTATAACCTGGTACAAGGCCCGATGCACAGAAATCAATATGAAACAAAGCTATCCGGCTTGTTGGGCTTCTCCTACAACAAGGAAGCCGGTACAGGCGGTCGTGTTTTCAGGGAGCTGGGCGGTAAACAGGCTCAGGCCATCACGAACGCAAAAGCCGTATTGCGCCGAATGGAGGGAATACCGCCGGCACAGGCGGAATCTTCGACAACGGTGCATCTTCTTGTGGAAGAACTGAATAAGTATATTTAGCATATTCTGTCGTTTGCCCGGATAATATTGTACCCGGCTACCACCTCCTTCCGGTTTTATCGGATTTTATGTCGCAAAAACACAAAAACAGACGGCAAATCACAACGATGCCGTCTGTTTTTATTCATTTACGTTCCGTGGACAGATACGCTCAAACTTTTCGGTGTCTCTCTTTCCATTGGCTGACCTCTTCGTCAGAGACGGATGCCACGGTCCTTTTTTCCACATCGAACATCCGATGACAGAATGCCCTGGTAGAAAAAGGATTTCCAAGTTCCGCCAATATCCCTACAAGCCGGTTGTAGGAATCCATGTGCCACAGGTAATCGTACATCCCGCTGACCGGCACCCGTTCAAGCAATCCCATACGCGTTGTCTTTTCCACGCACTTGTCGAAAATCCGCGAACCCATCTCCATGTTCTCCATGTAGTACCGCTTGCTGCGCAAGGTGTCGTAACCTTTTTCACGCAGGCGTGTACGGTCTGCCATGTACAGCATGAAGATGACCTCTTCCGGGGTGAACGCGCCGACCAGCCCGGTGAAGCATTTCATAAACGGTATCACGTGTTGCCTTTTGTCGTCATTCCCTTTCATGTCCGTTTTCGCGTTCGTTCGTCCGTAATGTTTCCGCTTCCCCGTCATCCTTAATCGACGGATTGACATAGAACTGGCATATCCTGCCGTTTATCATCGGTTTATACACGGCGTATCCCAGTTTTTTGGCGTAACGCCCCACGGATACGCGGTTGGCGAACTTGCCGGTATGTTCCGTCAGGTGTTCCGACATCTCCCCGACGGTCATTCTGCTTTTCAGTTTCATATCATTCGCGTTTAAATGTTTTCCTGATAAAGGATAGCCGCGACTAATACGAACTGTTTGCAAATGGTATGAATTAATAAGAGGCGGTTCCATGAAATCGGCAAAGGAGGAATCAACCGGTTATACTGATACTTCATTCATGAAACCGTCCCTCATCTATTTTCCCATTATCCGGACAATCTCCCGTATCGTGTCGAAGTTCCGCTCGTCCAGCCATTCTTTGGCCACGTTCCACGAGAGCGACATTCCGAACTTCAGGTTCTCCATGGTGATGGTATGGTGCGACAACCTGCCTTCAGTGGGCTTGAGCCCTGCCGCATGCAGTTCACACAGTCCGTCCTGAAAGAATGTGCACCCGCCTGCTTCCTGTTTCGCCTGTACCATCGGCACGATATACGGGATTTTTCCTAACAGCAGGCCTACCGCCCACCGAGTGGGTGCAAGACGCTCCCTGTATCCGGCTTTCAGCAACCGGAGGATGTCTTCCGGCGTACCGAGGCACGGTATCCGGCATTGCTGCCTGCACAGACGGCAACGGCACTCTACCGGCCGTCTTCCTGTCTTGCGGATGATCCGCTGTAATGCCGTTTCCATCGCTATGCACCCGGTGGGCAGTATTCAGGGTTCCTCTTGCGCCACAGTTCTATGATACACTCCCGTCCGGCCTGTGTCCATCGTTTGGTGGATCCGAAAGTATATACCTTGCCCCGGCTGTTCTCCCACGTGTAAGGCACATCGCATTGCCAGGCCCGGCAGGAAGGAAAGACCACCCATTGCCGCTTCTCGTACTTGCAGATGCCCTCTTCGGCAAGGAACTGGTGCAACTGTCGCGGCGATATGCCGAGTTCGTCAGCGATGCGCGTGCTCTTGAACCAGTCCCTGTTCTCGATAAACTCCTCGTAGAATACGATTTTCGGCAGGGATTCACTCACCACCTTCCGCAGTTCCAGAATCAGTCTCGTCGCCGATTCCATATCCTGCGGCATGGGACAATCCATACAGGGCAGACCGGGTGCCGCCACCCTGGGGCGTTCGCGTACGATTGTCTTCCCTCGTTTCACGGAGAGTTTGCCGATAGCCTCGCCCAACCATTCCGCCAAAGACAGGTCAGGGGCGATCCATCTGGCCAACGGTATGACAAGCGGTGATTCCAACCAGGTCGCACCGTGCCCCCGCCCCCGTGTGGTGAAGACTTGCGACTCGTATTTCCCGGTATGTCCGTTGCCGGCCATTTCCCTGCGGAGCATATCCGTGGAAGCGATGCGTAGCCATTCAGACGGGATTTTCCCGAAGTGCATCGTGATCTGCGTGGCGTTGACCATCAGCTTGTCGCCGACACGCCGGAACGTGACGGGGAACCCTTCCTCGAAGTGCATGACGATGTCGTCCTGCGGGACGGCGTGCAGCTCCCCGGCTTCCAGTTCCAGAAGCTTGTTGCCCCACACTTCCAATTCATCAAGCAGGTCACGGGGTATAATAGTCTCCTTGCGTACCAGTTGTAAAAGCCGGCGCATATCGATGGGACGGAAACCCCACTGTTCCCTGCCGTTTTTCCGGAAACTGATTTTCAATGCCGTCGGGCAAACACGGGCGATGGCGCCGTTTTCAAGCAGTTCGTCCCGCTTGAGTATATCGCATATATCCACGGCGCAGATATGGAGCTGGCCGTTATGGTTCCGGGAAACCCTTATGTTCCAGTCCCGGAACGGAACATTCCTATTTTCCCTCATAGGTATTTCCTCCTTTCTTTTGGTTATCAGACTTACGTTTGTTTTCAAGCAAGGCTCTCTTATGTGCCATCTTGCGCACCGGATAGTACGTGCGTTTCTCGCCGCAAAGGGCGTCATAATCTTTCAGCATCAGTGTGCCGAGGTCGGCCAGCTCGATTTCCACATCCGGATGCAGATGCCTGAAATAGAGTCCGCCGCTGCATACATACTTGCCCGTGCAACAGAATGAGATAGCCTGCAAGTTGCCTTTTGTCAATTCCGCCGCGCTGTGCAGCGAGCGCGTGACCGCTACAAGAACCTGTGCCCCGTTGAAGATGAGCACCATCTTGGGTCGTTTAAATGTGCTGCGTCTCATGTTGTTCTAAAATTTGCGTTAATTCCTCCTTTGTAAATCTAAGACCGGCAGCCTGTACCAGCCAAGTGTCTGAAACCGTAAATCCACCGGACAGCAGTTCGTCCACGCGCTCCAGAAGGTAGACACCGAACGCGGGATCGATGTAAACGACAAATAATAGAGCCAGACATTCATCAATTAACAGGTGTCCCGACGCCTCGTCACGGATGATCATCTTTTCCCTGTCTATTCCGTAGGCGTCTGCCAACGCCGTTGCCCAGTGATGGAAAGCGACACGGAAATCACGGACATTATGCCGGCGTGCATCTCCTTTGGCCTGGATGAAGCGTGTCGCGTCGAAATAGACCGGTCCGTCTTCCCGTAACGTTCCGAAAAGCAGATCGGGGAACTCCCTGTACCGGATTATCCGGCAGGGAATCTTTTCTTCTTTCATGTTCTCTTTTTCATTGTTCTTGGATTTGTATCTAACGTGGTGCAAAGATATATCTTTTTAATATGAAATACACTATAAATATATACATAAATTACACTTTTAATAAATTGTTAATCACTGATAATAAGATATTTACAACATAAATAAAACCGAAATATCTATATATTTAAGTTGTATATTTCGGTTTGTAAATCAAGCATTAAGAGTCCCGTTCTCCATATATTCTTTTAGCCGTAAAAACCTCTCTTGAGGATTGTCTCTACTCTTTGAACAAGAAACAAAAAAATTATGGCTACATCGGACAAATCATTTAACGGGGAACTCTTGGAGAGTATTTTTAAGACCTCCAAAAAGACAATTCAGGAGTATGTCCGCGAAATCGAGCGCAACAACCGCTACCGTTCATGCCGTCAGGATACCGGCTCGGGATATATTCTCGATGACCGCGCCCGGCTCATTGACCTGTATGAAGCCTGCCTGCAACAGGACGCTCATATACGTTCCGTTGTCGAGACACTGGAAAGCCAGATTCTCGGCGACCGCTATATGCTTGCCCGTGTAAACGAAAAGGGAAAATACATCAAGGACGTGGCGAACTCCCTGAAGATACAGGGTTCGCAGTTCGACAAGATAATCAAGGGCATAGTGGAATCCAAGCTCTACGGGTACACCCTGCTTGAAATCATGCCGCATACTGACCCCAGAACGGGCAGGCTGGCGGAAGTCAACATCATCGAACGGCGTAATGTGTTGCCGGACCAGAAAACGGTACTGAAGCGGCAGGGACTGTGGGAGCCGCATTGGGATTTACATGACCCGGCATATTACCGTTGTTATGTACTGGTAAACTCCGGCGACTTGGGACTTTTTTCCGCCACGACCCCTTTGATACTGGCCAAGAAATTCACGGTGGCCAACTATGTGAACTTTTCCCATACTTACGTACAGCCGATTATCCACGGAAAGACGGTCAGCGAGAGCAACGCCGACCGCAAGAGGCTGGCTAACGAGATAGCCAACGCGGCACAGAACAAGGTGGTGGTTACCGGCATTGAGGACGAGGTCGATATCAAGACATTCACCATGTCCAACTCGGAAAAGATATATACCGGGCTTATCGAGTTTGTGAACAAGGAAGTTGCCAACCTCGTGCTCGGCTCCGAGTCGATGGCCGGAGGGATGCAGTCGTACGTGGGTTCCACGAAAGCACACCAGGACATTTTCCGCGACCGTATCGAAGTCTACCGTCGGTATATCGAAAACGTCATGAACGAGGAGATAATCCCCCGCCTGGTGGCTATCGGGTATATCCCCGGAGGATTGGAGTTCCGGTATTCGAACCGGATAGAGATGAGCAACGAGGACCGCATCAAGCTCTATTCGCTGATCACGGACAAATATGAAGTGGCGGCCGATGAGATCGAGAAAGAGTTCGGTATCAATGTGGGCCGGCAGCTCAATGTTATCCCGGGATTAGGTTTCGGAGCCGAAGGCGGCTCATCCGGTCTCAGCCACAACGACCGGGGCATCATGTCGGACGAGGAGTATTTCCGGCGTTACGGACGCCCCCGGGGGGCGAAGGTCGGAAATTTTCTGCGGGGAGCGGAATAGAAGCCCGTCTTCCGCTCCCGGACAACGCTCCGTTCAGGGCTGTCAGGGCATCTGCAACCACGGAATCCGATACGGAAAAGGAGTATCGTGTCATTTTCGATGCATTCCGCAGGCTGATCCTCTATTGGGAGAACAGCGCGGAACGTCTCGACATTATAGAGGACATCATCACCCTGCGTGCCTCTTTCCTCATAGACCGTGCGCTGACAGGTCTGCGAATCGATATGGACCGGGCATTGGAGATACTGAAAAATCACAACTCCTTTACAACAGAGAGGGAACGGCAGCAGCGTGACATCCTGATTGCAGCTATAGACAACCTGGTGGATTTTGCCGCGGCAGAGGAGTATGCCATGCTCGGGGAACTGCCCGAGACAGCGGATGAACAGGACATGGAAGCATACGAAAAGATATGCCGCAGGTATAACCTCGTCCATGCGGAGGAAGAGAACAACCAGGTATTCTTCGCGGCCTCGATGGCCGCATGGTGGATGGCGGTGGATATGGATACCGTGCTTACCTACATGACACAAGGCGATGAACGGGTACGTGCCTGGCATCTTTCATTGGAAGGGATTTCCTTCCGCAAATCCGAGTTTCCTCCGGAGCTG
>ENA-OPCJ01000371-OPCJ01000371.1-human-gut-metagenome-genome-assembly--contig:-NODE-371-length-11131-cov-3.039003_pt1 | contig 11131 bp, 10 predicted proteins | sample MGYA00241565_ERZ501481 | MGnify/ENA primary metagenome ERZ501481 (study PRJEB25962, sample SAMEA2042662) | human gut metagenome | biome: human gut; feature: human-associated habitat; material: faeces...
TTCCTACACTTGCGATAAATTTCGGTGTAAACCTTGTTTTGTTTTGAACATTGTTGATTGCTTCCATAATTAAAAAGCCTCCTAAAAATTTATTTTGTATCTTTAGGAAAAGTTCTTCGCATAAATTTTGTCTTGACGCTATGAATGGGAAATAAAAAAGCCCCATAGCATAGCTACAGGGCAAACCATACACAAAAAAACATCTTCTTCCGTCCGGACTTTAACCGTCGGTTTTGGAATTTCACCAAATCAGCCTACTGTACTGAGTAGGGTCGTGGACTTTAACCACCGGTAGGGAATCACACCCTGCCCTGAAGTTCCATATGTATTAAATTGTTTATAGTATACACCCGATTTTTAAAAAATCAAGTACTTGACATATTTATTAATTTTATGATACTATACCACGGCACAATTAAATATGGTTATATTGGAAACGACACATCCCCCGGATGATAACGAACAACACATGTTTTGCTTATGTTATTATTTAAGGAGGATTTTTTTATGCCAAAAAACAAGTTTCAGGATGTTGTTTTCACAATTATTATGGCAACAATTATGGTCTATGGAATGGTCGTATATAATGTTGCCCTCAACACAGGTACTGTAAATGGTACTACTTTCTTAGCTGCAACACATGAATTGCCAATCATGGTTCCTATTGCATTCGTACTCGAATTCTTCGTTGTAGGAAAGATTGCTAAAATGCTTGCTTTCACAGTTATGCGTCCTACAGACAGACCTCAGTTCATCACATATGCAATATCAATATGCATATGCTGCATTATGTGTCCGATTATGAGTCTCGTTGCAACATTTCTTTTCAAAGAACCATCCTTTGGCATGTGGGTTAAGACATGGGCAATGAATTTCCCTATGGCAATCTGCTATCAGATGTTCTATTGCGGACCATTTGTAAGGCTTATATTCAGGGCAATATTTGTTAGAAAAAATGCTGATGCAACAGAAGCTGTAACGGCTGCAGAGGCAGAATAATATTAATCACTAAGGGGCTGTCACTTGACAGCCCCTTAAAAAAATCAATTATTTATAATATTACATTTTCAAACAAAAATACCATTACCGGCATGGTTACTATAGCACTAAGCGTTGTAATCACATTTATGGCACTGGCATATTTTGAATCATTGCCATATACCTGACACATCTGCGTAACTGTTGATGCTGAAGGTGTAATAACTGCCAAGAAAACAATAAGCATAATTTTAGGTGCATCCTGAGAAATACCAGCAAGATGGCTTAATTTTATCAAAAGAAGTGCTATAAGCGGTACAACAACCATTCTCAACAAAGAAACAAAATACAGCCTTCTGTTAGCAAAAATTTTCTTTAAATCCATCCCTGCAAAAAGCATTCCTGTAACTATCATGCTGGCAGGTCCTATCATATTGCCAACAGAGCCTATCGTATCATTAATTATTAAAGGCAGTCTGATTCTTGTAAAGAAAAGTATTACACCAACCACAATCGAGATCATATTTATATTTAACACAATCTTCTTCCAGTCATATGAACTTTCACGGCTGATTATTTTTTTACAGTGAGTCCACAAAAAGATAAGCTGCACACTCATGAAAACACATCCGTAAAGCACCCACTCCTGACCTAGAATAAATGTCACAATTGGAACAATAAGATTACCTGAATTTGAATAATAAACAGATGCTATCTCCACCTCATTCAGGTGAAACAATCTCCCCATAACTGATATAACTCCAAGCAATACAATCTGTAATGTCACTGATGCCGCCAAAGCAAGCAACAACCCATTTACTGTCTTTGATGTATAATCCACCTGAAAAGCCTTTATAATGACACATGGTATAATCAGGTATAAAACAATTTTGGATAAAACTTTACTGTCCTCATCTTTTACGATACCTGCTTTTACAATAATAAAGCCCATAAGAATCATAATGAATAGCTCTACTATCTGTTCCATAAGAAGTATGCTAATATGCATAAAAATCATCTCCTATTGTTATGATACGCCCAACGCATTATATACATCTTTTGCAATTATCATTCATCCACCAGGCATAACATTCTTTTAAGCAAAAGCCTCCTCTTTTATATAAAAACTCAATATATAAGCAGGGGAAACTTTTCCCCCACCTATATTACATATGTTCTTTGCAAATATCAAGATGCATGACTAATGCCATAGGTCGTATGTCTGATTGAATAATAGCTCCTGTCCCATACGCCGCAAATTCATATGGGAAAATCATTCTTGCTATTTGTATTGTTTAAGAAATATTTATCGGAAAGTGGCATAGATAATGACCATATCATTGAGATTGCTTTAGATGGCATTGAAAATGAGGAGTTGAGAGATCCAAAGAAGTGTTACCAATATATTAAAGATGGCCAGAAGTATTATCTACTTTTAGACGAAGTACAGTTTATGCCACGATTTAAGGAAGTTCTGAACAGCCTGCTTCGTATCAGCAATATTGATATATATGTGACTGGCAGTAATTCTAAATTTCTATCCAGTGATATTGTAACTGAATTTAGAGGCAGAGGAGATGAAATAAGAATATATCCGTTGTCTTTTGCAGAGTTCTATGCAGCTTTCGGTGGAGATTATGATGATGCTTGGGAAGAATATTTGATATATGGTGGTTTACCACAGGTTGTACAGTTCTCTATGGAACGCCAAAAGGCTGAGTATCTAAAAAACATTTTCACAAATGTTTATATTAAGGATGTTGTAGAAAGAAACAAGCTTCGAAATGTTGATGAGATTGATACATTAGTAGATATTCTCGCTTCTTCGATAGGGGCTCCTACTAATCCAACAAAAATATCAAATACTTATAAAAGTGAGCGTGGTATAAATTACAGCAATAAGACCATATCCAACCATATAGATTATCTTGTGGAGGCATTTTTTATTTCTAAAGCTGACAGATATGATATTAAAGGCAGAAAATATGTGGGGGCAAATCTGAAATACTATTTTACAGATGTGGGACTTAGAAATGCCAGATTGAATTTTAGACAGCAGGAACCTACTCATATCATGGAAAATATTGTTTACAATTAGCTACTTATCAGAGGCTATAATGTGGATGTTGGTATTGTAGACGTATATACGAAAAATGATGAAGGAAAAACAACTCGAAAGCAGTTTGAAGTTGATTTTGTGGTCAATCAGGGTAGTCAGAGATATTATATTCAGGTGGCTTACGATATGACTTCAGAGGAAAAGCAGAAGCAGGAACTTAATTCATTTAGAAATATTCCAGATTCATTTAAAAAGATTGTGATAGTAAACGGAACAAAAAAACCTTGGAGAAATGAAGAAGGCTTTGTAATCATGGGAATGAAGTATTTTTTGCTTAACGCGGATAGTTTGGAGTTATAGTATGCTTGGACTTGACAGAATTTTTTAGAATGCGGGAATCTTCTTGCATATTAATTACTAGTCCTCATTAGAAATTCCATATGGTAACACATATTCTTCATCAGGCAGTTCTGATATTTCACCTGCATTAATGTTTTTACTCTTTTCATACACAACCTCCAGCAATTTAATAAAAAAGACCAGCAAAATGCTGGTCCTAAAATATGTATATATCCAGACATACAATCACCAACATGTGGTCAAAACATCTGGAACACTCCATTTGTCAAAAATTTCTAATATTACATTATAATGGGTAAGAACTTAAGTCAATACCTGTATTTTATCTAATGTTATTTATGCTGCACGATGTATATCTTTTTAGTTTAAGCATAGCTTTCTTCCATATCACTGATATCTTCAAGAACCTCCCTTATTCCATAAAGCATTTGCTCTTCAGTTAATTTATGTATCACTTCCCGCTTAGAGATCTGATTCTCAATTATTGGAATCAAAAGATTTCTTGCAAATTTCTTCCTATCATTACTTGCAAACATATCTTTAAGAGTTTTTCCATCTAATTTATCCTTTAATCTGTCTACGGACTTTTCTGCTTCCTTATTGCTAAGAAGATATTCTGATGCCATTTCAGTAAACACATCCTGAATTATTTCCACCATTTCATCTGCATCGTCTTCAATAAAGCTTCCAACCACAGCATTTGTTACTTTACCTGCTGCAGAACCAGCAACCATAGAACCAACTAAGCCACCCACAATTGTACCTATTCCTGGAATTGCGGAACCGATTGCTGCGCCGGCAACCCAGCCTCCTGTTCCAGCCCCTACCGTTGCAGCTGTATTTGCCATATTTTTAAACAACTGTTTTCCTGATATTCTCCCTCTGAATATGTTGGCAACATCAAAGGAAGACAGTACAACAAATGTGATGCCTGCTGTAATTGTATTGCTCCTTAAAAGCTTGGCTGCTGCTTTCATTGCCGCTGCGCCATAAATAGGCTTTGAACCTACACGAAATGCATTAATTAAAACTGCAGATGCTTTCGGTCCCATCATAGCAACTATAGCTTCGGAACTTCCAACAAGCGCACTATTAAGCCCGGCTTTTGATAATTGAGCTGCAAGTATCGAAGTAATAAATGCTGTTCCACCTACTTTAAGACCTGAATATGTCGCAATCTTTATAGCATCTTCAAAATCTTCTCCATTCCACATTGATGTTGCAAATGTTATCATTGCAGTAACACCAAATGCAGATGATGCTATTATTGTTCCGTTTACCGCATCATATGTAAGAGATTCAACAGTACCCGCTTTGGCAATATTTTTAGCCTGTGCATAGGTAAAGTGTCCTTTTTTAACAATATTCTTTGCCTCATTAGGATCAGACACTCCTTTTACCTGTCCGTTTTTAATCTTCTCCTCCATTGCCATTACAGCTTCATCATACTTATCAGATGGAACTTCTATCTTCATTGGTTTTCCATCCGTCATATATCTAAATGTACCTTTTCCATCATTTTCAAAGCACTCATTTATACATCTGTTTCCTGTCGCACAATACTTTGACTGTATATATACACCATCTACAACTCTGTCAGCACCATTTTTAGCGTTATCATCTCCAACAATCTTTGCATCATGTCCTGTCAGTTTATCAAATAGGTTATTAGCTCTTTCCGCGGCAAAACCATGTCCCTGTCTTGAATGAAATTTCTCTTCTTCAAACTGATTATTAACAGTCCTAAATGCTCCTATCCCTCGACCTGCTGATTCAGCTCCGAAATTATTCTTCTTTTCATTTTCAATTTTCTTCTTCTCCGCCTTTTTGTTAGCCTCAAAGTTTTTCATTTCATTAAGGAAATTTTTTAATGGAGTCTTGTTTATAAAAGAACCTTCTATATAAAATGTGCTTCCGTCTAAAAAATCTATTGCCAATTCACGATTACAATCTTTTTTGCTACTCTTCAATATCCTCAATTGTTTTATATCATCATACCAAAGCTTTTTAGGCTTCTCCATTGTTTCCACATAATACATCTTATCATCAGTAAAAATATAACCATTTTTACCACTTCCAAATACAGTTGTATCAAGAAAACCTAGCATTGTAGTTCTATCCATCCCCTGTGCAAATGTTTGTAATGCATTATCAATTTTCTTAATAGGAATATTTCCTTTGACATGATAATTTCCAGCAGCCGTCATATCTGCCAAATACTTTCTCATTATCTCAATCTTTTCTTCATGTTCCCCCATAAAACTAATTCTCCTTATTCTCTGTCACTACATTTCCTAATAATTCAACATATCTGTGCATAAGCTCCTGCAAATAAAACCCATTCTGCCTTTTTGAAACTGGAAGACTATCAAATTTGCTGCCTGCATAATCTAAGGCCTCATTCCACAACTTATTTAATTCCAACTTTTCAGGATACATTTCCGCAAACGCTTCTTTTATTGTATCTTCTATATATATCTTCTTATCTTCAACAATTCTTTTCTTCTTATCTTCACCTGCAAGAAATGGAAAATCCATATGCATTGTTTCATTCAATAATCTGTTTATCACATCACAGTCACCATTCATGTAGCTTCTCCTTGAACCCATCTTATTCTTTCTTTACCTTTTAATCATACTTTTGCCATCAGCAAGAAATATATTTCTGTTTTTCACGCATATAAACTGAATATATTATAACTCTTTGATGACTTGACAGCAAGATTTGTTATTTTTCATAGCATCTAACCGACTGCAATGATTTCGCACTTCCATTTATTAATATATTATAAAGCAGCTTGTTATCAGAATATATGAGATATATAATTATAAAATAGAAATAAAAAGCACAATAAGGAGCAAGCAGATATATGTTTTATTTTATATTGGAACCCATAATGATGTATAACTGGATATTAATATTAGCGGCAGTTATCCCTGCGGTATTCCTTATGATTAAAGTATACAGAGCAGACAGAATGGAAAAGGAAAGCGGCTACCTTTTAAGACAGCTAGTTATTGCGGGAATTCTATCCACCATTATTGCCCTAATTGAGGAAAAAATAGGGGAATGGATTTTATCATGCTTTGTTCCCGGAAATAAATTGCTGTATCAGATAATTCTTTATTTTGTTATTGTTGCCATAGCCGAAGAAAGCTCAAAGTATTTCTTCTTAAAAAAACGGACATGGAATAATCCAGAATTTAACTGTCAGTATGACGGTGTTGTATATGCAGTATTTGTTTCTCTCGGATTTGCCCTTTGGGAAAATATCAACTATGTTTTATCATATGGTTTTTCAACTGCTATTGTAAGAGCAATTACAGCAATTCCAGGACATGCCTGTTTTGGTGTATTTATGGGTGTATTCTATGGTCTCGCAAGAAAACAGTATAATCGTGGAAAAAAATTTAGCTCCAAGATATTCAGAATATTCAGTGTTGTGTTACCAGTTCTATTACATGGCTCATATGATTTTATAGCTTCCATGGAAAATACAATGGGAGGTCTATATTTCGTGGCCTTCGTTATTATACTTTTTGCACTGTCTTTTGGACTGGTAAACATCTCATCAAAGAATGATAAATACATATGATATAGAAAACACCAGCACATTTAACCTTAACGTGCTGGTGTCTGTATGTTAATACTTTTCGTATTTATTCATCTGTCTTCTTTTTAAGAATACAAGAAATACTACCACGCAGGAAATTACTATCAGAACTGTTAATGCTCCAAATGTAACCGCTGCTGGATGATTATTAATTAAGCAACATATTTATAAGCCAGATTATTGGCAGGAAGATATGCATCTCCTCCATACAAAGCTGTATAATCATTTACCACCTTATTACCTTTTGCAACTGCATTTCTGCAAAGTATACCATTATCCTTATATTCTTCTTCGTCCCATTCAATGGAGTTTATTTTATATATTGATAATCTTTTATTTTTTTTCGCATAATCCGTATATTTCCACCAGAATATGTTAATATATGAATAGCAATCCACAGATTGGAGAATTACCATGAAAGCATATGAAAGATTATTAAAATATGTCACTTTCCGTACACCAAGTGATGAAAACAGTGAAAACACGCCCTCATCTGCATGCCAGTTTGAGTTAGCCAGATTTCTTAAAAATGAGATGGAGGGATTGAATTTATCGGACATTGTACTTGACGATATGTGTTACCTGTATGGTAAGCTTCCGGCAACCAAAGGTTATGAAAATGCACCTGCTATCGGATTTATTGCACATATGGATACTGTGTCCGATTATTGCAATCACGATATTACACCAGTAATAACAGAAAACTTTAATGGTGTATCACTCACACTTCCTGCGGGAATAACCTTGTCTGTGCATGATTTTCCTCATCTTGGCACTCTTAAGGGTCGTACACTTATCACATCAGACGGAAGCACTATACTTGGTGCTGATGACAAAGCAGGTATTGCTGAAATCCTTACTATGATAGAACATTTGCAGAAAGACAATATACCTCATGGAACAATATGTATTGCATTCACACCTGATGAAGAAATCGGCATGGGAGCTGATCATTTTAACATAGAACAGTTCGGTGCCAAATACGCCTACACAATTGACGGCGACACAGAAGGCGAGATTCAGTACGAAAACTTCAACGCATGCAAAGCGGATTTTCATATTAAAGGCTTCAATGTACACCCAGGTTCTGCCAAAGACACCATGATTAATGCCAGTCTTGTTGCAATGGAGATTAACAATGCACTTCCTGCTATGGAAACCCCTCGCGGCACAGAAGATTACGAGGGCTTCTACCATCTTGTCAGCATGTCTGGCGATGTCAGTGAGGCTTCGCTTAATTATATAGTAAGAGACCATGATAAGAATTTATTTGAAGCAAAGAAAAATACTCTGCGATTAATCGAAAAGAATATGAATGAAAAATGGGGCAAGGGAACTGTTACGCTCACCATTAAAGACCAGTATAAGAATATGTCCGAAATCATTGCGGGCTGCATGAATCTTATTGAAAATGCAAAGAAAGCCTGTGAACTGGCTGATATAGTACCGCTTATTCTTCCTATCCGAGGGGGAACAGACGGCTGTCAGTTAAGCTTCAAAGGTCTTCCATGCCCTAACCTTGGAACTGGCGGACACGCATACCACGGTCCTTATGAACATATTACTGTTGAAGGCATGGATATGACCGTTGCAATGCTTGTTAAATTGGTTGGAACATTTACTGAATAACAACTATATTTCATAACACAAAACAGGAGTTAAGCTATTGACCTACTCCTGTTTTGTATTATCAGTTGCTATTCAGTTTTTATTACTTTCGCTTTGAAACAACATACATAACTGTTGCTGCAATACATCCAGCTAACGCAATAATTGCTATTACAAGCCATAATTTCCCATGATTTCTGTCCCCAGTGTTAATTGATGATGCATTTGTTTCATTTTCATCAAATGTATACTGGCTTGTTGTTTCTGATTCTATCTGACTGATGGTCTCTGTTTCAGATTCTTTAATACTCTCTGTCTCCAGTTCTGTTCCTTTAGTACTTTCCATCACTGTTTCGGATTCTTTAATGCTCTCTGTCTCCGGTTCTTTAACAGTAAAATGTGCACTCGCTGTTCCACTCGATGAAGCAATACCTATAACATGCTCTCCCGTCGATAATTTTTTTATTAAATCTGGATTAAGTGTTACAATAATACTTCCTGCTTTTACCGTATAATCTTTGTCTTTTACAAGCTCTCTGCCATCAAGTTCTACTTTTACAAAATCTGAAAATGCTGCATTAGACCTAAATGTAATTGCCTTATCGGAATTCTTATCAATTATACATTTATCACCAGCAATTATTTCTGGCGTCAATTTTGATGTAACAACACTATCTTTGTCTATTTGCTTTGATGCATTTGAATCTGCAAAGTATTTTAAACATAAAGAGCAGTAATAATATTCAATATTACCTTCCTGAGTCACTGTAGCTGCTTTAGCTTCTACATGCTGTAACTTATGATTATCCTTATTTAATTCACCATATTCCTCATGGCATACTTCACACACTGCACGGCTGACGCATGTTGCCACTCCACCACTATGAATATGCTCTGGAATGCCACCCTTTATTTCAAATGTGAGTATATTATTCTCGATTGAATTGACACTGATATAAATATCTCCGTAAATCCATATATCTTCACCTATTCCTAATGCTGCATCTGCCTTTGTGTTATACTGTCCACCAAGAACTTCATAATTCCATTTAGGTGATGAAAAATACATATTACTTGGAAACTTAGTGTCACTGTCTATAAGATAACATACCAGCCCGGATTTTAATGGAATTTTATCCACTCTGTTTCCATTAATCTTGAACATCTGCTTATATTGAGAATCATATTTGTTACCATTATCCTCAAAGTTTCTGTACTCAAGATACAATGTCTTACCCTTTTCCGGAATATCCATCTTATATCCTGTAATATTATCCGCACCTGAAGTTCCTAATGCTTTAAGACTATATTCTCCTTCGGACAAAATCGTCTTAATATCATTCTCATCAGTCCAGCCTAATACTTCTTTCTCCTTAAGAGACATAAACTGTGGAACTGGAGATATATGCTTTGCCATAACTGACATGAAATACACCGGTGACGCATTCTTTGAGTTATATAAATCCTTCAGCCCCATAATATGTCCCATTTCATGTACTGCTGTTGCAATTGATACAAATACCCGGTCATCCTCATCCTTAAATAAATATCCGTTAGTATCACCATCAGGCTTACAATACGAATTGGTTATCTGGACATATTTGTAACTATTAATAGTTTTTTTGCCGGTATTAACAGAAATATTATTAACATAATCTGTATAATTCCACAATGGTGATGACCAGCTTACTGATATATTACCTGCCCCATTATTCTTATAAATAATTGTAATTGAATCAATAGTACCATTGTTATCTTTATCAAGCACACCATAGTCGTAGTATACAGTATTATTATAATCAGAAATTTTATTACCAGATGATATGGCATTATTAACAGCTTCTGACCACTCCTGCCTAAGCTCATACATTCTGCTTGCACGCTCCGAAGCATCTTTATAACCAATAGTATTAATATCGCTGTACTCTGCATAATACCCACGAGGATGTGAAAGTACAATTGAGCCGCCATTATCATATAAATATACACTTCTCATTCTTAATTTGTTATCTGATACACATCTGTAATAATCGCCTACACTATATGAACCTGCATTATATGAATTATCTGTTATTTTTCTAACAGAACTGCCTTCATATACATCATTTATAAATTCGGTTTCACCTGCAAATCTGGCAAATACCACTAAATTAGTAAAATTACTGTCATCATCATCTGCCTGTATCCTGTCTTTATCACCTGTTAATAACAAAATCGACAGAAAAACAGTGCAAAATAACAGTATTAGTTTGATTTTTCTCATAAAAATTCCTTTCCATGTATAAACAAGCTAACTATTATATTATCCGGTTTCTCTGTCAGAATCTTACCATATTATTAAATTTAATTCAATTCAAATAACTATTTTACGGCTTGCACACACCACAAGCCTCATACCCCATATCAATAATCTCCTGCCTGCTTCCTGTATAAATCTTTTTATTGGAAGCATCCATGCTCTTGGCACTGTTGCAGGATTCCTTATGGAACTTCTTAGTATTCGTATTAAGTA
>ENA-OPCJ01000376-OPCJ01000376.1-human-gut-metagenome-genome-assembly--contig:-NODE-376-length-11041-cov-1.965684_pt1 | contig 11041 bp, 9 predicted proteins | sample MGYA00241565_ERZ501481 | MGnify/ENA primary metagenome ERZ501481 (study PRJEB25962, sample SAMEA2042662) | human gut metagenome | biome: human gut; feature: human-associated habitat; material: faeces...
CCGGCACGGCTACGGCGTACGGCATCGGATACGGCTGCTATGGCTTCATCCTGACCTACCACACGCAAATGTAATTCTTGCTCCAGATGAAGCAATTTGTCACGTTCGCTTTGCAGCATCTTGTTAACAGGTATCCCTGTCCACCGTGAAACAACATCGGCAATGTCCTCAGCGGTAACTTCTTCCTTTATCATGGCACTGTCACCCTGCTTGTGTTTCAGGTCTTCTTGGATATCCTTAATCTCGTTCTCTAAAGCCTGTAATTTTCCATAACGGATTTCGGCCACTTTACCGTAATCTCCCTCACGTTCCGCTTTCTCGGCTTCAAATTTCAATTGTTCTATTTCCTGCTTGTTTTGCTGAATCTTGTTGACCAGTTCCTTTTCACTCTGCCATTTGGCTTTGTAAGAGGTTTCCTGTTCTTTCAGTTCGGCAATCTCTTTATTCAGCTGTTGTAATTTGGACTCGTCTTTTTCACGTTTGATGGCCTCACGTTCAATTTCCAGTTGTTTCAGGTGACGTGAGATTTCATCTAGTTCTTCAGGCACAGAGTCACGTTCCATACGCAATTTGGCAGCAGCTTCATCCATCAGATCAATAGCCTTGTCCGGAAGGAAACGTTCGGTAATGTACCGGTTACTCAATTCTACAGCGGCAATGATGGCTTCATCTTTGATACGTACCTTGTGATGGTTTTCGTAACGTTCTTTCAATCCACGAAGAATAGAGATGGTGCTCAGCGTGTCCGGTTCGGCTACCATAACAGTTTGGAACCGGCGTTCCAATGCCTTGTCCTTTTCGAAGTATTTCTGATATTCGTCCAAAGTAGTGGCTCCGATGCTGCGGAGCTCACCACGGGCCAAGGCGGGTTTCAATATATTGGCGGCATCCATGGCACCTTCACCTTTACCGGCTCCGACCAAGGTATGGATTTCATCGATAAACAGGATGATGCTGCCTTCGGCTTTGACCACTTCATTGACAACAGATTTCAGACGTTCCTCAAATTCACCTTTGTATTTGGCTCCAGCAACCAGTGCGCCCATATCCAATGAGAAGATTTGTTTGTTCTTCAAATTGTCGGGTACATCACCTCGGATGATACGGTGTGCCAAACCTTCAACAATGGCGGTCTTACCAGTACCCGGCTCACCAATTAAAATCGGATTATTCTTGGTACGGCGGCTTAATATTTGTAATACTCTACGTATTTCTTCATCACGCCCGATAACCGGATCAAGTTTTCCGCTGCGGGCAGCCTCATTCAAATTAATGGCATATTTGCTTAAGGATTGATAAGTGTCTTCACTGGATTGTGAAGTTACTTTTTCACCTTTACGTAGTTCTGCTATGGCGGAGCGCAGCTCTTTGTCTGTCATTCCCGCGTCTTTCAATATGGTAGCGACAGTACTCTTTACATTCAATAAGGCCAGGATAATAGCTTCCAGTGAAACGAATTCGTCACCCATCTCTTTGGAATACTGTACGGCTCTTTGTAATATCTCGTTGCTTTCACGGCTAAGGTAAGGTTCTCCTCCCGAAACCTTAGGCAGCGAGTCAATTTGCTTGTCGATGACCAATGCGATCTGCTGGGCGTTCATTCCCAATTTCTGGAAAATGAAGTTGGTGACGTTTTCACCTACTTTCAGTACTCCGGCCAACAGATGCACAGGCTCGATAGCTTGCTGTCCGCGGGCTTGAGTTACGTTCACCGCTTGTTGCACTGCCTCCTGTGATTTAATTGTGAAGTTGTTAAAATTCATATTGTATCTCCTTTCTAAATATTATTCAAATACCTATTGAAAACGTAACTGTCACTGCTTTGTTCAGTGGCTTTTGCGATTTCATTTGATAATCGTCAAATAGTTTGCCAAAAAGAAAAAGAAAGCTAATGAAGTAAAATAAGAAGACAAAATGACAGGCTTTCCGGCTTTTAAATGAAAAAAAGTCCGAATTGTACACAAAAAGGCAGATAACTCTTTTTGCAGGCAGATGATAATTGCTATCTTAGCATCGAAATCATAAAATGAAAACGAGATGACAAATGAAATAAAGTTTGCAGATACTGTAATTCTGGTGGATGTAGCCTATGTAGATAGGGTGGCGGGTGATTTATCCAAACATTTTGGTGACGTGGTGGGGCGTAAGTTGCCGAAAGCGGATTTGCCGGTGTTGTTGGAATGTCTGTCACTGGATAGTGGAATACCCTTGGGGGAGAATGCAGTTCAGGTATTATTTATTTATGACGAGGAAAGTAAGAAAATGGATGCTTTTCAGCCGTCGGATTTGGAAAAGGAATTAAATAACGTGGCTTTCAAAAGCCAGTTGGGAGAGTTTGCACTTTATTCTTTCGAACCGTCGGATATGGCTAGTCGCGAAGAGTTGTTTCTAGAGTCTTTGAGAGTGGTGGTTGATGCAAAAGAGGTGAAACGGGTGATTATTGTCCCTGCCGAAGAAGAATATGGGGATAAAGTTCCTGCTATATTAAATAAGGTGGACGGAAAAGAAAAAATGACAGTATTCGGCATGAATCCTCCAGCCTGTGAAGTGGCTTATCAGTGGGAGATGTTTGGATTCGCAGTTTTACAGTCGTTAGGAATTAAAGCAGACGAACTATAATCATTAAAAAACATGTCTGATTTCAGGTTAAGAGTATTCAGTAGTGTTGCGAAAAATCTCAGCTTTACAAAGGCTTCGCAGGAGCTGTTTATCAGCCAGCCGGCTATAACCAAGCATATTCAGGAATTGGAAACGATGTACCAGACGCGCCTTTTTGAGCGAATGGGTAACAAGATCTTGCTGACTGATGCAGGCAGGTTGTTGTTGGAACATTGTGAGAAAATTTTGGAAGATTACGGACGCTTGGAGTACGAGATGAACTTATTACGTAATGAGCATACCGGTGAGTTACGCTTGGGAGCCAGTACTACAATTGCCCAATATGTGCTTCCTCCCTTGCTGGCTCGTTTCATCGAGAAGTTTCCGCAAGTGTCTTTATCACTTTTCAGTGGGAACTCCTCTGAGGTGGAAACGGCATTGCAAGAACATCGCATAGATTTGGCATTGGTAGAGGGCAATACCCGGCAACCTAATTTGAAATATACTCCTTTTCTGCAAGATGAGCTGGTGGCTATCGTCCATACTCGTAGTAAGTGGATGGATTATGATGAGATAACTTTGGATGAATTGAAAGAAGTTCCTCTTGTGCTTCGTGAAAGAGGTTCGGGAACATTGGATGTATTGATTACCGCTTTGCATAAACACAACATAAAGTTATCGGACCTTACTATCCGTATGCACCTGGGGAGTACAGAAAGCATTAAATTATTTTTGGAAAATAGTGAGTGCATGGGGATTTTGTCTATCCGGTCTATTAATAAAGAACTGTATTCAGGAAAGTTTAAAGTATTGGATATAAAAGACCTGGTGATGTTTCGTGAATTTGATTTTGTCCAATTGCAAGGGCAGGATACAGGGCTTCCGGCTCTGTTCATGCAGTTTGCCAATCATTATAAGGAAAAGTTATAACCTATAATTAAAAACGATTAGATTGTTATTGAAACATATACTACCTTTGCACCTCGAAATAGAGAAATAATGTTAAAAAGTAAAATATATGATTTCAGTAACAGCTTTACAGCAAAACAACAAAATTATTTATGTAGGCTTGCTTTCCACGTTAACGGTCTTTTTATTGATGGACTATATTCCGGTATTGGCTCCATTTTCCCGGTGGGTCACTCCACCCGTATCTTTATTTCTGGGGTTGATATTTGCATTAGTTTGCGGACAGGCCCATCCTAAATTCAATAAAAAGGTTTCTAAATATTTGTTGCAATATTCTGTAGTGGGATTGGGGTTCGGTATGAATCTTCAGGCTTCTTTGGCTTCCGGCAAGGAAGGAATGGAATTTACGATCATTTCTGTAATCGGTACAATGATTATAGGTATGTTTATAGGGCGTAAACTTTTGAAGGTAGACCGTGATACGGCTTACCTTATCAGTTCAGGTACTGCAATTTGTGGGGGGAGCGCTATTGCTGCTGTGGGGCCTGTATTGAAAGCTAAAGATAGTGAGATGTCTGTGGCTTTGGCTACTATCTTTGTATTGAATGCTATCGCTTTGTTCATTTTTCCGGTGTTAGGTCATACGTTTGGGTTAGATCAACAACAGTTTGGTACTTGGGCAGCTATTGCTATTCATGATACGAGTTCTGTGGTGGGTGCAGGTGCGGCATACGGTGAAGAAGCGTTGAAAGTGGCGACTACAATTAAACTGACCCGTGCCCTTTGGATTATTCCTTTGGCATTCGCTACATCTTTTATTTTCAAGGGGAGTGGTAAGAAAGTAAGCATTCCTTGGTTTATCCTTTATTTCGTTGTAGCTATCGTTCTGAATACTTATGTGTTGGATGGTGTACCTCAATTCGGGCAGGCCGTTTCTGGACTGGCACGTAAGGGATTGATTATTACCATGTTTTTTATTGGAGCTTCCTTGTCTATGGATGTATTGAAGCAAGTAGGTATGAAACCTCTGATTCAAGGTGTTGCTCTTTGGGCGGTGATCAGTCTTAGTTCATTGGCTTATATTCTACTCTTCTGATAGGGATTTAAATCCTGTTATCCGCATATGCTTTTTTATGAGAATATAATTTAGAAGTAATAGATGAGTAATAGTACAGCGTTTATCCCAATGACAGTGAGGAATCCTTTCCATACATAAGGCAGTATTTCTTTTCTGCGGGAGGAAAAAAATATGGCATAGAACATATTCACCACAATGTTGCTGATGATAGCTTGCATGATGCAGGCTCCTACGATAGTTGCTGGAATGCTTCCGCCTTGTAACAGGTTAAGTATGAAAGGGGTGATGTCACTTAATCCTGCTGCAATGGAGAGAATACTCAAACCTCCTGTTCCTGCATAAATTAATGTATAGTGAGTCAGAAATGTAAATACTACGAATAATAAAGCAAAGATCAGAGCGACTTTGAATTCCAGTGGATTACTTTCCGTTTCCGTTTCTTCAATAACTTCGCGCTCGCCTTTTATAGTATGCTTTTTATGGATGAATATACCGATGCCGGCGGCGGTTACAGACATGATGAGCAGATAGGGGTAGATATCCAGAAAGATGGAAGTGCTGAATATAAGGATCAAAATCATGAAACGCAAGAACATCATGCTGATAGCAAGCATCATGGCAGATACATATTCCGGTATTTCATGCGTTTGTATCCGTTTACATTTGCGGGCAAGGATGGAAATGGTAGCGGTGCTGCTATACAGACCACCGATAATACCCGAAACTAGAGTGCCTGATTCGCGGAAAACATATTGTTTCAGCAGGTAGGATAAATAGGAGATGCCCGATACGACTACAGTAGCCAGCCAAATGGTGTATGGAGTGAGATTGATACCCGGTATAAGAGGTTCCTTGGGTAACATGGGCAAAATGATACCGCTGATAGCCAGAAATTTTGCCAGTGTTATCATTTCATCATTTTGCATCCGTTGTACAAGTTCGGTAAAGGTGTGTTTCATTTCTGTGAAAAGAAGCACGGTGACTACCATCATGACATAAAACCAGGAAGGCTGTGTACTTATGATAGGAGCCATACAATAGGTGATAAGAGCGATGATGATTGTTGTCACTCCAAACACGTGGAACTGGGATTGCTTGACATAATAATTGATACCCAGTAACATGCCTAAAATTATCCCGCCTCCCATAAATAAATGCATTTCCTTAGGGTCAAGTATATAGAGGAGATATCCCAAAATACCGATAAAAGTAAAAGTCCGGTCTGTGCCGAAAAGCGTAGTTTCCCCTTCTCGTCTCAGACTGATTCTCCGTTGGGATAAACCGATGAGTAAAGAGAACAATGTTACTAGAATGAAAGTAACCAATTGCTGGGGAAGGTAATCGTACAACTTTTCCATAAATTTGTCAAGATTAGGTTGATGTAATTGGTTTTTCTGTTCAAACCACATGGACCCCTCTGATGGATTCAAATGGTTTTAAAACGCTTGCTTAAACTTGCTTTCTTCAAAAAGTCCTTTTAATTTATCATCACTTTTTATTTGGTTGATGATTGTGGACAGAACTCCTGCTTTGGGCAATTCTACTACAACGTCTGTTTTATATTTACCACCGTTCTGTCGGCTGTTTTCACAAATTACTTTTAAGTTAGCAGCCTCTTGCTGGGTAACCATTTGGATCAGATCTAAAAATTGTTCCCATTCTGCATTACCGAATTTATTTTGAGACTTGGCAGCCATTTCTGCTTTTGCCTTGATCTGGTTAGTTATTGCGGTACGGGCTGTAATGATCGCCTTCTTTTTGGAGGCAGTGGCGTCACCGCTCTGAGCTGATGCCGAGGCACGGAAGAAGTCTGCATTTGTACTATATGTATTTCCGGTACAAGGAGTGCTTTGTGCCTGTGCCCATGTTGATATTCCAAGGACGAAGGCTAAAAAATAGATGAATTTATAATATTTCATAGTTGGAATTTTATCAATTTATTGCGAAGATAGAGGAATATTTGATAATATAAACAAGAAAAGAGAAAAAAAAGATTGAGCTTGCTTTATGAAATGATTATATTTGCAGAAATTAAATGAAAGGTTAGTATTTATGGAATCAACAACAAAATTCTATTCGTTAAACTACACAAACGTAAATACTTATTTATTTGCGTTCGTGTTTATTGTAGGTAATGTGGTATTGCCGCAACTTTGTCATTTGGTGCATTGGGGTGGTCCTGCTATGTTACCCATTTATTTCTTTACATTAATAGGTGCTTATAAATATGGATTCAAAGTGGGGATGTTGACGGCTGTTCTTTCTCCGCTTGCCAATAGCATCTTGTTTGGAATGCCTTCTGTGGCCATACTGCCGGCTATATTGGTAAAATCGGTATTGTTGGCGTTGGTGGCGGGATATATGGCAGACCGTTTCCGTAAGATTACAATTCCTGCATTGCTGGGGACTGTTATGGCATATCAGGTGGTGGGTACCTTGATAGAATGGGTTCTTGTCGGTGATTTCTATTTGGCGGCACAGGATTTCCGGATTGGGATTCCGGGCATGTTGCTCCAGATTTTTGGCGGCTATGCATTGCTGAAAGCTATTGCAAAAAGATGAGTTGTAAACACTTGATGTTAATGTTGCAAACTGTGAAACAACCTGAAAATGGTGGCGCTGGTTATGTCCTGGTAGTTGTCATGGATGGAGAGCACGATAAATAGATGACTTTGGTTTTTGATAAATCATTTAATAGTTAATAGATAAAATGACAGGCACATTATTATTTTTAGGATTAGGAATGCAGGAAGTGTTATTCATTGCATTGATTGTTCTTTTGTTCTTTGGTGGGAAGAAGATACCCGAACTGATGAAGGGGTTGGGCAAAGGGGTTAAGAGTTTTAAGGAAGGGATGAACGGGGTGGAGGATGATATAGATGGAAAAGATAAGAAAGGGGAAACGAAAAAGTGACAAATAATGGAACAGCAGCAGAAGATACTGACCTTTTGGGATCATCTGGAAGAACTACGCCATGTCTTGTTCCGCATTGCAGTGGCTGTGGTATTTCTAATGTTGGTAGCATTCTTGTTTAAGGATGAGCTCTTTGCTATTGTTCTAGCGCCTAAGAATGCTGATTTCATTATTTATCATTTTTTTTGCCGGATAGCTGATTCTATGGCTATGCCTTCATTATGTCCGGAAGTGTTTTATGTGAAAATGATCAATACCCAATTGGCGGCTCAATTCATTACTCATATGAGTGTGTCTTTTTATGCGGGTTTTTTGTTGGCATCTCCTTATGTTATTTATCAGTTGTTCCGTTTTGTCTCGCCGGCTTTATACGAGAATGAAAAGAAATATTCTACCCGGGTTGTAGGATGGGGCTATTTTCTTTTTATGATGGGAGTTCTTTTGAATTATTTTTTGATTTTTCCTCTTACTTTCCGTTTTCTTGCTACCTATCAGGTCAGTATGGAAGTGGAGAACACGATTACTTTGTCCTCGTATATGGATACGTTGATGATGATGAGTCTGATGATGGGGATTGTTTTCGAGATCCCTGTCCTTTGTTGGCTTTTTGCCAAACTGGGATTTCTTACGGCTGATTTTATGAAGCGGTATCGTCGTCATGCTATTGTTATTATTCTGATAGTTGGAGCTGTTATCACTCCTACGTCAGATGTTTTTACATTGATGATGGTATCTGTGCCCATGTATTTGCTTTACGAAGTCAGCATTTGGATTGTAAGTCGGACAGGGAAAAAACAGCAGGAAGAATCCTTGGAGGAAGTGCTTGAAAAATCATGAGATGATAATCCTTATAAGTATTATATCGTAAAAAAGGAAGGCCTTCGTGACGGCCTTCCTTTTTTCCATTAGGATCCATACTTTATTAAATCTTCCAGCCAAAGGCCTCTGCCACGGCCGGAAACACAATCTTTCCGTTGACAATATTCAAGCCGTTTTTTAGTCCAGGATCGTTTTCGCAAGCTTTTTTCCAACCAAGATCTGCCAATCTGATGGCGTATGGCAGTGTAGCATTGGTTAATGCCAAGGTTGAAGTACATGGTACAGCTCCCGGAATATTGGCCACACAGTAATGGATGATACCGTCTACTTCGTAAATAGGTTCGGCATGAGTTGTAGGATGGGACGTCTCAAAACATCCTCCTTGGTCAATGGCCACATCTACCAGTACGGTACCCTTTTTCATCAGTTTCAGCATGGGGCGTGTAATGAGGTGGGGGGCCTTTGCACCGGGGATAAGTACCGCACCGATTATCAAATCAGTTGTTGGCAGTTCTTTTTCTATATTGTGGCTGGACGAGAATAATGTTTTTACATTTTTAGGCATGAACTCGCTTAACTGACGCAGGCGGGGTAATGAAATATCGCAGATTGTGACATCAGCCCCTAATCCTGCAGCCATTAAAGCTGCATTGGTTCCTACAATGCCGCCGCCTAATACCAGTACTTTGGCTGGTTTGACACCGGGAACTCCACCTAGTAAGATACCACGTCCTCCTTGAGGCTTCTCCAAAAAACGTGCTCCTTCCTGAGTGGACATTCGTCCCGCCACTTCACTCATGGGAATCAGCAGAGGCAGTCCTCCTTGTTTGTCTGTTACAGTTTCGTAAGCAAGGCATACTGAACCACTACGCATCATTGCCTCCGTTAATTCTTTGTTACAGGCAAAATGGAAGTATGTAAATACCAGTTGGTCCTTACGTACCAGATTATATTCACATTCGATGGGTTCCTTGACTTTTATAATCATTTCAGCGATGGCGTACACATCTTTTATAGTAGGAAGGATACGCGCTCCGACTTTCTCATACTCTTCGTCGGAAAATCCGCTGTTTATACCTGCGGTGTGTTGTATATACACCGTGTGACCTCTCTGTACCAACTCGTGTGCTCCTGCAGGGGTTAATGATACACGATTCTCGTTGTTTTTGATTTCTTTAGGAATTCCTACTATCATAATTGTCACATTTAAGGGGTTTGACTGCCTCAAAGATAACAAAATGTCAGAAAAGTAGGTTTTGTCTGGATATGTTTTTTTCGTAATAAATGTATGTTTAGCAACATTATTTTAAGGGATATTCTGTTTTTTATTTGTAAGTTTGCGGAGAGATTCAAAATTTTTGTGATGAGTTCTCCATAAAATAAAGAAAATGACTTTACGAAATTATATAATCATAGTAGCTTTGGGCAGTATTTTCACTGTACGGGCACAGGAAGAACCGGCTGCTCCTGTATTCCGTCCTCCTTTTGATTTTCCGCTTACTCTGAGCGGTAATTTTGGTGAACTGCGTTCTAACCACTTTCATGGAGGAGTGGACTTTAAAACCCAGGGAGAGGTGGGAAAACCTATTCATTGCATTGCCGACGGATATGTGAGCCGTGTACTGGTTACTCCCGGCGGATATGGGCAGGCTATTTTTATTACTCATCCCAATGGATATACTTCAGTGTATGGGCATGTGTTGAAATTTGCTTCCGCAGTGGCAAAAGTAGTGGAGGAATATCAATATCGGCATGAAACTTTTGCTGTGGATTTGAAATTCGAACCTCATCAGGTCAGTTTCAAAGCTGGAGAAATCATTGCTTTAAGCGGTAATGAAGGATATTCTTTCGGACCGCATCTGCATATGGAGATACGCTGTACGGATACTGGTGAATTGATAGATCCCTTACAATTCTATACCGATAAAATCAAAGACACTACTCCGCCACGTGCGTCAATGATTATGCTTTATCCGCAGCGGGGCGCTGGGGTTGTGGAAGGCTCACAAAGAAAAAAATCCATACCTGTTGCTTCTTTGGGGCAACCGGTTTCTGCTTGGGGGAAAATAGCCGCTGGTATTAAGGCATACGACTATATGGATGGTACACATAATAATTATGGTGTGCGTTCTGTGGTACTCTATGTGGATACGACAGAAGTTTTTCGCACTACAGTGGATGGCGTTTTGCCTGAAGAGAACCGGATGATTAATGCTTGGACAGACTATGAGGAGAATGTAAAGAGGCATAATTGGGTGATGCGCTCACAAATTCTTCCCGGAAATAGTTTGCGCATGTTACAAGCCAACGATGAAGGAGGGGTGATTACGATTGATGAAGAACGTGATTATCATTTTCGTTATGAATTAGCTGATTTATATGGTAATAAGTCGACTTATCGTTTCATTGTGCGTGGCCATAGGCAGCCGATAGAGGAATATCATCCGCAAGTAAAACATTATTTGGCATGGAATAAAGGTAATGTGGTTCAGGAACCGGGTATGGAACTGGTTATCCCCCGAGGGATGTTGTATGAGGATGTGGCACTGAACTGTCAGGTGGTTAAAGATACAGCCGCAATTTCTTACGAGTACCAATTGCACGATGAGCCAGTAGCTTTGCAAGCTGGATGCACGCTGATGATCGGGGTACGCCATCTTCCTGTAGAGGATACGTCGAAATATTATGTAGCCCGTAAGTGGGGAAAAAGGAAAGGTTCAGCA
>ENA-OPCJ01000379-OPCJ01000379.1-human-gut-metagenome-genome-assembly--contig:-NODE-379-length-10997-cov-5.726650_pt1 | contig 10997 bp, 10 predicted proteins | sample MGYA00241565_ERZ501481 | MGnify/ENA primary metagenome ERZ501481 (study PRJEB25962, sample SAMEA2042662) | human gut metagenome | biome: human gut; feature: human-associated habitat; material: faeces...
TTTTATGGGCGCTGCCCAAACCCGCAATTTTTGAAAAAATTGAGTAAACTTTTTTATTTTTTGGGAGGATAATTTAGCGTTAGCTAAAATTCAATGCCCGACCGACACTCTGCTAAAACATAATTTAGCAAATAGCTTAGACTAAATCGGAACGAAAATTTTAAAATGATTTAATATTACTTCCTATTAAACTTTTTTACCTTTTCCGAAAGGCTTTGTAAATCCTCTTTTGAAAGTTCAGGCAGATGTTCGAGGTCGTCAAGAAATTTTGCTATACTTTCCTTTTCCTTTAGCTTTGTACTCTCAATATAATAGCTTGTAATAATTCCCGGTACTACCGCTATTATCAGTATGGAACATATCGACAGGAAAATCGACATTGCCCTGCCGAGTATCGTAACGGCGGTTATGTCGCCAAAACCTATGGTCGTGGCTACGCTGAAACAGTACCATACACTGTCAATCGGAGTTTTTATGTTCGGCTCAACTATCCATACGCCAATGCTTACACCTGCAAATATTATTATGTATGTTGTCAAAAACTTAAGTGCTCCTGTCCGTTTAAGTATAATTTTTATCAGCCGAGTTTTTTTCATATCTTCACCGCCTGCCTTTTATAACAAAATTATATCAATTCTGCGTATAACAGTCAATATTTTTAGCAAAATTAAACAGTCAAATTTTTGGTCAGAGCTTTTGCATCGATTTTCACAAAACAGGTGAAAAATTATTATGCAAAGAAAACACCGTCAGCGCAAAGTGTTGACGGTGTTAAAAAGCCTATTTTCTTGTTTGTTTTCATAATTGAAAGGTTTTCGCTATTGTGTTTAAGCTGCCAAACAGCAAGCCGGTTGGCTATCGGAGTTTGCGTTAGCCCTTAATAAACAACTGTTCCCAATAATATCTGTACGGAGCATTTTGGTCAACATAACACGAAACACCGATTTTGTTATATTTGCTGTTCATTATGTTTGCTCTGTGCGACGGAGAATTCATCCATTCTTTTACTACAGCTTCGGGTGTGTTCTGTCCTGCGGCAATGTTTTCGGCTGCCGAAGTGTACGAAACATTATTCTGCTTTAAAACCGTAGACCAGCTTGTGCCGTCAGGGCGCTGGTGTGAAAACAGAGTTGCTGTTTCTTTTGAACGAATGTTTGAAAGTTTTGTAAGAGTTGTGTCTTTTGTGAGAGGAGAAAGTCCCTCTTTTGCCCGTGCCGCATTTACAAGTTCAATTACCTTATCAGCAAATTCTTTATTATAGCTTGCAGATCCGCTCGGCTGTGTGGTCGGCTGTGGTTGTGAAGTCGGTTGTACGGTGGTCGGCTGTGTTGCAGGCTGTGTCGGAGTTTCTCCTCCCGAAATGAGCATTTGAGCCGAGGTTACATCCTGAACATCAATTTTGCCGTCATTGTTATAGTCGGCAATTTTTTTCTGATTGTCTGTCAGTTCTCCGTCACCTGCTATTTTTATCTGCAAGTATGTAACATCCTGCACATCAAATCTGCCGTCATCGTTTAAGTCGTATTTTTGCGTATCAAGCGCCGATGCCGAAACAATTGCAGTTGCCGCTACTGCTGTGACGGTAAGTGTTACGGCGATAATTTGTTTTAAATTTTTCATATGAACTCCTGTGATTTTAACTCTGATAGATATTTAAAAGAATGTTTTTGATGTCCCAAAGCTTTTTCGAGAGGTCAACATAGTAGTTGTGCGGGTTCTCAAATCGCTTTACCTCGTCCCAAAGAAGTCCTATTTGGTCTTTGCAGTATTTTGCAATATCTTCAATCTTTGGCGATTCATACACGCACTCGCCGTCCTTAAATATCGGTACAAGTAATTCTTTTGCGGTAAAGTCTGTGAGAGTTTTTGCTTTCCATGTTGCATTCTGGTCGAAAATGGTGTGTGGTTTTGAGAAATCCATTACTTCGTCGTACACGCAAAGTTCGTCGGCAAGAGCCTTGCCACTCTCGTTGTCATAATAACGGTAAAGTTTTTTGAAATGAGGATTTGTGATTTTTGTTGTGTTCTCGCTGACTTTGATTTTCGGGATAATTTCGCCGCTTGTGGGTTCTTCAACGGCAACAAGTTTATATACACCGCCGAATACAGGCGAACTTGACGAAGTTATAAGTCTTTCGCCAACTCCGAAAACATCGACCTGTGCACCCTGCATCATAAGGTCACGGATAAGGTACTCGTCGAGTGAGTTTGATGCAACAATTTTGCAGTTTTCAAGTCCTGCCTCGTCAAGCATTTTTCTTGCTTTTTTAGAAAGGTAAGAAATATCGCCCGAATCAAGACGAATTGCAAATTTGTTAATGCCCTTTGGAACAAGCACTTCTTTAAATACTCTTATTGCGTTCGGAACGCCGCTTTTAAGCGTGTTGTAAGTATCGACAAGAAGCGTCGGGTTCTCGGGGTAAAGCTCGCAGTAGGTGCGGAATGCTGTATATTCGTTGTCGAACATCTGAATCCAGGAATGAGCCATTGTGCCGCCTGCGGGTACGCCGTAAAGTGCGTCTGTAAGTGTGCAGGCTGTACCGGCACAACCGCCTATGTATGCGGCTCTTGCACCGTCAACGGCACCTGTTGCGCCCTGTGCACGGCGAGAACCAAACTCAAGAACCGTTCTGCCCTGTGCGGCACGAACAATTCTGTTTGCCTTTGTTGCAATGAGAGTCTGATGATTGATTGTAAGAAGTAAAAATGTTTCGATAAGCTGTGCCTCTATGGCAGGAGCTTTTACCGTAATAATCGGTTCGTTAGGGAAGATAGGAGTTCCCTCGGGAATAGCGTAAATATCACCTGTGAATTTGAAATTTGAAAGATATTTTAAAAATTCTTCGTCAAAAATTTCTTTTTCTCTAAGATATTCAATATCGGTTTCGGAGAAGTGGAGATTTTTGATGTAGTCAATTACCTGCTCAAGACCTGCCGCAATGGCAAAACCGCCGTTGTCGGGCACTTTGCGAAAGAAAAGGTCGAAGTAAACAGTCTTTTTGTAAAAGCCGTTTTTAAAATAGCCGTTTGACATTGTAAGCTCGTAAAAATCGCAGAGCATGGAATAGTTAGTTTCTGTCATTATAAATCACCTTAATAAAATTTGATTTGCATTATGTTTCGAATCTATCAGCTTTCGGTTTGTTCAAGATTTTTTACACCCTTGCTAAGGCAAAGCCTTTGTGCAAAAACCGCAAGCACACACATAACAATAACAAGTCCAAGGTTAATTATAACAGGTTCAACGCCAAAAATCCATAGCAATACAAGAGAAATTGCACAAATAGCGGCGGTAATTGCTATAATTATGGCTGCATTGATTACGGTATTGTAGTTACCTCGCAAAGCGTTGATTTCATCGTCCCATACAAGTTTAGGGTTTATTGTGTCCAAGAATATACCGAGGTAGGTTACAAAAACAACGCAGATAAGGCTTAAAAGAATATGTATAAGCGGAATTACGATGAATACAAACGGGTTAAAGCTGTCTGCGAGAATTGCGCAGTAAATATTAAATGCAATTACATAGAGCACCATAACAGAGCCACTGATGATTATACTTGTAAGTGCTTTTGCATTCAGTTGAACTCTTAATGTAACGGGAATATAGCGCATAAATTGGAAGTGCTTGCCCTCTCTTGAAATTGCGGAAGAAGCGATGCTGTTAATTGCCGTGACAAGGGCGGAAATTACAACAGCCGCTACGGTAATTACAGTAATGCTTTTTTGATCTCCCGCAAGGTACGGTGTAAGTGTGCCCGACAAAAAGTTTGTACTGCCCTGCAAAATCATAATAACAGCCATAAAAACAGGCCACAAAAGGTTAATGGCTATGCAGTCCATAAAGAAAGGCGGAGTTCTGAAAAGGATAAGAAATTCTTTTTTTAAATAACTTGCAAAAACTCCTTTTTGGGTTGATTTTTCAACAGCCTGACTTGCAATGCTTTTACTGCGTTTGGATTTTGTGGTATTGATGTCCGACACACCTTTGATATACATTTTTGACGCAAGGAAAAGGAAGACTGCAACGAAAATTACATTTGCAAGCAAGTATAAAAGCAGTTGATATACGGATTCGCTTGAGATAGAATCCATCATAAGCGGAATGTGCGGAAAAATAAAGTTCATAACATTTAAAAATCCGTTGTCTGCGCTTGCAAGCGAAGTAACGATTGCGTCGGGATTAAATCCGCTGATGCTTACGAGAGCAACCAATGCGCCGACTATAAGCACGGCAGTGCCGATACCTGTAATTTTATTGAGGAAATCACGGTTTTTTACCGAGTGGGTAAAGTACATAAATATAACGGCAATAATTCCGCAGTAAGCAAGAGGAATAATGGGAACGGTAAGTATGCCGATTATTGAAGTTATAACACCTGTAAGCGAAAATCCCTTTGCCGACATAAAGCCTACGCAAGCGCCGAGAATAAGGATAAATTCCATTATGTTTTCCGAAAGCAGGGAATAAGCAAACTTTGCGCTTACGATTTCTCTCGGCTTTAACGGAAGAGGAATGAGATTTTCAATATCGTTTGAAAAATAAAATATATTGATAATTACATTAATTCCGAATACTACGGAAAGGATAGAAATAATATGTAAAATTACTTCCGCACCCTGTGTTGCTCCGCCGTATGTCATTACGCCAAGTGTTAGGGCATAGGTGATTATTCCGACAAGCGCACCTGCCGGTATCATAATAAGAAGCACAACCGCCGTACCCATAATTGTATAAAAATGTTTGGAACGCTTTTTTTCTGCGGAGGTTAGCTCGGTTGTTTTTATAAAGGTTTTTAATAAATTAAAAAAATTACTCATTTTCAGTCAGCTCCAAAAAGATTTGTTCAAGTGATTTGCCTGTGTTCTGACTACAAAGATTATCGAGAGTGCCGTCATAAAGCGATTTGCCCTTTTTAATTATGATAACCTTGTCGCAGAGTTTTTCGGCAACTTCAAGTATGTGGGTGGAGAAAAATACGCAGTTACCCGCATCTGCGTGTTCACGCATCATAGCTTTCAGTTCAAAAGCACTCTTAGGGTCAAGACCGATGAGCGGTTCGTCAAGAATCCATACATCGGGATTGTGCACAAGTGCGGCGGCAACCATAATTTTCTGACGCATACCGTGCGAGTAGCTTAGCATAGGTGCGTTTAAGCTGTCGGTAAGTCCGAATCTGTCGCAAACTTCGGTAAATCTCTTTTTGCGCACATCTGACGGAACTTTGTAGATGTCACCGATGAAATTGAGAAACTCAATTCCTTTGAGCCTTAAGAACATATCGGGACTGTCGGCAATGTAACCGATACTTTTCTTTGCCTCAAGCGGTTCTTTTTTTATGTCGTGACCGTTGATGCTTATTTCACCGCTGTCACTTGAGAGAATACCTGTAAGCATTTTGATTGTGGTGGTTTTGCCCGAACCGTTCGGTCCGATAAAACCTACAATTTCGCCTTTATTTACAGTAAAAGACAGGTCGTCTACTGCTTTTAAAGTGTTGTTAAATACCTTTGTAACATTATTGAATTTTATCATAATATCAGTCCTTTATATGAATGTATTTATATAAATATTATAAAATCAGATATAGTCCCTGTCAATTATTTTTACATTGTTTTTAAAATTTGTTCTAATGCGACATATTTTGAAAAGCTTTTTGTATATGCAAAGTTTGACAACAACAATAACCCCTCCGACAACGCATATTAACAGCGTTGCCGGAGGGGTTATGCTTTTAAGCCTGTAATTGATTTAAAATTTTATTTCTTATTCTTTTTTAGTTTACCGATTACATAAATCAGTACAAAGCCGAGCAGGAAAGCACCTACTACACATTTAAACACAATGCCGAGCACACCGTCAAACATTGCAATTCCCGAAAAACTGTTCATAGCGTACCATACAGTCATAAAGCTGAAAAAACCCCCGATGATGTAGCACAAAGAACCGAGCTTTTTTGCCGATACGAACATATACAGAGCGATTATTGCCCATAATATAAAGTAAAAGGATTTTATGGTTTCCATTTGTTGATCTCCTATAAATCTAATGTATTAATGATTTAAAGTTTAAGGTCGGGAATATACTGCTTTATAATTGAAATTAATCCGACCTTTGGAGTATCTTCGTCGGGTAACTGCGGAAAGTCATATGCCGCATAGTCATTGCCCTCGATAATCGCAGGTCCGTTCTCCGAAATGCATACATCCCAACCGCAATACTTAAATTCGGGTTCTTCCAGTGCCGCCTTTTTAACAAGCTCCTTGACCTCTTCGCAGTAAGGAATTTTAAAACCTTTAAATTTTATTCCCGAATACGGGTGTTCGTATGCAATTTCCATATCGGAAGTATGTCCCGGCCCTGTTACCGTACCTGTATCGAGGTCAAAGTGACAGGCAAAACCGCCGTTTTCAAGATTATCTACAAATTTACCGTTATTTCCTGTTTTAAACACCGCATACAAAATATTCGGCTTGCCGTCTACCACAAGTGTGGCAATTCTTAAGCAGTTAATTGAGTGAGGATAAATTTTTGAAACATCGGGGTGTTGTTTTATTGCCTCTTCAAGTACACCGAATTCGTTTTCTTTGTCAAAAACATAATTATAAAATTCTTCGTCACTCTTAAAGTCTGCTTTAACAAGTTTTTCAATGCCTTTGCCGCATTCGCCGAAAGCAGGCTTTGCAATGAAAACATCCCAAGGCTTAATAAATTCGCTGAATTGCTCCAAAGTAATCTTTTCCTCAATTACAAGTACCCGTCTGCCAAGATATTTTGCAAATCTGGTATCAAATAATCTTTTATCGTTAAATATTTCGGCACTTGTAAGATCGTTCTGCATTAACATAAAACGCTTGTTTTTAAAGCGTGTCATATACGTTTTGCGTTGGTCTGCGGTCATATTGTAGTATTCAAACAGAACATAGTCATTATATCCCGCTCTGTATTTAAAAAAGCAACCTACCATATCAAAGAAAATGCCGGCTTTGTTTTTGCCGGATTTTGTGTGAACGGTATTTATTGCGCCGGAAAGTTTGCTGAATGTTGCGCCGGAGCAAACTCTGAAAAAGTAACCGATTCTCATAATAACCTCTTTTGTATCTTAGTTGTATCAAAATTACGGCTAATTTAAGCCATTTTGTGTAGTTAAGGGTGTATTTGTCAATATAACTTCCATTATAGTATATTTTGCGCTGAAATGTCAATAATGGTGACGGATTTGTGAAAAGTTTTTGAAAAGTAAAATTTTTCTGATAAAACTCTTGACTTTTGCTGACTTTAAGATTATAGTATAAGCATAAGAGTTAGCACTCACACACAGAGAGTGCTAAAACAACAAAAAACGCAGGCAGAGAGGTGATACCTATGGAGCTTGCGGAAAGAAAGCAAAAAATTCTTTCGGCTGTTGTTGAAAACTTTATAAAGACAGGTGAGCCTGTAGGTTCAAAAACTCTGATAGACGAAACGGATTTAAAAGTTTCATCGGCTACGGTAAGAAATGATATGGCAGACCTCACACAAAAGGGTTATCTTGTTCAGCCGCATACATCGGCAGGCAGAATACCTACTCAGCAGGGCTACAGATACTATGTTGACAATCTTATGAAGATTGTGGCGGTGTCACAGCGGGGCAGAGAACTTGTGGAGGATAAACTTTACAGAAATGCCGAATCACCCGAAAATATTTTAAAATCGGCGGCAGATCTTCTTTCGGAGCTGACAGGACTTACCGCAGTTGCCACAGCACCGAATTCCGCAGAAAGCAGGATTCACAAAATCAGCTTTGTGCAGACGGGTTCGCACACGGCAATGACTGTTGTAATTGCCTCAAACGGCATTATAAAAAATCAGCTTTTCAGATGCGAATTTATAATTACTCCCGAAATCCTTGAAGTGTTTGACAAAGCGCTTAACGAATTGTTTGACGGAGTAAGGCTTTCTTCGATAAATCGTCCGTTTATACAGACGGCAGCGGCAAGATTTGGCGAGTTATCGCTCTTTATGCCAAGTGTGCTTACGGCGATAAAAGATGCGGCAGACAAGGCAAACGAAGTCGGAATCTTTTTGAGCGGTCAGACAAAACCGTTGTTTATGCAGAATGTAAATTTTCTTGCGGCAAGAAATGTAATTGAACTTCTTTCAAGAAAAGGAGATCTTGCAGGTGTTCTTACAAGCCTGCCGATAGGTACTTCGGTAAGTATAGGTACAGAAAACAGCCGTATAGAACTTGCGTACAGCTCGGTAATTTCTTCAAGCTACAGCGTAAAAGATACACCGTCCGGTACGCTTGCCGTAATAGCTCCGATACGAACGGATTACGGCAGAGTGATTTCGATTATAGAATGTATAAGCGAATGTGTAAGTAAAATAATAAGCGAGCTTATAGAGCATTAATATAGAAAGGAAAGGTAATATGTCAAAGAAAAAAGAAGTGACAAAAGACGAAGCTGTTGTAAACGAGAATACATCCGAACAGACAGCTGAAGCGGTTACGGAAGAGATTGATGAAACCGCCAAAAAAATAGCTGAACTTGAGGAGGAGCTCAACTCACAGAAAGACAAATATCTTCGCCTTTGTGCCGAGTATGACAACTACCGCAAGCGTACAGCAAACGAAAAGCTTTCTATTTATGATGACGCAACAGCAAAGGCGGTTACAGAGCTTTTGCCTGTAGCAGACAGTATTCAGATGGCTATTACAAATTTAAAAGATTGTGACCCCGATATTTTAAAGGGCATTGAGCTTATTTCAAATCAGCTTGCAAAGTCGCTTGAAAAGCTCAAGGTTGAGCCTTTCGGTGCGCAGGGTGAGGAGTTTAATCCGGAAATTCACAACGCAATCTCAAAGATTGACGATGAGAATTTTGAAAAGAACTGTATTTCACAGGTGTTCCAGACAGGTTACAAAATCGGCGATAAAATCATTCGTCATGCAATGGTTCAGGTTGCAAATTGCGACTAAGACCTTTATATAAATAAATCAGTATAAAAGTAAAACAAATATATTCAGGAGGAATTCATTATGGCAAAGACAATAGGTATAGATTTAGGTACAACAAACTCATGTGTAGCAGTTATCGAAGGCGGCGAGCCTGTAGTTATTCCTAACGCCGAGGGCGCAAGAACAACTCCTTCCGTTGTTGCTTTCTCAAAAGACGGCGAGCGTATGGTAGGTCAGGTTGCAAAGCGCCAGGCTATCACAAACCCTGACAAGACAGTTTCTTCTATTAAGAGAGAAATGGGTACATCATATAAAGTATCAATTGACGGCAAGCAGTACACACCGCAGGAAATTTCAGCTATGATTCTTTCAAAGTTAAAGGCAGACGCTGAAGCATACCTCGGCGAAAAGGTAACACAGGCAGTTATTACAGTTCCTGCTTACTTTACAGACGCACAGCGTCAGGCTACTAAGGATGCAGGTAAGATTGCAGGTCTTGATGTAAAGAGAATTATCAACGAGCCTACAGCAGCTGCTCTTTCATACGGTATAGATAAAGAAAAAGACCAGAAGGTTATGGTATATGACCTCGGCGGAGGTACATTCGATGTATCTATCATTGAGATGGGCGACGGTGTTCAGGAAGTTCTTGCAACAGCAGGTAACAACCGCCTCGGTGGTGATGACTTCGATAAGAGAATTATCGACTGGATGGTAACATCATTCAAAAACGAAACAGGTATTGACCTTTCATCAGATAAGGTTGCTATGCAGCGTTTCAAAGAGGCTGCAGAGAAAGCTAAGATAGAGCTTTCGGGCGTTACAACATCTTCAATCAACCTCCCGTTCATTACAGCAGACCAGACAGGTCCTAAGCACCTGGACTTAACACTTACAAGAGCTAAGTTTGACGAACTTACAGCAGACCTTGTAGAGGCTACAATGGGTCCGGTTCGTTCGGCTCTCTCTGATTCAGGTTTACAGATCAGTCAGATTGACAAGGTTCTTATGGTCGGCGGTTCTTCAAGAATACCAGCCGTTCAGGAAGCTGTTAAGAAATTCCTTGGCAAAGAGCCATTCAAGGGCATCAACCCAGATGAGTGCGTAGCACTTGGCGCTGCATATCAGGGCGGCGTTCTCGCAGGCGACGTTAAGGACGGTCTGCTCCTCCTCGATGTAACTCCACTGTCACTTGGTCTTGAAACAATGGGCGGTATCTGCACAAAGATCATCGAGAGAAACACAACTATACCTACAAAGAAGTCACAGATATTCTCAACTGCCGCTGATAATCAGTCAGCCGTTGATATCAACGTACTTCAGGGTGAGCGTGAGTTCGCAAGAGACAACAAGAGCCTTGGACGTTTCAGACTGGATGGTATCGCTCCTGCAAGAAGAGGCGTTCCTCAGATCGAAGTATCATTCGATATCGATGCGAATGGTATCGTAAATGTATCTGCTAAGGATCTCGGAACAGGAAGAGAACAGCACATTACAATTACTTCCGGTACATCACTTTCAGATGATGATATCGAGAGAGCAGTAAAAGAAGCTGCAGAATACGAAGCACAGGATAAGAAACGTAAGGAAGGCATTGAAGCAAGAAATGAAGCAGATGCACTTGCATTCCAGACAGAAAAAGCACTGAATGAAGTCGGAGATAAGCTCTCAGATGCAGATAAGTCTGCCGTACAGGCTGACTTAGACTCATTAAAGTCAACAATTGAAAGCACAGATGCAGAGAATATGACAGATCTTGATGTGGATAAGATCAAGGCTGCTAAGGATAAGCTTATGGAAAGTGCTCAGAATCTGTTTGCTAAGCTTTATGAGCAGAATGGTCCTGGAGCAAATGCAGGAACAGGTACAGGTACACCGGACTTTTCAGAGGGTGATGTAGTAGATGGAGATTTCACAGAGGTTTAAGCCTTGAAATAATATGAAATGTAGTCTATAGTAAATATCTGACAGTAAAACGGGAAAAAGGTTTCCTGTTTTACTGTGGATATGAATGTATATCGCAGATGAAAGGTTAAAAGTTATGGCAGAAACAAA
>ENA-OPCJ01000392-OPCJ01000392.1-human-gut-metagenome-genome-assembly--contig:-NODE-392-length-10711-cov-4.046922_pt1 | contig 10711 bp, 7 predicted proteins | sample MGYA00241565_ERZ501481 | MGnify/ENA primary metagenome ERZ501481 (study PRJEB25962, sample SAMEA2042662) | human gut metagenome | biome: human gut; feature: human-associated habitat; material: faeces...
GTTCCAGTCTGTTCTGGGCGGTCTCGTCGATCTCGATGAGGTGCGGGTACAGCTTCTCGCTCAGCAACATCTGGTTGTAGAGGATGGGACGGTGTTCCTTCAGGTAGGTTTTCCTCATCCTGCCGTACTTGCCCAGGGGTTTCTCCGGCTGCTGGCTCAGCTTCAGGTCGGGAATCAGATAGTCTCCGTTCTGGATATAGGTCATGGGATTGTTCATCTTGTTTGCTCCTTTCTTGGTTGGCTTCGCGCTCTGCATTTCGGACGGTAACGCCGATCTGCCGCAGCACCTGCTGGTTGATCTGGCTGACCGCTGTTCCCAGCGCCCCGATGGTGGACGGGGTGTTGAAATCAAAGATCGCCATGAAATCTTCGTGGTCGAAGTAGCGTTCCGGCTCCAGTCCACAGCGGGACATCAAAGCGTAAGTGATACTGACGGTGGCTGCTGCCTTGAACTGTACTCCGATGTTAAACTCATCATATTCCTCCAAAAAGGAACCGTCAACGATATAGAAGAAGTCCTGCTGATGCTCCGTCCAGTATTCCTCAGCCAGTTTTCCGGCTACCTCGGTGAGCTGTCCGGCAAGGTCATCACCGGAAACATCATAGGTGCGCTCAAGCATGGCCTGCACCGAATCCAAATGGCGCTCCTCCAGCTGCCACAGCCAGGGAGTGCGGGAATGTTCACGGGTTCCGGTGTCGGAAATATCAAAAACATAGCGCAGGCGGGGCCTGTCCCCGGAATCGTCCACCAGAGCAATTCCCTTGGAGCCGCGCCTTACATACCGGCCCATCTTTTCATTCCACAAATCGTACTCTGCACAGGCGGTGGCGTCCGGTCGCTGGGCGTAGATCATCAGCTGCTCATGGAACGGGTACTTGTAAAGGCGGGAAGCAGTGGTGAGAAACCCTGCCCATTCCTGCCAGCTCCCCGTGAGCTGCGTTGTTACCTTCTCCGCCATCTGTGCATATAGTTCAGCTTTGGTTGGCATAGTGTTCTGTCCTCCTTTCAGTTTTGGGGTAAAAAGGTGGGGTGGCATATTGCCACCCCATCCCTGCGATTATAGTGTTTACTGGTCAAAATCCGGATACAACTCCAGCTCGGCAAACTCGGCATCACTCATGGCCTGGAGCTTGCCCAGTGCGCTGTCTGTCAACTCCCGCAGCTCGGTTTCCTCCGGGGCCAGCTCGCCGCGCATCTCACGCAGGCTGTCGATCAGTCCGGTGCGGCTGCCGGTATTGTAAATGCACATCAGGTTCATTTCCTCAAAAGTAAAGTTTCCCATATCAAATCTCCCTTTCCGCACTCTTTTTTGGCGCTATCTTTTTGTGTTCTGCCTTGGGCTGGCTTTTCAGCTGCTCCATGACGGACTTTTTCTTTTCCCGTTCCTCCCGATGGGCAGCGGTAGCCAAATCCATGAGGGAAATGGGCTGACCGCTTCGGGCCTGCTGTTCCAGCTCTGCCACCGTAGGCTCTTTTGCGCCATTGTTGATGATACCGTCGATCATGCCGTAATCGTCCTCCACGGCCATCTCCGCATTTTTCAGCGGATTTTCCGGCAGGAATCCGGGGATCTGGGTAAAACCAACACTGTCACAGTAATGACAGGATACCTTACCGTCCTGCTTGATCGCAACGATGTCACTGACACTCATAGAAGGACTGTGAAAATCCGCCGGCTTTTGCAGATTAAACTGCTCATATAGTTTTTCCAGCTGCTCCGGTACCGTGCCAGACTCCCTCAGCGGAGCTGTGTAAATGAGGTCATAATTGCTGCGGTCTATGGAAATGTCATGGGACTTTAACCAATCCAGATTCATAAAGCGCACATTCTGCGGATCGTCACGGCTCACCTGATAGATGGCAAAGCAATCTCTGTTCTGAGCAAGAAATGCCTGTTCCCGTTCCTGCTGATGTTCCTGACGCTCCATGACCTTTTCGTGGAACTGAGGGCTTTTCTCCCATTCCTCACGGTCCACACCGAAAAGACCGCCATGATCCATGATTTCCTGCGGGTCAAACACCATGCTCTCCGTATTGTCCTCATGCAGCACATAGACGGTCAAACCGGCGGCATCCAGTTCCAGCGCCCGTTCTCTGGTAACAGGGAGCATCCCATCATAGGAGTAGCCGTATTCCTGCATATCCGGTGTGGAGACCTGCTCATCCGGCATGGGGTATTCATCCAGTGCCTGCTCCTGTGCTTCCGGCAGCTGGGAAGAAGCAGCCATCTGACTGACCTCTGCCTGCATCTGCTGGTAGGCAGCTTCCTGCAAGGTCTCAATCATGGACAACGGTGCGTATTTTACCGAGTCTCTGCCCAAATCGTTGTCATCACAAATCTGGAGAACTGCCTTCATGCGGGAAATCTCCGGCATATCCAGCTGACCACCATCCAGCTCTTTCATGGATGCGGCATCGTAAAGGGTATAGTCCCAGCCGCTGTCACAGGACTGGATATGAAGATAGGTGGCATTGTCGATCAGAAACAAAGCCTCCTGCTGATTGGCGTCCGCCCCCAGCACTTCCATTTCCGGCATTGCCGCAGCCAGTTCCTTTACCGCTTTTTGCACCAGAGGATTATCACGGTAATAGTCGATTGCCTGGATGGTGTCCAGGTCAATGGTCTGGCCGGTCAAAATCGGAAAAGGTCCTTCATAGTCGCTTCCGTCTTTCAGCTCAAAACCAATGCCCTTGATCCCGTTCATTCGTTCTGCCGGAATCTCCTGATAAATGCGGATTGCTTCCTCCAAAGACAGGTTATCGTGGTATTCTCCGAGGTTTGGAAATTCCATGCACTCTGCTACATAGTAGGTCAGATCGCCGGTCTGCTGTCTATCAGATACCTTAGCGGCATCTTCTGGCTGCTCTATCAGGGCGGGTTCCGGCTCTACCTTTGCATGAGGGTCAATTCCACGCTCTTTGCAGATTTCCTTATAGTGGCGCTCAATGTCGGAGATCAAAGTGCCGGAGGTCTTGTTGATGGTCTCCAAACTGGCTCTCAGCTCTTTCAGTTCCTTGCCCTGACTCCAGCTTGCAATATAGCCGAAGCTGTTTTCTCCAGTCTCGATGCCAAAATACTTGCAGACCGCATAGGAGATGCTTTCAGCCTCCACTTCTTCCGTGTGACGATCTTTCCTCTGTTTCTGCAAAAACTGGGAGAGGGTAGAAAAGCCACCGGTAAAATTCAGCCCTTTTTCCTCGGTCAGCATCAAGCGTCCATCTTCCGTCAGTTCCAACGGCTCTGTCAGCAGAACGGAGCCTGCATGGTTTACAACCACTCGTTCTTCCACACAGACCGGATCTCCAGGATCGTAGTCAGAACCGCGCAGGTCATAGCAATAAACGCCCTCCGGCAGATTATCACGGACAATCCGCCCATTGGAGAACAGACCGGGTTTATCAAACAGCTCGATCTCCTGATATTGCTCGTCATTGGCAATCTGAATCTTTTTCTGATTGTGGAGCTTGCTGTGGGCAATCTCATGAACCGTGGCCGAAACCGTCTGCACCTCACTCATGCCCTGACGAATGGCGATTTTCTGATGATCGGCAGAAAAATAGCCGTCCGTATCGGCGGCCATTGCTTCAAAAGTAATCGGCACCGGTGCGCTGCGGCGCAGGGCCTCCATGAATGCCTCATAATTTGGCACATTGCCGGAAAGGGAGGAAGCAAGCTCCGGCAAAGGTTTCCCATCGGTCTGGCTCACATCAAAGACCTTGACCGGACGAAACATGGGGATTTCGATTTCTTTTTCCTCTGTGACGATCTTTCCGTCTTTATCCAGAATCGGAGCCTTGGTATCCGGGTCCAGCTTCTGCTCCTCGATTTTCTTCTTATACGGTGTGGGGGCGATGATGGTAATGCCATGCTCGCCCTTTTTTACATGACGCTCAAACTGGTCTTTCCACTTATTGTATCCGGCTACCAAAGTGGCGTCCGGCTTCTGCATATAGATGAGCATGGTGTTGTTTACCGAATAGCGGTGGAAGCGGGACATGACGGACAGATAGCGCATATACTTTTCACTCTCAAACAGTTCTTTGATGCCCTGCTCGATGCCATCTGTGATTTCCCTTAGCCGCTCTCGGTTGGTGGGTTTGTTCTCAGCCATGATTTTCAATCTCCTTTCCAAGTGTGTGATTTCTGCTGTGTGTTCTGCAATCCATGCCTTTTGTTCTTCTTCACTTTCATAAAGAAAAAGGTCCAGCAGGTACTCTACATAGGTTTTCTTCTGGATTGCTTCCACAAAGCGGGGGTGCGGTTCTTCCTCCGGTGTCCTGGGAGAACGGTCGGCTTCCCATTTTTTCAGCAGATAGTAGTAATCGGACAGTACGCGATAACACCGCTGCCGGTCCTCCCGAAACTTTTGTGCCTCGGTTTTCTGCCGGACATATCTCCTGCGGGGAGGGGCCTGACTGTCATAGATCAGGCCAAAGTCCTGTGCCAGTTTCTCCGCCGCTTCTTTTGAGGAGAGGTCAAAGAGCTTTGCGGTAAAGTCGATCACATCCCCATCTTCACCGCAGCCAAAGCAGTGGAACCGCTGGTCTACCTTCATGCTTGGGTTCTTATCATCGTGAAAGGGACAGCAGGCCATGCCATTTCGTTTGACCTCGATCCCATAAAACGCTGCCGCATCTCTGGTGCTGACCGACTGCTTGACTGCTTCAAATACATTCTCTGCCATGTGCCTTTAACTGCCGGACTTTTTCACAGGGGGCTGGTATCCGGCGGCTTTCGCACGCTCACTGGCAGCTTTGCGACGCTCGGCGCTGTATGGCTCCCGGACTGATACACACCGCTTGGGGACGGTAAAGTTATGGGCGTCCTTTCGGGTGATCTGGTCGGGGTGCTTTTTTGCCAGCAGTTCCAGCTTCTCCATCAGACGGGGATCGTGGGTGTAGACCTCAGCCATTGGTTCTGCCTGGTTATAGAGGAGAATGGTTTCCCGTTCCACTAAAGAGAGCTTCATCGGCTGCCTCCTTTCCGCTGGTCAAATTCCAGCTTGAAGTTGGCATACTGTCCATCGTCCTCCAAAACCACAGTGGCATCGTAGGTCTTGCCGGTTTTCTCCGAATATAGGCCCGTCACACGGACACGGCCATCGTTCAGCAGTGCAGACACCACAGCCTTGGTCGGCTGTTTTTTCTTGGCAGCCCACCATTTGTTGTTTTTCCAGATTGCAAATTTGCAAGAATCATTCTGACAGAAGAAGCCTTTTTGCAGTTCTGCAACTTCACCGCCGCAGCGAGGGCATTTGCCCACCACCTCACGGGGCGGAGTGAACAGGTACTCAGTTCCCTTGATGACCTGATAAGTCCCCACCAGATCTTTCAGCATGGTGCTGATCCCGTCCAAAAACTCCTCCGGGGCAAGCTGCCCGCGCTCGATCTCGCCCAGGCGGTACTCCCACTCGGCAGTCAGAAGCGGCGATTGCAGTTGTTCCGGCAGAACGGTGATCAGGGAAACTGCATCGTGGGAAGGGAGAAGCTGCACCGTTTTCCTGCTCTTTTTTCGTTCCAGAAAACCGGCAGATACCAGCTTTTCCAAAATACCGGCACGGGTGGCCGGTGTCCCCAGACCTTTTCGCTCGGCATCCTCCGGCATATCCTCTTTTCCGGCAGTCTCCATCGCGGACAATAGGGTGTCCTCCGTAAAGTGCTGAGGCGGACTGCTTTTGCCTTCTTTGACGATTGCCGCAGAAACCGAAAGGGTCTGTCCTTCAGTCAGCTCCGGCAGGGCTTTCTCTGCGCCCTCTTTTTTCGGCTCTGCATCCTTCATTTTGGCACGGTAAGCGTCCTCCAGTGCTTTCCATCCGGGGTGCTTCACCGTTTTTCCTTTTGTGGTAAACTCCCCACCGGCACACGCTGCAATCACAACGGTTTCCGAATAGATATGGGGCTGGGCTACGGCGCACAGCAGACGCAGGGCCACCAGCTCCAGCACCGCTTTTTCTCCCGCAGGAAGGGCAGAAAGGTCTGCATCCTTGAGATTTCTGGTAGGGATTACTGCGTGGTGGTCGGTTACTTTCTTATCGTTGATGACTGTCTGCGGATCACAGGTAATGGCGATCCCTTTGCGAAACGGCATAGCATTGGCAACCAGATTCACCAGCACCGGCAGGCTGTCTGCCATATCACCGGTCAGATAGCGGCTGTCAGTACGGGGATAGGTGCAGAGCTTCTTTTCATACAGGCTTTGCAGATAGTCCAGGGTCTGCTGGGCTGTAAATCCAAGCAGGCGGTTGGCATCTCTTTGCAGGGTAGTCAGGTCATAGAGGGCAGGCGGCTTTTCGGACTTTTCCTTGCACTCCACCTTTTTGATTGTGACATTTGCACCCTGACAGGCTTCTTTCAGCTGCTCAGCAGCAGCCTTATCCGCCATGCGCTCCCCGGATACGGTAAGACCGGGCAGCTCCAGCGCCACGGTATAAAAGGGAACCGGCTTAAAGGTGTCGATCTCAGCTTCTCGCTGGACAATGAGCGCCAGTGTTGGGGACATCACGCGCCCGATGTTGAGGGTTCGGTGATACAGCACGGAAAAAAGCCTTGTCGCATTGATCCCCACCAGCCAGTCGGCCTTGGCACGGCAGAGGGCAGCATCCCGAAGTCCGTCATAGTCCGCACCGGGGCGCAGGTTTGCAAAGCCCTCCCTTATGGCGGAGTCCTCCATCGAAGAAATCCAGAGCCTTTTCATCGGCTTTTGACAGCCTGCCAGCTCATAGACGCTGCGGAAGATCAGCTCGCCCTCGCGTCCGGCATCACAGGCATTTACTACCTCCGTCACATCCGGGGCGTTCATCAGCTTTTTGAGAATATCAAACTGCTTTTTCTTATCCTTTCCCACTACCATCTGCCAATGCTCCGGCAGAATAGGCAGGTCATCATATCGCCACTTGGCATACTTGGGATCATAACTGTCTGCATCCGCAAGACCGGCCAGATGGCCCACGCACCAGCTGACACGCCAGCCGTTACCATCCAAATACCCGTCCTTACGAGCGGTTGCACCGATTACCGCAGCCAGACTTTGTGCAACCGATGGTTTTTCAGCGATTACCAGTTTATATCTCATCATCTTCAGCCTCCCATTCTTCCCGCACAGGCGTGTGCAGTTTTTTCTCTATGCTGTTTTCCTCATCCAGTAGCAGGTTATAACCAAACCGGTAGTCATAGCGGTACAGTTTCCCCAGCAGGTCATTGATGATGATACGGCAAGCCAAAATGACACGGGTTTTATCCACCTGCATCAGCTGGTAGCGTTGATAATTGCTGTAATATTCTTCGTGACGGCGGGTATTGCAGGCGGCATCTTCAAGTAAACTATCTACTGCATCCTGACAACCATCTTCTTTTTCCCCTTCCATGCAGTTCAGAAGTTCCATCATCAAAGGAAAGCTCTGTTCATCCATAGGAGCTTCTGCTGCAAGAAAACCGATCAAAGCGGATAAGAGCAGACGAGCCGCCGTCTGTTCTTGTTCCGTCAGCACGGCCATTGTTTTCTCCGCATTTGGCAGGATCTTTTCTTCCACAAAATCCGCCGCGTCTCCTGAATAAAGCTGACGGATGGAATCTATGGACAAGGGAACCGTTGCGGCATCCAGGGAAAAATCAAAGGAATCTTCCTGCTTCGGTTTTCTCCGGAGTTTGTTTAACACGGTAGAAAGAATATCGCCGCCAAAATACACAGCAATTACCAGCAGGTCAAAAACAGCAATCAGCTTGATAAATATAATCAGAACACTCATTTTTTTCGTTTCCTTTCTTTGAGCCAGCGTTCCATCTCACGATGGCAGATACCTACGCAGGGACTTCCATAATTCCCGCAACCATAGCAGGGGTGGCTGTGGGGTAAAGAAGGAGGACGGGAAGTTTCCTTCCCGCCCTCCGGCCTGCGTGTCATCATGCGTTCATAGGGACTGTCTGTGAAACGGGTCATTTCACGCTGTCCTCGTCATCTTCTTCTGTGCTGCCCCCATCAGCGTCCGGCTCGCCCGACTCCTCATCCTCGGTTTCCCATTCCTCGGAATCTTCCTCGCCATAATCATAATCGTCCAGACTGTCATTGCCCTTGGTCTTAGGCTTATTCTTAACGAGCTTCAAGTAGGCAAATACGCCACCGCCTCCCAGCAGAGCCAGCAAAAGGACTATCGCAGCCGGGTTCAGTCCGGCAGGCTTCTCTTTTTCCGGTTCCGGTGTTTCTGCCGGAGGTTCCGGTGCTTTGCCCGTACATTTACTCTTATCAGTTGCGCAGACCGGGCAGGCCGTATTGACTGCCCCTGCTTCACATTTTGTTGAACAGCTGCATACCGCAGGCATCTCCTCTTTGGGTTTTCCATCTTCCATCAGCGCCGCAAGGTCTGCATCGTCCACCTGATTCAGAAAGTGAACAGCAGTCTCCTTGTCCTCATTCGCCCTATCAATCAGGATGTAAAAGTAATTTCCAGCTTTGGTCGTAACAGTAATAAGCTGCTTATTGCCTCCAAAATCATCCACCAATGCCGCATTCCCCTCCGGTGTAAGTGCCGGTGCCGGTTCTGTTTCTTCCACAATCACGTTGCTATCATTGGTAGAATCCTCTGCCGGTGCCGCCGGAGCCTGTTCTGACCCCTGTGCGAAAGCAGGGATCGTAAAGCCAAATGCCACAACCATTGTCAGGCAAAGGGCGGAAAGTGTTTTGCAAATTCTTTTATTCTTCATAAGCGGTAACCTCCTGATTATTTGATTCCGACAGTGCTGTATCTCTGCCGTGGTTCATTCCACCGGAAAGCATAGCGTTCAGCTGTGCTGGAGTCATGCGTAACGCACGAACCATCTGAACGATTTCCAGATTCTCTGCCTCCGTTTTCTGTGCTTCCAGGGTCTTGAGCTTTTCCTGATATTCCGCAATCTTCTCACGGGTTTTCTCAATTTCCTGGTCGATACGTTCAATTTTGTTTTTTGCCATAACCGTTCACTCCTTTCCACAAAGTCTGTTACCAGTTCATCAGGCCGTAGCCCTTAATACTTTGATAATTCAGGTCATAACTTTTGATCTTGCAGGCATCGCCGGAATTTCCCTCCACGGTATAAACACGGCTGCCATCCGTACCGATCACGATACCCACATGGTCTGCTGTCCCATCCAAATCCCAATCAAAGAAAATTGCATCTCCGGGAGCCAGATTGTTATAGCCTCTTGCACCCCATTGTCCATGAGACTGGAACCACGGAACGCCCTGCCACTCACAGCCTGCAAAGCGCGGTTCACTTTTTCCAGCCTGGTTATAACACCAGGATACAAAGCAGGCGCACCACTCCACGCGGCTGTCAAAGCCATACCAGCTCCAATAAGGATAGCCGCCCACATTGCCGACCTGACGCTTGGCCAGCTCCACCAACTGCGGATTTCCGGGACGGGTTCCATTTACAAACTGTACACCGGTCAAGTCCTCGGAATTGCTCATGTCAGGGGAACCACCGCCAAACAACAACGGCTTATTGCCCATGGTCTGTCGGTAGACCTGATACATTTCCATCTGCTCCGGGGTCAGAATCTCCGACGCCACAGCGGAAATGGGCTTGCTGGTGAGTTTCACATTCAAAATGTAATACTCATAGGGGACTTCTTCTGAGGTGGTCTCGCCGGTCTCCGGGTCGGTGGAGGTCTCCGTGCGGTAGCGAATCTCCACTTCCTCAGTAAGCGTCAGCTGATACTGTGCTGCAAACACACGCGCCAGCTCTGCCTGAGCGCTCTGCCGGGTGTAGCCTTGCAAAACGGCAGACAGAAATGCTGCCAGCTCATGAGGGTCATGACCGATCATACCAAGGTCATAGCGATACTCGTCATACCCTGGGTGGCTGCTTTCTATGTTGTCGATTTCCTCCTGCAACTGGGCTTCTCTGGCTGCATAATCTGCCTCCACTGCCAGCATTTCCGGGTCATCCGACGGATAGGTGGTGCCGGAGAGAACGGAACCGATGCTCTGCGCCATCATGGAGCAGGAGGACATGGTATTCATCAGCATACAGGTAATGAGGAACAAAACCCCTGCCATCAGGAAACCCTTCTTGTGGCGCATGACGAATGCCCCTGCCTGCTGTGCCTTTTCTTTTACCGTCCTTGCGGCTTTTCCGGTTTTGGACGCAGCCTGGGCGGTATTTCCGGCAGTCTGACCGGCGTGTTTGGCGGCGGCATACTGCTTTTTGATGGCCTGCTTTTGCTGCCAGCGGGAAAGAGGGTTGCTGGCAAACTGGGGATTTTCCTGCAAAGATTTCTGGTACAGAACATTTACATTTGCCTTTTCCAGTTGACGCTCTGCCTGGGCTGCTTTGCGGTACGGCTTCAGCTTGTGGCTGCGATAGCCCTCCCGCACCAGATAAGCGCCGGTCTCCACCGCTTCCTCGGACTTGTGGGCGCTTTCCACGCCCACATTGTCCTGCTCTGTTTCCCGGATCTCTTTGTGGAGCTTGCCTGCGACCAGATGGACGGGAGCTTCCCTGACTCCTTGAGAAACTTTGGAAGGTGGCTTTTTCTTGTCCTCAAAGGTCAGCTTCGAGGTCTTTTTTCCGGTATCCGGGTCAATGACCGTCTGCCTGACCTTTTTCTTTGGGATATTGGCCTGCGCCTTATCTGCTCTGGCCGCAGCTTTCTCCGCTTTACGGATCGGCTTTTCCAGTGCAGGGTCAGACCGTTCCTCATCAGTAAAGCGCAGGCGCGGTTCCTTATTCAAA
>ENA-OPCJ01000394-OPCJ01000394.1-human-gut-metagenome-genome-assembly--contig:-NODE-394-length-10694-cov-2.694332_pt1 | contig 10694 bp, 6 predicted proteins | sample MGYA00241565_ERZ501481 | MGnify/ENA primary metagenome ERZ501481 (study PRJEB25962, sample SAMEA2042662) | human gut metagenome | biome: human gut; feature: human-associated habitat; material: faeces...
CGCCCGAAGGGTTCTCATAACGCTGATCGGTGTAAATGCATCAGCATAGAGTTCTCTGCTGACCGGAACTCTTTTATATTTTCCTGATGCAGCATAATTTTGAATCATTTCCAGTGTCTCATTCATCTGTAGTCCTCCTTTTATGTCGAAATTTTATTCCGGCAGGGACAAAATAAAAAAGTCCCTGACAGAATATTTCTACTCTGTCAAGGACGGTAAGTCTAATTTATTTCCGCGGTGCCACCTTGATTCATGGAATTTTCCATGCACTTTGCGAGATACAATCATATCTCCGGCAACTGACGTATGCCTCCACGTCACAGAATACTCAGAATTATAAATCAATATCCAATCTGAAATTTTGCAGACCTCTTTTATAAATTCCTTTGACTGTACCCTCAGCGGTCCATTTGGCAGACTGCGTTTCAATCCGGCTCTCAGCCTCCCGGACTCTCTGTATGTGCACGACTACTTTGATCTCCGCTTCAACGGTTTATTTTTCTTAAATTTGGTGACATTTTACTACTTTAGTGCGGTGATGTCAAGATATATTTTCAATTACTTACGAAATAACCTACGAAATCAGTTCCTTTTGTACTGAAACTCTATTTTCCTATATCTCCTGAAGTTATCTTGAATTACATCAGCTTTCTGAACAGATCTTTCAGATCTTCTACGCTTGCATCTTTCGGGTTTCCCGGTGCGCATGCGTCTGCATGTGCGGATTCTGCCAGGAACTGGAGATCTTCTTCTTTGATTGCTTCCAGTTTAGTCGGGATTCCTACATCAACAGAGAGTTTCTTAACAGCTTCGATTGCTGCTTTTCTGTATTCATCCTGAGTCATCTTTTCTGTGCCTTCAACACCCATTGCCTTGGCAATATCACGATATTTTTCACCAGTAGCAGGTGCATTATACTCCATGCCTGTTGGAAGAATAATAGCATTAGCTACACCATGTGGTGTATCATAAAGTGCTCCAAGTGGATGAGCCATAGAATGAACAATACCAAGACCTACATTAGAAAATCCCATACCAGCTATGTACTGACCTAAAGCCATTCCTTCTCTTCCTTCAGGAGTATTATCAACTGCACCTCTTAAACTCTTGGCAATAATCTCAATTGCCTTTAGATGGAACATATCAGACAATTCCCATGCACCAGCAGTAATATAACCCTCAATAGCATGTGTAAGAGCATCCATACCGGTAGCAGCAGTAAGACCCTTAGGCATGCTTGACATCATATCAGGATCTACAACAGCAACAACAGGAATATCATGAGGATCTACACATACCATCTTACGATTCTTCTCTGCATCAGTAATAACATAATTAATGGTAACTTCTGCGGCTGTACCAGCTGTAGTAGGAACTGCAATAATAGGAACTGCCGGATTCTTTGTATCAGCAACACCCTCAAGACTTCTTACATCAGCAAACTCAGGATTGTTGATTATAATACCGATTGCCTTGGCTGTATCCATAGAAGAACCACCACCAATAGCGATTAAGTAATCTGTTCCCGCATTCTTGAATGCTTCTACACCTGTCTGTACATTCTCAATTGTTGGATTAGGCTTGATGTTAGAATATAATTCATAAGAAAAACCATTATCATCAAGAACCTTAAGAACCTTTGCTGTCACACCAAACTTAACAAGATCAGGATCAGAACATACAAATGCTTTCTTAAACCCTCTTGACTTAACTTCTGTTGCAATCTCCTGAATTGCACCTGCTCCATGATAAGAAGTTCCGTTCAAAATAAATCTCTGTGCCATAAAAACGCCTCCATAAATATAAAATTGTTCACTTTTAAAAGTTGACTATATTTTACCACTATGACAAAATAATAACAAGTTGATTTTATTAAAAAAGCATAATAAAATCATGATTTCTTATAAACAATTACCATTTAACTTCTGTCAGATAAATGTTATACTTATAACAATTGATTTTATACAATTTAATAATTTCAGAATCAGAAAGTGAGGTACTAATTATGAATATATCAGATAAAATAAAATACATCGGAGTTGATGATACAACATTAGATCTTTTTGAAAGCCAGTATGCTGTTCCAGATGGTGTTTCATATAACTCATATGTAATTCTTGATGACAAAACAGCCATTATGGATACTGTCGACAAGCGTGGAATGAAAGACTGGGAAAACAATCTTCTTAATGCTCTGGATGGAAGGAATGCTGATTATGTAATTATACAGCATATGGAACCTGACCATGCTGGAAGCCTTGCCAGACTTATTGAACTTTTCCCTGAAATCACTGTAGTAGGTAATGCCAAGACATTTGTAATGATTAACCAGTTCTTTGAGAATATTAACATTAAGAATTCTCTTACTGTTAAAGAAGGAGATACTCTTAATCTTGGTTCCCACACTCTTACTTTTGTCATGGCGCCACTGGTCCACTGGCCTGAGGTTATGGTAACTTATGAAAGCAGTGAGAAGGTTCTGTTCTCAGCTGATGGGTTTGGAAAATTTGGGGCTCTGTCGCTTACTGAGAATGCGGACTGGGCATGTGAAGCAAGAAGATATTATTTTAACATAGTTGGTAAATATGGTGCTCCTGTCCAGACCTTACTTAAAAAAGCTTCGGCACTTGATATTAAGACTATATGTCCATTACATGGTCCTGTATTATCAGATAACCTCGGATATTACCTTGACTTATATAACACATGGAGCAGTTATCAGCCAGAAAGCAAAGGTGTATTTATAGCCTATGCTTCAATTCATGGCAATACTGCATATGCTGCCGAACAATTTGCAGAAATGCTTCGCAACAAAGGCGTTGATAATGTTGTTATTACTGACCTTTCAAGATGTGATATTGCTGAGGCAGTAGAAGATGCATTCAGATATGACAGAATGGTTCTGGCTGCCGCAAGTTATGATGCAGGTGTATTCCCAATTATGCAGGATTTCCTTCATCACCTTCAGGCAAAAGCATTCCAGAACAGAACAGTAGGACTTATTGAGAATGGCTCATGGGCACCTACAGCTGCAAAAACAATGCGAAACATACTTGAAACAATGAAAAATATAACAATTGTTGAACCTGTTGTCACAATTAAATCAGTTCTTAAAGAAACTGATATTCCTGCATTAGACCAGCTTGCTGATGCACTTAAATAAGTATTTCTTCATTATGATAATGAAATAACAATATAGTTAAAGAGGGTGTTTTTATGAACAATTTCGCTGTTATAACAAAAGCTGAACAGGACGTTGCTAAAGCAAAAGCACATTTATCTGTCCTTAAACAGAAGATTAACGATAGTAAAGCTAAGCTTGAAGATGCAAAGAAAGATTATGATGATAATATCAACACAGTATCATCAGATAATTCTGGTATTCATGAATATATACTTTCGGTTGATCTTATAAAAGTTGAATTGAATAAAGCAGAGGCATCCCTTTTGTCACTTAATGATGAGATTAATAATGCTAAAGAAGCTTCTAAAAAAGCATCAGAAGTTCATTCTGCGGCTAAACAGAAGACAATTGAAATGGGAGACAGATTCTATAATATAAAAAAGAAAGCTGATACTTTTAAAGACAGTATCAGCAAAGTAGAAGAGAATCTCAATGCAAAAAAAGCCGTATATGATGAGTATATTGATGCGGCTGATAAATCACAGGATAAGATAGACGAAGCAAAAGCCCTGCTTAAAGAATTGGAAGATAAATATAATAAGGCTGTAGCTTCTATTCAGGATTTACAGGAAGAATACAATCGTAATTCTTCATTAATATCAGGCAGAAAGACGATGCTTGAAAAAGCAGAGGCTGAAGAAGCTGATAAGAAAAAAGACTATGAACAGATTCATTCAATTGAAACAATTAAAAAAGTTGCATATGACCGTACAATAGAGGCACAAAACCGCCTTAAGCCGGCGTATGATGAAGCTGTTAACGCAGAGAAATATGCAAAAGAAGAATATGAAGATGCTGCAAAATTATTAGAAGAAGCACATACTGCATATGACAATGCTGTCAATGATGAAGCTGCTAAAGAAAAAAAATATAACTCGCAGGTAGATATTGGCAGAGATTCTCACAATAATGACTATGATGCTGTGCTTGATAATCTTAGAGCTGAAGAAAAGAGCATTTCATTAATAACTGATTTTACAATTAATAATCCAGATATTCAGGATTATTGCAAGCACCTGATTCTTTATAATCTGACAGTACATGATTACAAAGACATATCATTTGGAGAATGGATTGTTAATCTTAAGGGATTATCTGGACTTGCCTATATACCGGTAAGTTTCACAAAAAATGGGATCTCTGATAAAACTAATTATTCATGTGAATGCAAAAAAAATTCTGATAACAGAATTGATATATGTGAATGCGACATATCAGATATGTCGCATATTATTAAGAAACCATTCTTTACTGAAAAGGATTTTTTAAATGGAACAGATCTTTATCAGCTAAGCCTGAAATCTATTCAGGATGATATTAATAATGCAGAAATTGCCTATAACAAAGCAAAAACAACCACCGATAATGCAGCTGCGACTTTAGAGACACGAAAAGCAGTAGTTCCTGGTCTTAAGACAGAATACGAAAAAGCTGTAAAGAATGCTGAATCAATAAAAATGAATTTTAATACACAGCGTGCTATGGTAAATCGCTCTAAAACTGAATATGACGAAACAGCCAAAGCCGTTGCTGCTGCATATGAAATCTATGAACAGTATAAACAGAAAGCTGATGCATTATTAGAAGAATATAACAGAGTAACTTCTACAACCTCTTCAATTAATATAGAATATGAAAATGCCAGAAAAAGTGTAGATAAAATTCTTAATGATATTGACAATGCCAAAGATCATATAAAAAAACTTGAAGCATTAGATGAGGATTCAGCTTCTGTTCTTAATAATGCAAAGCTTGAATATGAGAACGCTAAAGCACAATACGATGAAGTCATTGCTGCACAACAGAATGCTGCAGCAAATATGCCTCAGGTTAAGGATGAACTTGACAAATGTATTGCTGATGAAGAAGCTAAGAAAAAAGCAATGGAAGATGCTCTTGCAGATGAGATGAATATCCACAAGAAAATCAACCAGACAAAAGAAAACATCAATCAGATACGCTTTAAACTACATGAAGCTGAAGAAAAACTTGGTAAAGCCCAGGCTAATTCTAATGAAAAAGGACGTACTTCTGAATCATTAAAGCTTGCATATGACAACGCTAAAACAGAATATGAAAAAGCCAATTATACATATACCCAAAGCAACAGCATATGTAACCAGCTTTCTAAAGTATTCTATAAATTAAATTATGAAGCAACAAGAAGTGATTATAATAAAGCTGATTATGATTCAGCCAAATCAGCATATGATTCTGTCCTTTATGAATTCAGTAAATTAACAGGATTAACATTTAATTATACTGATGAAACAGATACTACTATAGATGAGGTATCTGATAAATCTTCTGATACAAAAGAAAAAGGGCTGCTATCTAAATTCTTTGGGTCAAGAAAAAAATAACATATAATGACAACTATATAACAGGATGGACTAATTAATGCTTTCAACAATTGAATCAATAAACAGCGTAATCAATAACTTTATCTGGGGACTTCCTGCAATGATATGTATTATCGGCGTAGGAATTGTCTTAAGTGTAAAAACCAGATTTATCCAGATAAGGAAATTTCCTTATGCAATGAAAATAACTATCGGGCGCATGCTTAAGAAGCGTAAAGCTTCTGACGGCGCCCTTACGCCATTTCAAGCTGTCTGTACAGCTTTAGCAGCAACTGTAGGTACCGGTAATATAGCCGGAGTTGCTGGAGCAATTGCAATTGGAGGTCCAGGGGCTGTATTCTGGATGTGGATATCCGCAATACTTGGAATGTGTACTAAATTTTCCGAGGTGGTTCTTGCTGTACATTTCAGAGAAACTAATAATAATGGTGAGCTTGTTGGCGGTCCGATGTACTATATTAAAAATGGTCTTAAGAAGCACTGGCACTGGCTTGCTTATTTATTCTCAGCACTCGGTGTTCTCACCGTATTTGGGACAGGTAATGCAACACAGGTAAATACAATAACAGCCGCTCTAGACTCAGCATTAATTAATTATAATATTATATCTGCCGATTCAACTCATATGATTAATCTTATAATTGGGATAATAATTATGATTCTTATTGCACTTATAATGATTGGAGGAATAAAAAGAATTGGCAGAGTTACAGAAAAACTCATACCATTTATGGCCGTGTTATATATAATTCTTGCCATCGGAGTTGTACTTGTTAATATTAATAATGTTCCTGCTGTATTTAAATCAATATTTCAAGGTGCATTTTCTCCTGCATCAGTTACTGGTGGTGCAGTTGGAAGCTTCTTTATGAGTATGAAAAAAGGAGTATCAAGGGGCATCTTTTCTAATGAAGCCGGTCTTGGTACCGGGTCTATTGCACATGCATGTGCTGATACAAGTAAACCCGTAAAGCAGGGCTTTTTCGGAATATTTGAAGTATTTGTAGATACAATTGTAATATGTACACTGACTGCTCTTGTTATATTATGTAGTGGTGTTCCGGTAGGATATGGTCAGGCTGCTGGTGCAGAACTTACAATATCAGGTTTTACATCTACATATGGAGGGTGGGTATCAATATTTACAGCTGTTGCAATGTGCTGTTTCGCCTTTTCAACAGTTATAGGATGGGGACTCTATGGACAAAGATGCATAGAATTTCTTTTGGGTCCTAAAGCAACTAAACCATTCATGGCTGCTTACTCACTTGTTGCTGTAGTTGGTGCAACAATGAATTTAGGTCTGATGTGGAGCATTGCTGAAACTTTTAACGGACTTATGGTGATTCCTAATCTAATAGCAGTATTCCTGCTTTCAAACACCGTTGTACAACTTTTAAAAGATTATTTTAATGGAGAAGGTAAGAAGGTAAAATGAAGAATATTTTACTGATAGCTACTGGCGGCACAATTGCTTCAAAAGATAATGGCAATGGTCTTACGCCATCAATTGATGTTAATGTTTTACTTGACTATATTCCGGTAATCAGGCAAAAGTGCCATGTTACCGGAATATCATTAATGAATATCGATAGTAGTAATATGGATACATCTCACATTAGTTCCATTTCAGAATGCATTATGAACAATTACAATGACTATGATGGATTTGTTATAACACATGGAACAGATACATGTGCTTACACTGCAGCTGCTTTATCTTATCAGCTTATAAATCTTTCAAAGCCTGTCATTCTTACCGGTTCACAGTTACCCATTGATGTGGAAAAAACTGATGCAGTCATGAATTTAACAAATGCATTTATTTATTCATGTGAAGACATTTCTGGAGTATTTCTTGCATTTTCTGAAAAACTTATAAAAGGAACATGTGCTAAGAAAATCAAGACGAAAAGTTTTGATGCATTTGAAAGTATTAATTTTCCATATATTGCAGCAATCAGAAACAATATCGTTAAATATAACATTAATACAATTCAAAATATTATGACATCAGACAATGGCTTTCATATCAAAACTGATATGTGTACTGATATAGCAGTTATCAGACTTTTTCCTGGAATGAATTATAATATTTTTGATTATCTTAATTCATCGTGCAGAGGCGTAATTATTGAGGGTTTTGGCATCGGAGGAATGCCAGATAATATTACAGAACACATTCACAGACTTACAGTTAATGGTATATGTGTTGTTGTTACAACACAATGTCTCTATGAAGGTGTTAATTGGGAGATATATGAAGTCGGTCGTAATCTTACAAAGGAAAATGTCATAAATGGAAAATCCATGACAATTGAAAACCTTACAATGAAACTCATGTGGTCGCTTGCACATTATAAAAACATTACTGATATAAAAGATTTTATGGAAAAGGAGTTATAACAATATGCTTACAGAACAAAGACACGAAATAATTCTTAATCTGCTATCTGAAAAAGGAAGCATTACCGTAACTGAACTAAAAGACATTCTTAATACTTCTGAATCAACAATAAGACGTGATCTTAATACACTTGATGAACAGGGTCGGCTTACAAAGGTATTTGGAGGAGCTGTTGAAAAGATCAATGGTGTATCTACTACCGAATTATCCGTTTCACAAAAAGCTGATGTAAACACAGAAGAAAAGAAAAAAATTGCAATGTATGCTGCAAGACTTGTAGTACCTAATGATTTCATATATATCGATGCTGGAACTACCACAGAATATCTTATTGATTATCTTGAAGAGAAAACCGCAACTTATGTAACTAATGCTGTTACACATGCAAGAAAACTTGCAATTGCAGGCTTTAAAGTAATACTTATTGGCGGAGAACTTAAAGGAATAACTGAAGCTGTCGTTGGTAATCAGGCAATTATTACTATAGACAGAATGAATTTTAATAAAGGATTCTTTGGAACTAATGGAATAACTGAAAAATCAGGCTTCACAACTCCTGATATTAATGAAGCACTTGTTAAAGAAACAGCATTTGCACATTGTCATTTCAAATATATTCTTACAGACAGTTCCAAATTCGGAGAAACAAGTGCAGTAACATTTGGAAGTATTAACGAAGCAACTATTATTACAGACAAAAAAATTGGCAGCTTTGCAAAGCTGCCAAACATAATAACAGTATAATTATATCTAATATTATAGCACGCTGGCAATGATTTTACTTATAATAAGAACAAAGTTCCTATCAGAATCATTCCAGCGGCTTTTATGATTAAACACATCGTAGAAGAAATAATATCTTCTATATTTAAATTCAAACCATGCACTGATGAATGCCATTATATTACTGTCTGATAACTCATTATATAATTCCTTATGCCATGCCTCCACAGATGAAACAATACCGATTGACATAGAATTATTCTTATTATATCTAGATAAAAATGCCTTATCATTAAGAATATTCGTCATATCCGGCATTCTCTTATATTCACCACAAGAATATATAAGCTCGGAATTATCATTATATATTCTCAGTCCATCAATCTCAAACTGCTCTAAAATATTATTGGCAACATCATCAATTGCATCTTTTCCTCTGGATACAAGTTCAAGAATTATGTCAGATACCACGCCTGACATATATTCTGAATGATCAGACAAATCAAGAATTTTATGAATATGCCTGCTATTATTCTCAAGTGAACCATGTTTGCTTTCATTATATATAATAAATCTGTTTCGTCCTTTTTCTTTTGCAAGGTACAGGCATTTATCAGCTTTTCTGAAAAGTTCCTCGTAATCCGTTCCATCTTTAGGAAACAGACTTACACCAACAGAAAGAGTAACTCCAAAATCTTCAATTCTGCTGTCAAATGCATATTGTAATTCCTTACGCATAGTTGTGAGAAGAATCCTCAAAGCCTCTTCGTCTTTAATATTATTAGTGAATATATAGAATTCATCTCCACCAAATCTTCCAGCAATTCCTCGTCCGTTAAGGTTAGCATTAATAATGCCTGCTATCTTACTTAATACTTCATCACCAAAAAGATGACCATATGTATCATTAATGCTCTTGAAATTATCAACATCAAACATAATCATATAATGAATCTTATCATCTTTGGATGCAATTACCGATTTAGTATATTCCATGCATGCACGTTTATTAAGAAGTCCAGTGGCAGAATCAACAGCTTCACTTGTTGCATAATAAGGAATAACATCCGAAACACATCCATCAACAGTCTCAAGATAACCTGCAACAACAGACGTTTTATTTATTGAAAACAGGCTGTCGCCATTCACTTTGAACTTGTACAGTTCATCGTTATGCTCGTCAAGCGGCAGGTAAACCATACAGCTGAACATGTTAGAACCATTCTTTAAATAATTATAAAATGTAGCAAACTCCTTACGCTCTGAATCAGACCGCAATATTCTTAACATTCTTTCCCTGAACTGTTCCAAAGTTCCCTTAATAGGTGCATTGCACTGATTACCACGATACAGATATATTGTAAACATATCCGTGTAAGAATTATAATCAAACAAATAATTTCTGTATGTAGAAAGTATTGTCCTGTACTTATTGACATTGTCCAAAGCCAAAAGATACCTGCTCTCAACTGCTGAAAGAAAATAACATCTGACTTCAATTACATTCTCACCTGACAGAATCTTCCCATTATTAGAAATCACCATATCTGTCCAGTAATATTCACCAATTCCATTTCTTAACAGAATCAGCATTCTACAATTCTCACCTGGTTTAATCGTCTCAAAAGCCATCTTAAAATCCTTAAGATTATCCTGATGAACAATATCAAGAAAATTAATACCAACAAGTTTTTCTACAAAATGATAGAAATGTTCATCCGCATTAATAACTTCATAATTTCTTCTGATTAAAACATCACAATATGCAACACAATTCTCTTTTCCAAAATGATTCTCTGATATAATCATAGTTCACGTCTCCATCCCGATATATTATTATCATTGTAACACGAATATAACGAATTATCTAGTGAAAAATATATTAACTTATAAATGTATATTTACTTGAAAAACACATTTTAAAAATGTATTCTATTAGTACATTTAGTACATACATCAGGGGGTATATATGGAGTACAAAGTAGCATTATGTGACGATGACGAAAAAATTGCCAGT
>ENA-OPCJ01000407-OPCJ01000407.1-human-gut-metagenome-genome-assembly--contig:-NODE-407-length-10390-cov-1.651669_pt1 | contig 10390 bp, 4 predicted proteins | sample MGYA00241565_ERZ501481 | MGnify/ENA primary metagenome ERZ501481 (study PRJEB25962, sample SAMEA2042662) | human gut metagenome | biome: human gut; feature: human-associated habitat; material: faeces...
TACCCTCTCCCCGTTCCCGACCCGTCGGGGTTGCACCCGCCATCTTGATTCCTCTTGCCTTTAAAGTCTTTAGTGTCTCGATCACGCCATGCTTTAATTCAACGCCATGCTCATTCAGATATGCTTCGACCATATCCACTGTGCGTTGTCTGAATGCAAGATAGTCAAAATCTTCGCCCATTTTTTCTTTCATCACATGCGCATTTGTCTTCTTGGTTCCACCTGCCATCCGGTCACAGATCTTCGACATCTCATTCTCCGGGATACCGATGGACAATCCATTCTTCAACCAGCACATTCTGTATACCTTCTCGGAATCGATCAGGACTCCATCCATATCAAATGCTACCGCTCTTAATGCCATTTATGTCACCTCATTGAAAGACCACGCCTGTTTGGGCGTGGTCCCTTTCTTTCTATGTTTTAATTTACTGCTGTGCTTTCTTGCGCTTTCTGAGTATGATCCAGATTATGATTCCTGCAAGAATAAGAACTGCAAGAATGATCAGAATGATAACAACCGGTGAAAGCTTCTGTCTTAGCTGGAAGGAGAATACTTCTCCCGTCTCAGCATCAAAAGTTGATGATACGTTACCGGCCGCATCTGCTGCTGTTACCTTCACTTCATATTTTCCATAATCAGATACCTGGAAGTCATATGAATTTGTATCCTTATACAACGTTGGATCAATAGTCTTGCCATTGATCACAATCTCCGTGATCGTATCATCCGGGTCTTCCAGTCCGATCGACATTGTAAATGGATTTCTTACAACGCTCTTATCGTCCACACCACTTATAATGATTCGAGGTGCAGTTCCGTCATAGGTGAAATCAAATGTATTCGTAGTCTTATGTCCGACCTCATCTGTTACTTCAATCATCATCGTATGATATCCGTCTGTCAGATCGGAGAAATCAACGAAGTCGATTCCATCCAGCTTAACACTTGCTGTAAATACAGAAGTATCATTTACAGTCCAGAATGCATCATAGCCTTTATCCTTGATATCCGAGAAATCTTTGCTGTTCAGCAACAGATCTCCATTCTCATTTCTACGGGCTGCAAAGCCTTCCATCTTCTCTGTATTCTCAACCGATGGCGGGGTATTATCTACCGTGAACGCCATACTGTAATCCTTTGCCTTATTACCAATCGCATCCTGTGCTGAGATCTCAACTGTATAGACACCATCATCTTCAAACCGCTGGCTGCCTCTGCTGACCTCAGAACTGCTGCTGAAGTTCTTAAAGTAGCCGGATGATACATCTTTACCATCCTTATGAACGGTGATCGATACTTTATTTGTAGCAAAGAATGTCTCCTTTACTTCCAGATTCATATCTACATAGTCTTTTGAATCATCAGAAGCACCACCGACGATCTGGTATTCGCTTATATTTGACTTCTTGCTGTTTACTGCCGTTACAAATAACTCAGGCGCATTCTTATCTACCTTGAATGTCTTCGTTACGGCAGCCGCTGTATTGCCAACCATATCCTTTGCATTAAATGTGATCGTATATTCACCATCTTCTGTAAAGGAATATGTAGCTGTATGTGGATTACCACTTGAGAAATTGCCTGTATTCAGTGTAGCTATATTTGTTGTTCCTGCTCCGTCTGTCTTCTTTGTGATAGTTGCCGTAACATCTGTACTGCCAAGTGACGAACCATCATAAGAAAATGGGAATGCCTCATTTACGGAAAGAGTCGCTGTACAATCCGTTGTCTGAGAATCCGCAACACCTGTAATTGACAGAACCGGTGCGGTCTTATCGATTCGGAAGGTTACATTTTCTGCAATCTTCTTATTTCCGGCTTTATCCTCTGCAGATACGGAAATCTCATAATCACCTTCATCGGTAAATACAAGATCCGGATTTGCGGTAGTTGTCTTCCAGATTTCTTTTCTGTAATCCTTATTATATACAACTGCTCCGGAAGCATCCTTCCTTATCACATGTACGATGTATTCTTTTCCTTTATAATTATCTGCAATATTTACATTTAAGGCTACATTCCCATTGTTCAGCTTGCTTACGGTCGCTATACCGATCGTCGGAGCCGACTTATCAACAATGAAGCTAACCTTATCTTCCGCAAGGTTTCCGAATGCATCCTCTGCTTTAATCTTCAGGTTATAGATGCCTTCTGCATTTCTCTTAACCTCGAATGTACCATCTGTACCATTTAAGACAAATACATCATCCGCATCTCCGTTCACAGATTTATTCTTATCAGAAACTGTTATCTTATGCTTCTTTTCAAACTGCTCTTTTACATTGATCTTGAATCTTACGCCCTTGTTATAATATCCGTCATTCTCATCCGGATAAGGTGTGATCGTAATCTCCGGTGCTGTTCCATCCACTTTGAATTTGGATGCATTCTGATCATAGATCACTTCATTTCCGGCCTTATCTTTTCCGACCACTGTGAAATAATATGAACATGCCTTGCCATCCATCTCATCACAATTAGCGGTTGCCGTCAGCTCATTTGCACTGGTCTGCTTTACTTTAACGGTTTTCTTCTTATACTTTGTGCCATTGTAGTATTTATAATGCTGAATAACAGTGAAGTCATCCTTATCAAGTGCCTCATTATCTGTAATTGTGATCGCAACCTCTGTACCTGTCGACAAACCATCTTCCGGCACACCATCAATCTCTGCCTCCGGTCTTTCCTTGTCGATCGTGAACTGCATCTCGGTTACGGCATCTTCATTGCCTGCTCCGTCTACTGCAACGACAGTCCAGTCATAGAAGCCTGCCTTGCTTGCAGAGAATTCAAATGTCTTCTCACACAGATCGTCAAGTGTATATGTCTTGATCGCTTTCTTCTTATAATCAGAAGCCTTTGTTGCAAGATCATAGTCTTCTGTATTCAAAAGATATACAACCGTTCCAAGTGCAAATTGCTCTTTTACATTTGCTTTAAATGTAACCTTATCATTGTAATAATAATCTTTTTCCTCTGATACGATATCCGGTGTTACTGATATCTCCGGATTCATATCATCGTAATAGAAGGTCTTACTTGTCGTGCTTGAAACATTCCCTGAATTATCAGTTGTTTCCACATTGAAATAATATTTCATCGGCTTACCGTCAATAACCTCACAGGAATTAACAGTTGCCTTTGTTGTCTTAATATCTGTATTTTCCGAAAGAACAGTTAGCTGTCCCTTTGTGCCGTCATAAGTTTCATAGTATTCAGTAATCTTTACCTTATCAGCACTGATTCCATAATCATCTTTTACATTGATCGTGATCGGATGTTTTGAATCATTTCTGTATATTCCATTGTCAGGAATACCGGTAAAGCTGATATCTGCAGGCTTTCCGTCGATCACAAAATGACAGGTCGCTGTATTCACATTTCCGACTTCATCATATGCGTATGCTGTCACTTCATACGTGCCGACTTCACTATATGTAAATGCTGCAGATGCCTTCTTACTTGCTGTTACCTGCTGTTCCTGCTCAGCAACTGCCTTTCCGTCGCAGGTCGCTTCCGCGTTAAATGATGTAATGAAATGGTTATCCTCCGCTGATGCACTTACCGTAACCGCCGAACCATTCCAGTAGCTCTTAAGATTCAGGCTTCCGTCATCTGCCATATTGGCGATCGCAACGCTATCCGGATTGATGCTGTCGATCTCAAACCGATATGGAATACCTTCATCAGAGGTATCCTTTGATATACCGTTTCCAGCCATATCATCGATATAGAATGTGATCGTATACGGCTGATTCTCCTGAATACCTGCTGTCAATTCAAACGTCTGCTCTAACTCTTTTTTCGGATCCGTCGATAAGTTTTCAGACACGATCTCCTGTCCGTTCTGATCTGTAATCTTATAACTCCTGATTGCAATGCTGTCCTTTGCAGCTATCTTGATCTTAGGAACTGTAGTTTTTGAATAATAATATACATTATCGATACCGGCTTCATAGTCTACAAATTCCATCGTTGTAACAGATGGAGCACTCTTATCGTACGCGATCGTACAGCTCTTTTCTGTTGTATTTGCATCATTCTCAAGATCTATATAATGATGCTTTGTCTTGATATCGAAAGAATAGACTCCTTCTTTTTGTAATGTATAAATAAGAGTAAGGGTTGTATTTATACCGGAACTATTCTTCGCAATCGTCGGTGTGATCTGTTCACCTGTAGTACCTGTTACATCCGAATCCCTTCTTACCACATTACTGATCACATCGTTCTGATCAAGATCAAGTCCTGTAACCTTGTATGTTACTGTAACATTATTGCCACCTGTATATACAAGATCAGAGAGATCTAACGGTGTACCATCCGCATTTGCCGTAATTTCGTCCGTAAGTGTTTCATTATTTACGATAACCGTAAACTTCTGTGCAGCTTCATTTCCTGCTTTATCTGTTACTGTCACAACGACATCATATACTCCTGCATCTGCAAGTGTCAGAGTGTTGTCTGCCGCTAATGCTTTCTCACTTCCGTTTACTGTAACCTTTGTACTTGCTACGCCACTTCCTGTTCCGACATCGCTTCCCGGATCTGTAGCTGTAACAGTCAATGTCTCTCCTGTTGCCCCGCTTACTACATATTCCTCATCCTGTGCTACAGCTGCATTCTTAACTGCACTCGTTACTGTTACTACAGGCTTTGTTGCATCCAGATTAAATGTGACATTTTTGATGCTGTCCAGTTCCATACGATTCGTTACTGCATAAGAGATTGTATGTACACCATCTTCCAAATCTACTGTATCACTATCCCAATCTGTATATGTATAAGTATATTTATTTCCATTTGCGGATACTTCTATATTCCTATCAAACGGTGTGCCATCAAATGTTGCTACAACAAAGTCAATCGGTGAATGATTTTCTTCTGTCTTTACATTCTTAACTGCAAGTCTGCTATACCATCTATCAGAATTATAGCTGTATGAACCAAGGCTTGTAGATGCGGATACTGATGTTCCCTGATATGTGTTTACAACACCACTTACGAAATCCGGTTCATCATCATCGATAAATACGATCGCACCGTTTTCGTCAAATGTATATGTAGAGACTTCTGTATAGTCTGAATCGCATACACTGATCGCAACTTTATAATCTTCTCCGGTTGCTGAAGACTTCGGAATCGATACACTTGCTTTATAGCAGCCTGCATCTACATCCTCTGTCATATCTGCTTTCTGCCATTCTCCCCATACAGCACCATTTGCCAGTCTGTATTTCAGGGTCAGCGGCATAAGGCTTCCATCTACTGTCTCCTTTGCAGAGACAGTTACTTTGATCGAAGCATCTACCTTATTCAGAAGTTCCTGAATCTTGTCTCCAACCTTCTTTACAGTTGTATTCTCACTTGCTGTTACATCTGTAATCTGAACTGTCGTTGGATAAAGGATCTTTACAGCCGATACACCAGACTCTCCGCCGCGGTTTGTAACCGTGAATTCATAAGTTCCGGCTTCATTAACTGTTAATGCATAATTACCATCGTCATCTGCATCTATGATCGTCTCTGCACCACCATCCACAGTATAAGCTACCTTTGTGATATCAGCAGGGTCTTCTGATTCCTGACGGATATATGTATCATCTGTACCATCAGCAATCGCCAGCTTAATATTGACAGATGATCCCGGTTTTGCATAATAATAACCTGTTTTAGCGATCAGATCATCGCTCTCTGTTACAGACGCCTGAATCGTCGGAACCGGTACTGCCGGAACCGGATCATTACCTTCGTCACTATATACGGCAACGATACCGGCAAAGTCATATATACCCTCTTCCTTCGTTGTCTTATATACAGCGAACCGGTACTCATCATCCACCGTTTCAACCTTTACTTTTTTGATCTTGGACGCTTTCTTTGGTGCATCCTTCTCATCTGCATCACAGGAAGTTGCTACCTTCTGATTCTCATTAGCATCGTCAGCATCGAGTGCTTCCATCAGATAGTCGCCCTTAAATGTAACTGCCGACTCTAACGGAACCGTAATCTCAATCTCCTTAACACTGTCAATCTTAACGCTTCCGTCTTTTGCTTCTTTATACTTTACTTTCTTTGGAATATAATCTTCCAGATCAATGACCTCTTTTGAGAACTCATCTTTCGCCGCTATTCCAAATCTGTTATCTATCGCCACCAGTGACAACAGCATAACAGCCGTCATGACCAACGCGATCAATCGATGCAAATACTTATTCTTTTTCATATTGGTCATTCCCTCCTTATATTGATTCATCTGTATGTACTACGACGATATCTGTTACTATCTTGAAACCTGCACGATCCTTTACTTCCGGCTTCGTTCCATGAACCGCCTCATTTAAAAGAACGTTCGTTGCTTCTTCATCCGATGTCAGAACATTAGTTGCTTCCTCATCATCCGCCGCTGTCAGAATATCGGTTGCTCCTTCTGCATCATCTTCCATCGTCAGAACATCGGTTGCTCCCTCTGTATCATCTTCCATCGTCAGAACATCGGTTGCTTCATCTGCATCATCTTCCGGTGTCAATACGTCAGTTGCCTCATCGTAATCTACATCCGCCGATAATATATCGGTTTCTTTCTCGTAATCATCCGGTTCTGTTAAGATATCTGTCTCTTTCTCGTAATCATCCGGTCCCTGTAAGATATCTGTCTCACGCTCGAACTCATCCATCCGGCTCTGCTGTTCTTTCTTAAGCTCATTGACTGCCTTTTGATACCGTTCATTACCTTTCTTTTCCAGTTCTTCTGAACGGGAGGTCTTCCGTTTGATATCTCTTACCTCGATCTTTCCGGTACTATCCTTAGACTTGATCGCGTCCTTCTTGGAAGCACCGCTTCCCTGAACACTCTCATATCCCTTTTCCCGGATCTCCCTGATCTGCTTTCTCGCGGTACTTCCGGACAGATCACCGATCACCTTTGGTATATCTAACTTTACAAACAAAATAACTGCAACAACCGCAAATACAACTGCAAGAGCTATGCCACCGAATAACATTATATTGCATATAGTTTCATTCATTGTTATCACCCTCACTCTCACTTAGCAGCTGCTGTGCCATCAATTACTCCGGCAATTGCAGAATTCACGATTAACGAGTTCCATTCATTGTTACCACGATTTGCAAGTATATTAATCTTCTTACCTGCATTGTAAACTGCCTGTACCTTGGATATTCCTTCACTTCTCCACTTCTTTGGATTAGATCCGTATTCTCCCGAATATCTGTCGTACAGATAATTCAGATGACTTACATATATGTCTGCCGCAAAATCCTCTGTACCCATGCTGTCTTCTGCCGTCTTATATATCTTTTCAGCTGAATCATAATAATCTTTCTTACCGCTAGAAACTGCAAGTGCTATATATGTCTCAGCTTCTTCCTTCATATATTTGACATAAGATTTCTTTGTATTGTCAGAAATATTCTTGTCTGTAATATCGATACTTGCAAGATAACGATTCAATGCGTCAACTGCTTTCAGATAGAAGGATTCCCTCTGATCATCAGTTGTTGCATTTTCTGCTTCATAGGAATATACCGAATACAGGATCCTTGCGTACTGTGCTGTATAATACTTTACGTTTCGATCCTCAGGGAACGCATTTGATAATGCTGTACTGTTCTCGTCCAGCTTCTCATTTGCTTCCTGCAACAGGGCGATCGTCCGTTGTGGCATATCGTCTGCTTCACTTCCAAGATTATCAACATATATTGAAGCGATATTCAGATAATTCACATATTTACTTGTATTGGTATCTTCCAGATTACTGCTATTATATTCTTCAAAATTAAACAGGTTCTCTTGGCTGTTCGCAAAGTTGGAATTCTTCTTGATCTTATTCTCACAGATAGCGGAATAATAAGATGCCTGTGCAGCTTCATCCGGGAAGTTCTCTTTATCGTTTACCTGATTAAAATACTGCATTGCAGCTTTGTAATCCTGAATTTCATTGTAATAAAGGATTGCTACCTCATAAACAACATCATCCTGAACCTTATCAATATACTTGGTTACATACCGCACACCAAGCTTCGCTCCACTGTCCATGCCTTCGGATGATGTCTTCTCAGCATCTTGTGTGGCATCGTAATAATAAGCATATGTATCTAACAAACCAAGATATGCATCTGAAGATGTCTCATCCAATGCGATCGCATCTTTATAGATTTTGATTGCATTATTTACATCATTATCCTGTAATGCATTCTCTGCCTCTAAGATCTTATTACTGTAATTCTGTTCCTTGATCTCATTCTTCTTCACGCCGCCGATCACTGCACATGCAACAGATGCCAATGACAATCCACCCATCGTACAAAACATGATCAGTTTCTTCTTTGCCTTTGCCCGGTACTCATTATCCAATTCATTGTAATGATCCAGCGCATACAGCAACTCTGAACAGGACTGATATCTGTCATTTGGATTTGGCTGACAACATTTGATAATGATCTGCTCAAGTCCTGATGAAAGCATCGGATTCCACTGTCTGATCGGCTTGATCTCATACGGCGGTTCACATGGATTCTTTCCGGTTACCAAATGATATAATGTCGCACCCAGATTATAAATATCTGTTCTTGCATCTGTATTATAGATACCATGTCCCTGTGCATCACCGAACTGTTCCGGTGCAGCATAACCTCTTGTTCCAAGGGCTGTCGTATCTGCATTATTCTCTATTACATATTCCTTTGCTGTTCCGAAATCAATCAATTTCACAGATCCATCCGGCTTTAACATAACATTGGATGGTTTCATATCTCTGTAAATAATAGGTGGATTCATAGAATGCAGGTAATCAAGTGCACTGGCAAGTGCGCGTCCCCACTCAATTACATCCGACTGCTCCTGCGCTCCCTCTGCCTTCAGGACTTCATTCAAAGGTTTTCCCTCAACAAAATCCATGATTACATAAATCGTTCCATTTTCATTTATGATGTCAACGATTCGCGGCAAAACCGGATGATCTACATTTTTAAGAATATTTGCCTCTCGTTCAAGACCCTTTAACAGAGTTTCAACGCTTTTGGAACCATCATTTTTGATCTCCTTAACCGCCCACTGTTTATTCAGTCGATTATCCATCGCCAGATAAACAATTGACATTCCACCCTGACCAACTTTTTTCAGTATTTCGTATTTTCCATCTAATACTGTACCTAATTCTGTCATCTTATCTCCCCACTACTCTGTCTTAATTAACAATACCGTGATATTATCAGTTTCCTTTCTGTACTTATCCAGTTCTGTAAGGAAAGCGCAACCCTCACGCATGGCATTTTCATCCAGCGCCGCTTTCGGTCCGATACGATCCAGCATCTCATTCTCTGATATCTTATGTCGGAATCCGTCTGAGCATAACATGTAGCAGGCATTTTCTTCGATATATCCTCTGATAAAATCAGGCTCTACCACAGGTGATGCACCGATACACTGTAATAAAATACTTCTTCTGCTGTCCTTCTCTGCCTGCTCCGGTGTCAGTCTTCCGGCAGCAACCTCACGCGCTACAAGCGTCTGATCCTTCGTAAGCTGTGTGACCTCTGTTGTTAATTCATATACACGACTGTCTCCTACATGGATAATGTAGTAATGTTCTCCATACATCAACATTGCAGACAGAGTGGTACCGATCATGATCCCCTGTGCTTCTCCGTATGCTTTTAATTTCTCATTTTCATTAATTGCTATCATATCCCACTGTTGTTTCAATATGGAAGCATTAAATGTTCCGGAAAGTACCAGTTCCGGAAAATCCTTCTCGAACCAGTCGCAATATGCACATATCACTTCTTTACTGGCAAGCTCGCCTTTTGCAAGTCCTCCCATACCATCACAGATAATTGCAAATACCGCAGATCCCTTCGGCGTCTCTGCAATCTTAATTGCCAGAGAATCCTGATTATTTTTCTTTTTTATTCCTACGTCTGTGTAATACGCTGCTTTATACTTCATACTTCTCTCCTGCTCTGTTGTCCCCACGCTTATCTTATATGATATACAAATTCTTCATCTCCCAATGAAACCTTTGCATTGTTTGTTAAAAATACATTTTCCTGCCCTGCTATATTTTTTCCGTTTACATATGTACCATTGGTTGACTGATTGTCTTTAATATAGCTGACACCATTCTTTCTCTCGATAATACAATGGATTCTGCTGACATCTGAATTATCGGTTACAGTATAGTCTGCCTTTGTTGCCGATCTTCCGATTGCAAATTCCGGCTTATTTATATAGATTTTTTCATTTGTTGCTGTTCTTAACAGATAAGGCACCGGTGCCTGTGGCTTCGGCGCATCTGTCTTCTGTTCCGGCATCGGTGGTACCGGTGCTGCCTCCGGCTTCTTCTCCGGCATCGGTGGGACTGG
>ENA-OPCJ01000410-OPCJ01000410.1-human-gut-metagenome-genome-assembly--contig:-NODE-410-length-10325-cov-2.717040_pt1 | contig 10325 bp, 8 predicted proteins | sample MGYA00241565_ERZ501481 | MGnify/ENA primary metagenome ERZ501481 (study PRJEB25962, sample SAMEA2042662) | human gut metagenome | biome: human gut; feature: human-associated habitat; material: faeces...
TTCTCATATATATCAAATATAATGAGCTGCTTAGGCTTGTGACTTACAAGCTGGCGGCACAGCTCTGAACCAATAGAACCGCCACCACCTGTTACCATAATGACCTTATCCTTAACATAACCCATGATAGATTCAATATCTACTTCAATCGGGTCTCTTCCAAGAAGGTCAAGCACATCAACATTACGGATAGAATTAACATTAATCTCTCCATCTACCATCTGATATACACCTGGCAGAATCTTAAGAGTACAATCAGTCTCTTTACAAATGTTTAATATATCCCTTTTAACTTCATTAGATGCTGATGGAATTGCAAATATAATCTCATCAATATCATAAAGCTTTGCTGCTTCCTTAATCTTGTCCCTTGTTCCTATAACCTTGACGCCTCGTATGTATTTACCAACCTTGCGGCGGTCATCATCAATAATACATGCAATATTAGAGTTGGCAAGATAGCTCGAATTCTGTATTTCTCTCATAATGACATTAGTTGCCTCTCCGGCACCAATAATCATTACATTGTTGGAAGTCTTAATATTTCTGTATTTGTTAAGAACAGTTCTTATCATTCTGTACATAAAACGACTTGCACATATTGCAATAATAAGGTATATTGCCGCATTAAAATAACAGCTTCTAGGAAGCATATTACCCATAATCTTATTACTTAAGAAATGCACTAATTCTACAATAATACACGCTTCAGCAATTCTGTACACCTCAGCTATACTCGCATACTGCCACAGACTGTGATAAAGTCTGAACAGCCAGAATATAAGCAGAGACATTATCGTGTACGGAAGCACGTTCTCTACATAATTACTAATATACTGAGGTTCTATAGATACAATACCTACATCAAATCTCATAATAAGCGACAGATATACGCATGCATTCAATAAAAATGTATCTGTTAAAAACAAGAAAAATCTTCTTACCAGAAGCTGTATTCTGTCCTTTTTAGTCTCACCCATCATCAGTTCCTCGTTTCTTTAGCAGGCTTTTTAGCTGCTAACCCACATACTGTACCAATTCCATAAGAAATATGCAACAGAAAAAACAAAAATGGCAATGCAAAACATGTTTTATTGCGCTCCTTCTTTGCTCCTATTACTGCAACAATCGACATAACTACTGCCAACAGCCAGTATGCTCCCCACATAAGTCCTGTAAGTCCATATACAATACGCGAAAAAATCGACTTCACAGCAAGCAGCTTACATGACACACTTGCAACTGTTGTAACAATAATAGCCATGACAAAAGCCCATGGAACAAAATGATATATAGAAAGGCATCCTGAACATACCTTGCTTGTCTTTCCAATCCAGTATCCATTAGCATATTTCTGCTTAAGCATCTTAGGAAGTGAACTTCTTGTATGCTGGTACGATATTATATCCGGACAGAATCTTAATTTAAACCCTGCTTTTCTCATACGGTAATGAATTTCATTATCCTCAGTTCTTGCAAGAGCCTCATTATAATGTCCGATTTCTTCAAAAACTTCCCTTCTATATGCAGCATGGAACAACGATTTCATATATATCTTTTCTTCCGTTCCATTCCCACCATTACGGTAAGGTGCTATGCTTGAGCCGAACATCGAACTCTCAGCAAGAAGCAGCGTATCCTTCCAAGGTGTCTCTTCATCAACTATATTAGGTCGGACACCACCAACAACCATCTCGCCTTCTTCTAAAACCTTAACATTCTTGCTAACAAAATCTTCCGGAATATGTGCATGTGCATCAACTCTTATAACAGCTTCCCCTGTATAATTATCAAGCAGCACATTCCATCCACACGGAAGCGTCTTCTTAGGATTGTCAAGCACGATTATCTGTCTTGCTCCCATCTTATTCTCATCAGCAAACTTCTGCATAACAGCCTTTGTTCCATCCGTGGATGCAGAATCAACAAGCACAACCTCCATAAGACTATGATCATAATCCTGCCTGCTTATGTCATCAAGAATATTCTTTATCGTATTCTCCTCGTTATATGCAATAACAGCAATTGTAATAAACATACTCTACCTACTTTTTAACAGTCATTCTTTCACTTCCAACTACTGATGTAAATGTATCCCACAATACAGCCGCATCAGCTTTCACGCCAAAATGTTTCATACTTTCAAGGTTATAACGCATTTTTGCCGGTAATACTTCATTCAGATATATATTATCTGTACTTTTTTCATCAACAGCCTCACCAAGAAGCTTGTCCTCATCCTTATAAGCAATACTTGTCCTTGATGTAAGTCCGGCAGGAAGAAGAAGTGTCGCATACATCTCCTTGGTGTACTTCTTAACATACTTAGGAACTTCCGGTCTTGTTCCGACAAGAGTCATATCCCCTGCAAGTATATTAAAAAGCTGAGGAAACTCGTCAATTCTGTACTTTCGTAAAAATGCTCCAACCTTAGTGATTCTTGAATCATTATCTACAGTCACTGCTGCCCCTAGCTTACTTGCATTGTCAACCATAGTCCTGAACTTGTATATACGAAAAATTCTTCCATACTGTGTTACTCTCGCCTGCCTGAAAAAAACAGGTCCCGGTGAATCAAGTCTGATTGCAAGTGCAATTATTCCCATTGGAATAATTAAAACTGCCAGCATAATACCAGCAACAATAACATCAAGCACTCTTTTCATCTCTAACCACATTCTGTGTTTCATAAGTATATTATAGTATTTTCTTACTTCCTTAGTTCTCATTTCATCAGGAAGAAGCTGCCATGGTCTTAACTCCATCGTAATCAATCCCCTTTTTGTTGTTGTATAACTAATGTCCGATTATTTCATTCTGTTAAACTGCTCTATTACATATTCTACCTGTTCATCAGTAAGACATGTATGAAGCGGCAGTGTAATCTCATTACGATACATATTATATGAATGTGGAAAATCCTTAATATCAAATCCCATGTTCTTATATGCCGTATGCATTGGAAGCGGCTTAAAATGTACATTAGTTGCAACACCTGCCTCAGCAAGTCTTGTAATCAGTTCATTACGCTCCTTAACATCCTTTCCAAGAAGCCTTACAAGATACAGATGACCACTTGAAGTATATTCATCTGTAAAATGCTTCATAATATCCACATCATCGGCTGCAATCCCTTGTGTATATCTCTCAATTATATCTCTTCTTCTCTTAAGAAGTCCCGGATATCTCTTAAGCTGTACAAGCCCAATAGAAGCCATAATATCAGTCATGTTACATTTGTAATAAGTTCCTTTGATATCATATTCCCATGCACCAAGCTTAGTCTTTGCAAGCGCATCCTTAGACTGTCCGTGAAGTGAGTAAAGCATTATCTGCTTATATATATCCTCATCATCAACTCCCGGAATACTTCTCCATGTAAGAGCTCCGCCTTCTGCTGTTGTAAGGTTCTTGACTGCATGAAATGAAAAGCTTGTAAAGTCAGCCTTCATTCCACTCATAACACCACCCTCACTTGCTCCGAAACCATGTGCAGAATCAGCAACAATTGCAACTCTGCCAAGTGCCTCCTGAAGGGGTGTTGAAGCCTTAAATATATTCTTTTTACTCTCGACAATCTTTCTTATCCTGTCATAGTCAACCATAACACCACCTATATCTACAGGTATTACAGCCTTGGTACTCTCATTAATTGCAGCTTCAAGCGCGTCATAATCAAGGTGATATGTGTCCTTTTCAACATCAATAAGAACAAGCTTTGCATTAACATGCGCAACGACACTTGCAGATGCTGTATAAGTGTATGCAGGAACAATAACCTCATCGCCCTCACCGATTCCTAACAGACGGAGTGCTGTCTCTAAACATGCTGTAGCTGAATTGAGACATGCCGCCCTGTTACAGCCTGTAAACTGAGCAATATTTCTTTCAAACTCTTTAGTTCTTGGACCTGTTGTAATCCATCCTGACCTTAAAGCCTCAGAAACTGCCTGAATCTCTTCCTCGGTTATATCTGGTGGTGAAAATAAAATATTCATAACTCTTATCTCCTTTTCGTACTCTGCTTTGTAGATGACTTTGTTGTTGCAGGAGTGACTGTTGGAACCTGTACCTGTGTTGTAGTCTCCTGGGTACCTCCACTTATCATTTCTGGAAATGCATATGTCAGGTCTCCTGCTGTATTAGCAATTGATATTGTATAACTAACTGTATTATATCCATTCTGCGAAAGTGTAATCGTCTTCTTTCCAGATGATTTATCAAATGAACACGGAACAGTTCCTATGTATTCACTATTAACATAAAGTACCGCTCCCTTAGGTGCTGTTATTGATACCTTATATCCACTTGTATTATCAGCCGCTGTACTTGTTGATGTACCTGATGAAGTCATATCGATAATCTTCGTAACATAGGCTGAATTAACATTTATAATCTCAGAATACTCCTGATAGTGGTTGGCTACCAACTTAACTCTGTGAGTTCCATAAGAAAGTGACACTGGAGTAGAATAATCAACCTCAACACCATCAATGCTCATAACCGCGCCCTTCGGAGTAACTGAAAAATTAACAGCCCCCATCTTAACCGGATCACTTTGTACTTCAGAAAAATCAACTGATGTAGTCTCATCTTTAGCTATAGTCACTGTCTTACTTGCTGACAGGTTGCCATTACGTACATTAACCGTATGTGTTCCAACAGGTGCAGTCACCAGCATATCCTTTGTAACACCCAGTAATTGTTTATTACCTATGCTTACATAACCACCAACAAGTGCATCTACACCTGTAAGTTTAAGATATCCGTGTCCTGCAGTTACATTCACCGAATATACTTTCTCTCCAACGCCCCTGATAACCAGCTTATCCTGGTCAACGAGCTGTGCAATACTTATACGTTCTTCTCCTGAAAGCACAACTGTGTAACTTTCATATATCATATTGGAAGCCCCAATGCTTAACTTCCTTGAATTCTCATCTACGGTTATTCCTGAAACATCATATCTTACCCAGGCATCACTGTTTCCGTGTATCTTCACCGCCTTGCCCTTCTTATCCACATATACATCATATATTCCACCCATATCCATGGTAGAAGCTGCTTTTATCTTTCCGTAAGCATCCTGAATATCTGTACTGCCTGTATAAGGGACTTCATATTCTGTTCCTGTCTTTATATCTACAAACCGCATTCTGCCCGTGTCAGCATCTCTCAATGTAAGAACTCCTGTAAGTGTAGGATTCTCTCCATCACCCTTAATCTCCTTTGCGGCACCTGGTGCAGGGGTAATACTGCTTCCTGGTATCACCGCCCTGTCATTATTTCTGGAAAATGTGCATGCTGTCTGACTTACAATTAACACCATAAGCATACACACTGCAATTATTCTTTTCATAAGCATTCCTCGCAAATACTTTTTCCCTCGTATCATCAGATTTTATCACATACCACACATTTTATCAATTAATTCTCTTCTGCGCATATTCTGTTCAATAACAATCTTTAATTTATCTATATTTTTAGCAGGAACCCACGCCTTTCCTGCGTTATAGTACTGATTTATGATCTTCCAGAATTTTTCTGGAAAGCTCAATAATGTCACAAGCATGTCAATATCATCATCTTCAAGCGGCTTTAATCTGTCGTATTCATCAACCAGTCTGTATGCCACATTAATATTCCAGTCATGCTTTTCCATAACCTTTCTTAAAAACTGGTAAAGATCTGCAACCTGACAGTCATTATGACATTTTTCAAAATTAGTCACTGCATTGCCGCCATTACCAACATCAAGAAACACATTATGATAATTATAGCTTCCATGCACAAGCTCATTAGTCTGTTCCATCCTGTCAAAGCGCTCATCAAAACGTTTTGAATTAATATTCCTGCTCGCTTCATCCGCTTCCCTGAAAAATGTATCAACCGCACCAAGCGCAATCTGTTCAAATTCATTTTTCTTTTTCTTGCCACGCATATAATTAGCTGCCTTTTTAATTTCTTTTGTATGTCTTTCCATATTGGTGCGTAACCCTGCTCCCCTGTCAAAATGTACAGCATTATGTACGATGCTTTCACTGGCCTTTAATTCTGACTCGGGCTGCTCATCTGCGGTCTCTGCAAGCGCCATACATTCCCATTGCTTTGTAATATTTGTATTTACATTATTCCTTAAATATCTTACACCATTAGACGAAACAACATTTAGACAAATATGAAGTCTTGCCAGAGTCCTTACCGCCTCCATCACGTCATTCACAGACTTGACATCACATTCCCTGCCTCCAAACCAGTTCTTCATTACATATCTGTGCCCATCATCTCCAACAGTAAAAAGTTCTCCATCCTGATTTCTCACATATGTATCCACATTTTCAAAGCCTGCATCACTAACTGCTTTTGTCACTGCCTCATCTCTCAGATAAAACCCATCATTTCTTGAACACTCGAGAAAAAGTCTGCACCCTCTGTCTGTAAAAAGAATTACTCCTCCACGACCTTTTACCATTTTATTAACCTGAATATCATAAAATCTAATACATTCCAATGATTTATCGTTCATATAATCCCCCATTTCCGCACTTAATACAGACGCCCTTTGCTCATACGCCTGCGTCTGCCTTATCTTATGACATTTATGGCTGCTATATTCCTTGGATTTAATGATACGACGAATTAAGAAAATCATAATCTTGATGAAAATGTAATTTTTTCTTATAATAGATAGATGTGAGCTTTTTTCACATTTATAATAAATATTATTATAGGGGGAAATCATGCCTGAAAACTTTCATATTGACATGCCGGAAGCTGTCAGGAACATTATACATACAATTGAAGAACACGGCTTCAAAGCATATGCCGTTGGCGGATGCATAAGAGACAGTATCCTTGGACGAAACCCAGATGACTGGGATATAACCACTTCTGCTGTTCCATCACAGATAAAAACTTTCTTTAAAAGAACTGTTGATACTGGAATCGCCCACGGAACCGTCACTATAATGATAGATAAAACCGGATACGAAGTTACAACCTACAGAATTGATGGCGAATACGAGGATGGCAGGCATCCGAAGTCTGTAGAATTTTCAGACAGGCTTGTTGATGACCTGTGCCGCCGTGATTTTACGATAAATGCCATGGCATACAACGACACTGATGGATTTGTTGATGAATTTAAGGGTCTTGATGATTTGGATACAAAAATAATACGCTGCGTTGGTGAACCAGAATTAAGATTTACAGAGGACGCTCTGCGAATGATGCGTGCCATAAGATTTTCTGCACAGCTTGGCTTTACCATTGATGAAGCAACATGGAATGCAATTAAAAAGCTTTCCCCTTCAATCAGCAAAATAAGCATGGAGCGTGTGCATGTAGAGCTTGGCAAAACGCTTATGTCTGCACATCCCGATTATGTTGCGCAATATTCAGAAGCAGGACTTTTTGCCCCAATACTCCCGGTAATTGACAATGCTCTAAAGAGCCGCTACAAGCGCAAAATACTTGCAACATTACAACACACACCTGATAATATATACTTACGCTACGCTGCACTTTTCATAACTTCTACACCTGATGAAGCAGCTAAGACTCTCCGTGCACTTAAGCTGGATAACAAGACAGTTAACACAGTATCAAAGCTTGTTGAATTATCAAAGATGGATATAGAAGAAACTGAACCGGCTGTTCGTACTGCCCTTAATAAGTATGGCAGAGATTTCCTGCCTCTGTGGCATGAGCTTATGATGGCTGTAATCCAGGCATCTGAAGACATCACAGGAATAAGTAATCCGGCGAAGGTAAAGCATCTTCTCACATTAAAGCGTCTTGGAACAGATATTCTTGCACGCGGTGACTGCTTTACAATAAAAGACCTCGACATATCAGGCAATGACCTTATTGAATATGGCCTTCAGGGACACGAAATCGGTGAAACACTGAAATCCCTGCTTGATATCGTTATAGAGAACCCTAAGCTCAATGATAAAGCTACTCTTATTGCAATGATTGAACATATCAAATAATATAATCATAAAATAACCCTCACCGGCTGCCTTCTATTCTGGATACATATCAATTACATCGGCTTTGGTGAGGGATTCTTTTAATTAATTGCGAGTTTATTTTTAATTATATCAATGTTGTAATCAGGTGCAGCCGCAATCACTACATCATATATCGGCTTGATATCTGCCACTTCTTCCTCAAGTTCTGAGGCTATTGTCTCCAGAGTTTTTGATTTCTTTACCTTTTTTATAATCTGATTAATCATCATAGATTGTTCGCCCTCCGCAAATGCTTTTTCAGAAGCCTCCTTAGCAGCTTTCTCTACTATTTCCTGCGCCATTCCCTGTGCAACTTCCTGCGCATACTCCTCAGCCAACACTCTTCTGACTTCTTCCTCATCATAATCATATATACTCACTTCGACGACCTCCTCCCTGTGCTGTTCGAAGAAATCGACAAGTATATCCTCATCTATGCATTCGTTCATTGCCTCTGTTACTGCAATTCTGACATTGTCACCTTCAACACCCATCTTGAACCTCACCTTATTAACAAATGTCATGTAATCACGCAGCGTTTTGCACTTATTAAGGATATGTACATCTTCGTTAATGTTGATAACACGCACCTTAAGCTCCAGCTCCGGGTTGTCAGCCGATATCTCATACATGTCCGACAGCCTGATTTCGTCCTCATCTTCAACCCATTTTTCCAGACCATTGTAGAATGTCACAAAATGCGGAACAGGAATCTTAATCATACTTCTCCTGTGAAGCATGGAATTACTGAACAGCTCCCTGAATACATCAGACACATAGTGCAAAAATCTTAACGGCATATTAGGATTCTTACTCGACTGCTGCTCAAACATATACAGGCTCATACATAGTAAAAATGAAGCATCATTCTTATACTTCATATATGAACCGCCGTTTAATGTAGTCACCTGCAAATCATCCACATTCGTGTAAGCTGAATTGTTAAGTGCATTATACAGTTCTAAAAGATTCTTCTTATCCCTGTACAGCATACATTGTCCTTAAATTTAGATGTTACATTGTCTTTCTTCTCTGCCATAGACATCCTCCCCGTCTCTTTTGCAGGCAGATATCCACGCACATATACTAATATTGTCTATATAAATATATTAGCATCTACAGATATCTAAAACAAGCCTGCATTATTCAATTATGTGTTAATGGGTTATTGCTGAATGACTATCCAGCTTTGATAAGCAACTGCCTGATTAGATAAAATCATGTCAATTGCGTCAGATATAAGAAACATTTCTTTTAATATATTGTTATCATATTTTCAATTATATGTCAATATATATTTTATCAAGAATATGTATAAATGTAAAATCCCCTCCAGATTATAAAAAAGCCCCCTCCGGCAATACTGCCGAAAGGGACTCCATTCTCAAAAATCCTATAAATAATTATGATTAATATGCCTTACCCCAGTAAACCATAGCCTTAGCCGGCTTACCACAGCATACGCACACATCACTTAACTTCTCCTGTGCAAATGGCATACATCTTGATGTACATGTAGTATCTTCCTTAATCTTGTCCTCACAAGCCTGGTCTCCACACCACATAGCCTTGATGAATCCAGCCTTATTAGCTGCTGTATCCTTGAATTCATCATAATTAAGAGCTGTATATGTATGAGCTTCTCTGTGAGCTCTTGCTCTCTCAAGCATATCCTTCTGGATAGTATCAAGAATTTCTGGAATTCTGTCTGCAAGCTCATCTTTATCAAATATATAAAGCGGTGTTGAATTTTCTTTTGCAAGCTGTGTTATTTTTTCTATACTAAGCATTTTCGCCTCCGATATAATTTTCAAGAAGAAGTTTTCTGTCAATCTTACCATTCTTTGTTATAGGCATTGATTCTACCTGGATAAATTCCTGTGGAATCATGAACTTTGGAAGTTTCTGCATAAGAACATGTGTAATAGTCTTTTTATCTGCTGCTCCCTCATAAAATCCAAGAATCTTATTTGCGTCCTGATGGAATATGCAGCATGCTCTTACAACATCATCCACTGCGTTGATTGCCATATCAATTTCACCAAGCTCTATTCTGTGTCCCATATGCTTAATCTGGAAATCTTTTCTTGATGAAAAGCACATAAGACCGTCATTGTTATAATATCCTAAGTCGCCCGTCCTATATATTATCTCATTATATTTGTTATTAAGAGGATTTTGAACGAATGCTGCATCTGTCTTTTCCGGATTGTTATAGTAACCCATTGTCACTGCTGTTCCTGAAACACAAATTTCACCTGTTGTACCCGGCTGTGATTCAGTGATAATATTATCGTCATCATCAAGCAG
>ENA-OPCJ01000416-OPCJ01000416.1-human-gut-metagenome-genome-assembly--contig:-NODE-416-length-10282-cov-2.771389_pt1 | contig 10282 bp, 8 predicted proteins | sample MGYA00241565_ERZ501481 | MGnify/ENA primary metagenome ERZ501481 (study PRJEB25962, sample SAMEA2042662) | human gut metagenome | biome: human gut; feature: human-associated habitat; material: faeces...
CTTTATACAGTCAATGTATAATCTTACAGATACGTTCTGGCTTGGAAAGATAGGAACAGCTAATCAGGCAGCTATAACGCTTGTGTCACCATTCCAGAATATTCTTATTAACCTTTGAGCAGGCATAACGCCAGCGGGTGCTATTCTTATATCGCAGTACCTTGGTGCGAAAGAAGACAAACAGGCGAACTCTATGGCTAATCATATATGTATAACATCGCTTGGATTTTCGGTTGTATGTGCATTTATATGCTGGCTTGTGTCACCAGGACTTGTAAAATGGCTTGGTGCTGAGGGTGAAATATATAGATATGGACTTACATATATAAGAATTGTAGTGTTAGACCTTCCATTTCTTTTTATGATTAATCTGTTTACTTCGGTCAAGCAGGCACAGGGCGACACAGTAAGACCTCTGCTTCTTAATATACTTGGGGTATCTATCAATCTGATACTTGACCCATTATTCCTTGTTATATTCAACTGGGGAATAGGTGGTGCGGCACTTGCTACACTGCTTGCTAAGATACCGAGTGCGATTATTGGAGTTCTTGTACTTAGGGGAAATAACCAGCTTGTCAGAATTAACTTTAAGAACTTCAAATTTGATAAAAATAAAGTGCTTGCTATATTAAAAATTGGTCTGCCAACTGCAATAGGTGGAAGTACAATGCAGTTCGGATTTCTTCTTATGACTAAAAATGTTAATGCTTACGGATTTATTGCAACAAGCGCTTATGGTATCGGAAACAAGATAAACAGCATCATTACAATGCCTGCAAATGGTATCGGCTCCGCCATATCAACTATAGTGGGACAAAATATTGGTGCCGGACAGAAAGACAGAGCAGACAAGGCTTACCATTACGCACTCCGTATGGGTGCACTGTTTCTGTTATTCTTTGGTTTGATTCTATCAAGAAGATTTATATCTCAGGCTATGGTAACATTTTTCTCGACTGATGAAAGAGTTATTCCGCTGGCAACAGATTTTCTCTCACTTATGGCATTCTGGTGCTGGAGCAACGCATTTTACAATGTCACTCAGGGACTTTTTCAGGGAAGCGGTCACACCATGATAACCATGATTGTCGACGCTTCAAGAATCTGGATATTCCGTCTGCTGACCCTCTGGGTATGTGCCAATGTGCTTAATATGGGGGTTGAATCTGTATGGTATGCTGTCGTAATCAGTAATGGAACATCCGCTGCCATACTTTATGGCCTCTACTGGACAGGAATATGGAAGAAATCTACTATAAAAATTGAAAAAACAGAAGGTTAATTAAAGAAATACATTTACCGATATACACTATAGAAATACTACAATAAAAGTCCAAGGAGGGATATAATGTCATTAAACGGAGTTAATTCAAATTATCAGGCTTATGAAACAAATACTGTTTCTGGTTCTGATAAGAAGGTTTCAACTAAAGAGATTTCTAAGACTACAGCTTATTCAGGTGTAGCGGCAACTTATGAACATGCTTCACAGTCTGAAGGTTTAGTAGCAGCTGTTAACAAGAAAGCTTCTAACGCTTCTATTGTTGCCCAGTTAAAGGCTGACCAGGAAACACGCATGGCTCAGATGCAAAGCCTCGTTACTAAGATGTTCTCTAAACAGGGAATAACTATTGGAACTGCTGATGATATGTGGAAAGCACTTGCAGGCGGTAACTTCACAGCAGACGCTGACACTATTGCACAGGCTAAGGAAGATATTTCTGAAAACGGTTACTGGGGTGTTAAACAGACATCTGAAAGAATCTTCTCATTTGCACAGGCACTCGCAGGTGATGATGAAGAAAAGATGACTAAGATGAAAGAAGCATTTGAAAAAGGTTTTAAAGAAGCCACTAAAACATGGGGCAAGAAACTCCCTGATATTTCCCAGAACACAAGAGATGCTGTTCTTAAGAAATTCGACGATTACTTTGCCGGTAAGAATTCATAATCAGACATAAAAAGAGGTACAGACTTTACAGACTGTACCTCTTTTTATGTCTATGCCTTCACAAGAAGAAGCTTGGTACCCCGTGGTATAATCACAGACTCTGACAGTCCATCAGCACATTTAGGATTACTTGCCTTTATTGAATCTGCTGTTGTATGATACATTTTAGATACATCCCATAATGTTTTAGTGCCATCAGCAATATACCCAGTCATTGACGGCATCTTTGACAGATTACATTTTTCTTCTGACATATAAGCACTTTTTATGCCACTATACTCAAAGTTTCTAAAAACAATTACATCCAGTGAAACTGATGATTTAACCTCTATTACACCAGCACTGTTTATTGTGGCTGAAAGCTGCTGTACTGACGGCTTTATGTTGTATTCAAGTGAATCTGGACTGACACCATCAATCTTAACTGTACCTGCAAACGGAATGATTGTATGCACACTGCCAAGCGGCTGACTGTCACTTGAAGTTATGTAAAATACATTTGCACTTACAACACCTTCCGCAACCAGCTCTCCTTCTTTATATGTCACATCGTCAAGCTGCACCGTAGCTGTACAGTTACATATCTGCATAAGGTCAGCATAATTCTCAAGCTGGAGATTACCTGAAACACGGCTTGATACATTATTTCGTACAACAAGGCAACGCAGCTGTGTATCTGCATTCTCTATTTCCATATCATATGAAGGCGAGTATATATCTGCTATAACATCCTTCTTACGCTCCTCATATGCTTTTACATCCATATCAAGAACCACTTCAACTGCAATATCGCGGTTTTCACCATCTAAGTCGGGCCGCTCCTCAACTGTCTTTCCAATTATCTGAAAATTAACATATGGAATCATATCTGCATTGCAACCACTTATATCCAGACTTCCTTCAAATGATGCTGTTGTCTCGTACCATTGCACATTTCCTGTTTCTCCATTTCCTATATACATTACAAATATATCTAAATCACCAGCAAGCTTAAGTCCATCATCTGCAAGCCTTGTATTCAGATTTCTTACATCTACATCATCCCAGATTATTTCTTGTATCTCTGGTTTTCCTGCCGGAAGTGATACATTTTCTCTTATTCTGAAATTATCACGCTGATTAACTGCAAGCTGCACAAATTCCAATTCTTCCTTTAACTGCTGAATGTCCGTATTCTCCGTCTCATCCACACCCGTTATCATCTGTATATCCTGCAGACTCTCGCATATAAGTTTAAGGGTAACTATCGCCTTAACACTTATTTTTCTTGAATTAATTGCTTTAATACTAAGATCTTCTATTGATGCCTGACATGTAACATAATCACCTGTACAGTCACCCGAAAGATTGACATTTTCAGAAAAACTCATTTTTCCTGTCATCTTTACCGGCTGCATTCTTTCTGAGTCAGATGATGCACCTATATAAAGAAGTGAAAATTTTAATTCCCCATCAACTGCAGCTTTATCCTTATTTACTTTTACACTGTCGGTCTGGACATTTCCCCATTCTTTCACTATAAGTTCAATATCATCTTTTGTGTCCGGCACATTAAAATCATCATCAAGCGTAATCTGTGCCACTGTATTACATTTCAAACGATATTCATGAATATTTTCTGTTCTGAGTCTCACAGACTGACCTCCTATACATTCTACATTTTAAAAACAACGCTTTCTTCACGTCTCTCCATCTTAAGCACTATTACCGGATATGTGTCAATCTCATTTACAGCTTCCCCCGCTGCCGGACCTATCAGATTAAGATCAATGTACAGTGCATTATCTCCTGTGTATACATCATTTACCTTAATTGAATATCCACTTGTTTCCCTTGTTCCATAACCAGCCACAACATATGTATAATCCTTAGTCGTATATGTAAGCCTCATCACTTTATCTTTTTTGCTTTCAATAAGCTTCTTAAGCTCTTCCGGCAGGTCTGCATTTTCAACCACTGTATAATCAACACTGGTCTTATTATCTGGCTCTTTGCTGCCAGAACACCCTGTCATGGCACACGCAGGCATAATTATCAACAATGCCAACACAAACGTCATGATTTTTCCCCATAATTTTCCACACATAAAAACACCCCCACAATAAGACCTATTTAATCTTATGTGGAGGTGTTGAAAATATTCATATAAAGTTTTGATTTGTGTATATAGTGTCAACTATCCACTCTTGGCATAACTTCCCGTCAGGAATACTGATGTTTGTTTATGTCTCTTTGGAAGATGACAACCAGCTCCAAGTGTCTGTCTGTGGCATTCGCTTGAATTATGACGAGCTGTGTAGGAGTTAATGCCGCTATATACATAAGTTCAGTGTGTGAAAGCTCGTTCAAACGAAGTGCGTTTGCTTTCACACACTGTAATAAACTCTGTAGATAGCGGCATTTACTCCTGCTAAGCGCAGGAATACTGAAAGCGAATGCCACAGACAGACACTTGGAGCGTGCGTGTTCACCTTACAAATGTACACGAAACTTACACAGCATATCCCTTACTCTTTATGACATCTATAACCTGGTCGACATATTTTTCACACTCTTGTGTGCTTCCTGCCTCAACCATTACACGGACAACAGGCTCTGTTCCGCTTTCGCGTACGAGGATTCTTCCATCTGCGCCAAGTGCATTGGCAACTGCCTCAACTGCAGCCTTAACATCTGCATCATCCTGTGCCTGTGTCTTATCTGTAACCCTGATGTTCTTAAGAACCTGTGGATATATAACAAGTGGTGCTGCAAGCTCTGACAATGTCTTCTTCTTTGCAAGCATAACCTCCATCATCTTAAGGGCTGTGATAATTCCATCACCTGTTGTTGCATATTTAGAGAATATAATGTGTCCTGACTGCTCTCCACCTATACGGTAGCCGTTCTCTGACATACACTCATATACATACTTATCGCCAACCTTAGTCTTTTCGTACTCAATTCCTACTGCATCAAATGCTTTGTAAAGTCCGAAGTTAGACATTACTGTTGTTACAACCTTGTTTCCGACAAGCTTATCTCTGTCCTTCATATAACATCCATAGATATAGAGAATATGGTCACCTGTTATGACCTCGCCCTTCTCATCTACACACAGACATCTGTCAGCATCACCGTCAAACGCAAATCCTACATCAAGATGCTCTCTTCTTACTAAATCCTGAAGTCCTTCAATATGTGTAGAGCCGCAGTTTGCATTAATATTAGTTCCGTCCGGAGCAGCATTTATAACATATGTCTTAGCTCCAAGTGCGTCAAATACAGCTTTTGCAAGTGTCCATGCACTACCATTAGAAGCATCAAGACCTACTCTTATTCCTTTGAATGAATAAATTGCAAGACTCATAAGATATCCCATATATCTGTTACGACCTGCTGTGTAATCAACTGTACATCCAATGTTTTCTCGTGTTGCGTATGGAATTTCTCCAAGCTCACCATCAAGGTACTTCTCGATTTCAGCGATAACATCCTCTTTCATCTTCTCACCTGCAGCATTAATAAGCTTAATTCCATTGTCATAGAAAGGATTGTGACTTGCAGAAATCATAATTCCGCAATCAAAATCTTCTGTTCTTGCAACATAAGAAACACTTGGTGTAGTTGTAACATGAAGAAGATACGCGTCTGCTCCTGATGCTGTAAGACCGGCTACCAAAGAATACTCAAACATATAACTGCTTCTTCTTGTATCCTTACCAATAACAATCTTTGCCTTACCATTCTCATGGTTTTTTCCATAATACCAGCCTAAGAATCTTCCCACCTTAAATGCATGGTCAACTGTAAGAGTTACATTTGCTTCTCCTCTGAATCCGTCTGTTCCAAAATACTTACCCATAATCTACTCCTTAATCATCATATCCGTTAGGATTATTCTTCTGCCATCTCCATGAATCAGCACACATAGTCTTTAAATCACGCTCTGCTTTCCAGTGAAGCTCTCTCTCTGCCTTACCTGCGTCACAGTAGCATGTTGCGATATCACCTGGTCTTCTTGCCTTAATTACATATGGTATATGTATTCCTGTAGCAGCCTCAAAATTCTTTACTATATCAAGTACTGAATATCCATTACCTGTTCCAAGATTATATATTACAATTCCCGGATTATCGTTGAGCTTTTCTATGGCCTTAACATGTCCAAGTGCAAGGTCAACAACATGAATATAATCTCTTACTCCTGTTCCATCATGAGTATCATAATCATTACCAAATACCCCAAGTTCCTTTAACTTTCCAACAGCAACCTGTGTTATATATGGCATAAGATTATTAGGAACTCCGTTAGGATTCTCTCCTATTGTTCCGCTCTCATGTGCTCCAATTGGGTTAAAGTATCTTAAAAGAATTACATTCCATTCCGGGTCAGCCTTCTGGATATCTGTAAGAATCTCCTCAAGCATTCCCTTAGTTTTGCCATAAGGATTAGTAATCTCGCCCTTAGGGCATTCCTCTGTAATAGGAACAAATGCAGGATCTCCATAAACTGTAGCTGAAGATGAGAATATAATATTCTTGACACCATGATTTCTCATAACGTCAAAAAGTGTAAGTGAACCGGATATATTATTCATATAATACTCAAGTGGCTTTGCTACTGACTCACCTACAGCCTTAAGTCCAGCAAAATGTATAACACTGTCTATACTTTCCTTCTCAAATATCTCATTTAATGCTGCAGCGTCATTGATATCTGCCTCATAAAATGTAACTTCCTTTCCTGTAATCTTCTCGACTCTTTCTAAAGACTTTCTGCTTGAATTAACAAGATTATCAACAACTACAACATCATAACCTGCATTCTGAAGTTCTACTACTGTGTGGCTTCCAATAAAGCCTGCACCGCCTGTAACTAATATTGCCATTGTTATCTCCTTTATGTTCTATACTAATATAGCCACAAAACTTCATATAACATCTCGTTCTGTGGCTTATTATATGTCTTATGTTACGATATTATTTGTCGCCTTTCATCATACGCTCAGTTGACCATATTTCAACCTCGTACCTGTTGCTCTTATTATATCTCTTTCTAAGGTTCTTGAGCTGCTTTAAGTACTCTAACGTAACCTTTCCTGAAAGCTTTGATTCACCTTCAGTTCTCTGCTGGAATTTGTATGGAATCTCTACAACCTTGCTATATGTACCCATTGCAAGAACCTCAACCATAATTTTCCATCCAATTGGCTGAAGGTCAGCATTCTCAATAACTTCTCTTCTGAACATAAAGAGTCCGCTTGTAGGATCTGATATCTTTCTAAGGCAAGGCAACATAACCTGTCCTATCTTTCTTGCTGTTCCAGATACGAACTTTCTGTACCAGTTAAGTCCGCCATCATCTCCACCTGGAATAAGCCGGCTAGGTATACAGAAGTCTGCACCACTTTCCATAGCCCTATACATATATTTAAGAACGATTGGTGGGTGCTGTAAATCAGCATCCATACATGCCATATATTCGCCCTTTGCAAGCTTAAAACCATCAAGAACAGCAGTTGCTAATCCTGTTCCATTCTTTCTATGTTCCATTCTCACCTGTGGATATTCCTTAGCAACTTCCATAATCACATCAGGTGTATTGTCCTTACTGTCATCAACAAAGACAATTTCATAATCAACACCCTTCAAAGCAACATCAATCTGTGCTACAAGATTTCTGATGTTCTTGCTTTCATTAAATGTTGGTATTACTACTGATAACATTATCATACTCTCCTTTAAAAAGAATTCTCTCGTCATTATACATCAATATACAACAAAGTAAAACATTTTTTTATACTCTGGTAACAACCATGGTTGCCTGTCCCTTAATTATTATTGAACGAAGACCTGCGCTTACAAAGAAACTGTCACCTGCTTTAAACTCCATAGTCTTTTCATAATCATCAGTTTCAATAGTTCCTGAGCCATTAATGAAAAGTACAGAAACAAAGGATGCCTCATCAACAGTAATCTTTGCCTCGTCATTGACATCATACTTATATACTTCAAAGTATTTGCACTGGACAAGTCTTTCTTCTGTGAAATGTTCATTTCTTGCAATAACAACCTCTGTCTTATTGTCCTTGATATATTTATGGTTATCAACAACATCAAGTGCTTTCTTAACATGAAGTTCTCTTGGATTACCGAACTTGTCCCTTCTGTCATAATCATACATACGGTAGGTACAGTTAGAATTCTGCTGTATCTCACATATGAATACACCTGCGCCTATTGCATGGATTGTTCCTGCCTTAACCATAACAACATCGCCTGCTTTAACCTCTATCTTATTAAGTATGTCTGTGATTGTATTATTATTAATTCTCTCAAGAATTTCTTCCTTAGATGCGTCTCTTGAAAGCCCACAGTACAGATATGATCCCGGTTCACTGTCCACTACATACCACATCTCATTCTTTCCATATTCATTCTCATTCTCAAGAGCATATTCATCATCAGGATGAATCTGTATAGAAAGTGCCTGCTTTGCATCTATGAATTTTATAAGGATAGGGAATCTATCCTGTGCCTGACATTTCCAGCCTAATGCTTCTTTTCCTATAATATTAAGGTACTCATTAAAGAGCATTCCTTTATATCTTCCCTCAGCTATACGGCTCTGACCGTCAGGATGAGCTGAAAGTTCCCAGCTCTCACCGATGACATCATAATCACATTTCTTGCCATATACATCACGAATCTTGGTTCCACCCCACAGATTATCCTTAAATGCAGGTTCAAGCTTCGCAATAGGACTCTTATCCAGTCTTACATAATTAGCAGATGCCTGTGGGTTATCCTTATTATATATCTTAACAAGATCTGTATCTGATATATTATCTCCAATACCAACCTCTATTACTACCACATTCTTGTCTGTCTTATTAGCAATCCTGTGTTTCGTTCCCACTGGAATGAACACACTTTCATATTTGTTATAATCAGCAGTTTCATTACCAAGTGTAATTGTAGCAATACCTTCAACTATTGACCAATGCTCAGTTCTCTTTTCATGCCGGTGAAGAGACATTGACATTCCTGGAAAAACAGTAAGCTTTCTGACTTTATATCCCTGTGAATAATTAAGTATCTCCTGTATTCCCCATTCCTTATAAGTAGTCCTGTTATAATCGAAAAATGCTTCATAAGTATCCATATTATCTTTCATAATCTGCTTGATATTATCAGCAGATTTCTTTGATGATATATATGTTGCATCATCTGTATTAACAACTACAAGATCTCTTAAATCATTGGCGACAACAAGTCTCTTCGGTGCATTATTTATAATATTAACATTATCGCAGTCATTCTTGATAACACATTCTGACTTAATATTGTTTCCAAATTCAGCTAAATCGCTGGCGTTGCCGACATCCATCCACTCGAAATGTGCTTCAACTACTTTTATTGAATCACATTTTTCAAGGAGAAGTGTTTCAATACTGCCATGTGGCATAGCCTGCATAACCGTCTCTGAAAATCTCACAGACCTTCTTATTGCCGGCACCTTTCTCTTAGCTGTCTTACAGGTAGTGTACAGTTCTGATGCAAGACGTCTTGCAGCATTAATCATATCCCCTGCCCTGAATACAAGTATTCCACTGTTCCACAGATACCCCTCATCATAATCATATCCAAGCAGACCTTCTGTCTCATCTTCATCGAAATCTATTCTTGCAATAAACTTCTTAACATTCTCTTTATCCCGGAGAATGTACCCATAAGTGGATGACTGTGATTCTGGTTTAATTCCTAATACCGCAAGATATCCTTCTTTTGCATATTCTTTAGCCTCAATTATTGAATCTTTATAACCATCACCCTCAATCAGGTTGTCCGAATTAACAACCAGAACTAATTCTGACGGGTTGGCAAACATAGTCCCTAACAATACAGCTGCTCCTGTTCCCTTCGGTGTACCCTCGAGGATAACTCTGTACTTAAGACTCTGGAACGCTTTCATCTGTCCATTAACAATATTCTTATAGCTCTCATTGGTAACTATTATAAATTCCTCACAGAATGGCATATTCCTTACTACAGTTTCCTGTAATATGGAACGGCCTTCTTTTATTTTCATAAACTGCTTTGGAAACTGCCTTCTGGATAATGGCCATAAACTATCACCACTACCCCCAGCTAATATTACACATTTCATAGCAATCCTTCCTTAAAATATCTGTTATAGATAATATGTTTATTAGTTATCTGCTGAAGTATCTCCACCCGCTGGTGTATTGCTACTGTCATCTCCGCCTGCTGGCTTATCTCCGCTTTCATCTCCACCTGCTGGCTTATCTGTGCTTTCGTCTCCACCTGCTGGCTTATCTGTGC
>ENA-OPCJ01000417-OPCJ01000417.1-human-gut-metagenome-genome-assembly--contig:-NODE-417-length-10282-cov-2.351912_pt1 | contig 10282 bp, 10 predicted proteins | sample MGYA00241565_ERZ501481 | MGnify/ENA primary metagenome ERZ501481 (study PRJEB25962, sample SAMEA2042662) | human gut metagenome | biome: human gut; feature: human-associated habitat; material: faeces...
CTCCTCGCCGATCGTCAAGGAGTCGATCATCAACAATGCCGACTGCAAGATCCTCCTCGACCAGCGCAAGTACATGAACAAGTTCGACCAGATCCAGACGTTGCTCGGCCTTTCGGAGAAGGAGCGGGCGCAGATCCTTTCGATCAACCAGGCGAACGATCCCCGCCGCACCTACAAGGAGGTTTGGATCGGACTCGGCGGCGTGCAGTCGGCGGTCTACGCTACGGAGGTCTCGACCGAGGAATACCTCGTGCGCCCGTAAGGGGATTTGACAAATGTCGCTGTGGCAAGCGACTGGGCGTGAGTTTATAGGCCCATTAACAACCGACTTATCTGAAAGGGAAACCGGACAGGGAGTGCAGCATGTCGGTAAAGCCATAAGTCAGCCAACTATCAGGCTGCGACTGAATGGCAAGTTAAAACGATAGATATAAGGATAAAGCCTGCATTGGTTGAACGATAGTCCGAGCAGTCGTATCCTTGGGCGGTGACGGAAGATAGTTATATACGTCACACTGCGGTACTACACTGATGAGAGATAGCAGGCGTAGCATGAACTGACCGCAGGGCAACTGCCATAAGCAGTAAAGGACGAAAGTCGTATCCGACAATCTATCGTGCCAAACAGTTGTCAAGTTCCTAAACGGGGATTGCCTAAACCGGAACGCCGCAAGGCTATTAGGTGTAGACCTATGAATATCCGGCATGGCAACGGAGTTCCCATAGTAGTCCGAGCAGGGTAACGCCCTGTACATGGCGAAGGGGAACAGCTAATTAAGTTTAACAATTTAACGGAAAATGTGTGAGACATGAGAAATCCAAAGAATGTGTTAAACAGTCTGTCTAAACACAGCGGTAATTCAAACTACAAGTTTGAGCGGCTGTATAGAGTGCTGTTTAATGCGGAAATGTTTTATGTGGCCTACGAGCGCATTTACGCAAAACCGGGCAACATGACAGCAGGAACTGACGGTAAAACCGTCAGTGGAATGAGCATTGAACGCATTGAGCAACTGATTGAAAGTCTGAAAAACGAGACTTATCAACCAGCTCCGTCCAAAAGGGCGTACATACCGAAGAAAAACGGCAAGAAACGTCCGCTTGGCATCCCCTCATTCAACGACAAGCTGGTGCAGGAAGTGGTGAGAATGATACTGGAAGCTATCTACGAGGGCAGTTTTGAGCATACCTCACACGGGTTTCGGCCCGGGCGTAGTTGCCATACCGCACTTATCAGCATACAGAAGTCATTCACAGCCGTGAAATGGTTCATCGAGGGCGACATCAAAGGGTTCTACGACAACATCGATCATGATGTGTTGATAGGCATCCTGCGGGAACGCATCGCCGACGAGAGATTTCTACGGCTTATCCGCAAATTCCTTAACGCCGGATACATCGAAGATTGGGTGTTTCACAGAACGTACAGCGGGACACCGCAGGGCGGTATCGTCAGTCCTATATTGGCGAATATCTACCTCGACAAGTTCGACAAGTACATCCGGGAATACATCAATCGGTTCAACAAGGGGGAAATACGGAAAGGCAACGCTCAGTACAAGCTCTACGAGCAGCGGAGATACCGGCTGGCTAAGAAACTGAAAAATGAGAAAGATGAAAAGGTAAGAGAACAGATGGCCGCTGAAATCAAGCGGCTTCGGGAAGAAAGGAACAAGTTCCCCGCGCGTAATGAAATGGACAGCAGTATCAAACGATTGAAATATGTGCGGTATGCTGATGATTTTCTGATTGGGGTTATTGGTAGTCTGGAAGACTGCAAAACAGTAAAAGAGGACATTAAGAACTATTTGAAAGAGGCTCTTAAACTGGAACTGTCAGATGAGAAGACTCTGATAACCAACGCACAGAAACCCGCCAAGTTCCTCGGATTCGACATTTTTATCCGTAGGAGCAACGATTTACGCAAGGATATTAACGGCAAAACAATCCGTTCGCTCGGACACGTTCCGGTACTGTATCTGAATTACGAAACGATGCGAAAGAAACTCTTTGACTATAAAGCTGCGAGAATAGCGGTTGAAAACGGTAAAGAGATATGGAAATCCATCGTCAGAACGTACATGATCGATTTGGATGACTTGGAAATAGTCAGCCAGTTCAACGCCGAGATCCGGGGATTCTACAACTACTACTCGATAGCCAATAACAGTCCGGCCATCAACTCTTTCTATCACATCATGTCATACAGCATGTACAAGACTTTCGCAAGAAAGTACAAGTCGTCTGTAAAGAAAATCCTATTCCAGTACAAAAAGGACGGGACGTTCAAAGTGGCATATGAGAACAGTAAGGGTAAAACGCTCTACCAATCATTCTATCACGACGGTTTCAAACGCAAAAAAATCGCAGGGGCTACCTCATGCGACACTATCCCGCGGACAGTTACAATAACGGGCGGTCGTAACAGCCTAATGGAAAGGCTGAAACTCCAAGTCTGCGAATTATGCGGTGCTACGGACAAACTCGAAATGCACCATGTCCGCAAACTCAAAGACCTGAAAGGTAAGTCCGATTGGGAGAAGAACATGATCGCACGGCGGCGCAAAACGCTGGCGGTCTGCTCGAAATGTCATGCAAAGATAGACCCCGACCGACGGATCAGACTGAATTAATTAGTGGAGAGCCGGATACAGGGAGACTTGTAAGTCCGGTTCGGGGGCGAGTGCCCGGAAACCTATCATAGAAATATGACAAGGCGCTGGGTACTTAGCCTACTGCTACACCACCGAGGAGCGGGAGAAGATGGAGGTGATGGCCCGGGCAGAGAAGCTCGGCGGCGACATCCAGGCAGCCATTCGCGCACTGGCCCGCGAGCGGGAAGGCCAAAATCTCATTAAAAATTCCCAGCCATGAAACAGATCCTTTGGAGCTGTGCCGGGCTGCTGCTGGCGTTGCTGGCTCTGCTCGGCGGATTCCGGCTCTTCTACGATTTCGAATACCACAAGATCCGCCCGCTGTGCGGCGAGTGGCGTTCGACACGGAATGACACCCGGCTCGGAATCGACCATCGGGACGATGACTTCTGGATTCGCATCCATCGCTACGACCCGCGGACCGGGCGTGAATCCTTTGAGATGCACCCGTTGAAGTATGCCTCGTGCATCCATTACGAGGACTACGGCCGTGCGCGTGTCGACCTCTTCCACACCCCTGGCTCCGACCTGCTGCTGGTCATTCCGGGAGGTATTTTCAAACGCGATTTGTCCAACCTTCAAAACGACTTACCATGAGTAGTACCCCAAACATCACCCCCGCGGAGGCGCTCACGTCGCTGCGGGCCGAAATCCGACAGCGTACCCAGCTTGTGCGACTTATCACCTCGCTGCAGGAGGAGATTGCCTACGACCGCATCTGCGGTTCGTGGCTCTCGACGGAGAACAACCTCTCGGCCTCGATCCGCCGCATCTGCACCCGGACCTACCGGATGCTGATCTTCGACAACACGCTCTGCTACCGGCGACTGGTGCAGGATACCGTCATCACGGCCGAGCGTCGCACGCTGCTCTTCGGCAGCCGCGACGATCCCCACGACATGCACCTCATCGAACTCGACCCCGAGAGCGACACGCTGCTCCTGGGCTGCTACGGACGCTTTGTCGCGGAGGAGCGAGCCTGCCGGCGTGCGGAGCAGGAGAGCATTTCCGAGGAGTGTTTCACGGATCATGAACCCGAGGCATGAAGTGGCGCGAATTATTCGAGGGGTTCTTTCGCCCCGCGGCCGGGGATGAGTTCCAACAATGGGAGCCGGCTCTGCAGCGAACAAGGCAGCTATTGGAGGCCCGGGACTTCCGGGCGCTGACCGATCTGATCCGGGAGCATCGCCACTCGGAGCTGCTGACGCGGGGGATCGGGCTGGAGATGATGGCGCGTCTTCCGCAGCTCCTCACCTCGCCCGACGCGGCGGCCCGCCACGAGGTGCTGCAACTGATGGATGCCTTGCGCAGGACACCCGCCATGAAGCACACGGGCCGGAAGCTGGCCAACCTGCCCGGGAATACCTCCCATCCGATCCACGGCGTGCTGGCCCTGCACACGCTCCTCGTGGATGCCTATCCCGAGCGGCATCCCGAAAGCCGGATGCGGCAGCCGACAACCGGGGAGGTGCAGGCGGCCATGCGTCTTGTCGACAGGCTCTTCCGCACGGGTATTTTCCACGAACTGTGCCGCATGACAGAGGCACCGACCCGGATGGAGCCGCCCTTTTATGTGGCCCGGCTCTACGGCTGGGATGTCGACTGCGAGATTCTGCAGGCCATGCGGCACGAGCGGGATACGGCGACGCCCGGAGCCGATCCGCGGCGGATGCTGCAGCTCCGGGAGGAGATCTTTCGCACGGAGAACCACCTGGTCCGCGGCGCCGAGCGCACCATCGAGGGGATGTACGAGATGCCCGTTCCGCGGACTTATGTCGAGCGCCTCGAGAGCGAACTGAACACGCTGGGCTGGCTGGCCCGCGCTCCGGAGCGCATCGACGATCCGCACACAAGTCGGCAGTTTCTCGACAAATACGAGATCCACCCGGGTCTGTCCCCGGAGGCACAGCGTGCCGAGGCGGAGGCGGCATTCCGGGAGCTCGATGCACGGCTTGTCCGGCTGACGGGCCGCGAAGCCCGAGTGCACGAACTCGACCTCCGCGTCGCACAACCGGAGCGGGAGCCGGGCCGCACCTCCTTTCGCCGGGAATACCCCGCAGTGATGCAGCCCGTCGAAGCGGCTCCCCGCAAATTGAGACATTGAACCACCCTCAAAACGACCGAACCATGAAACCACGCATCATCCTGCTCTGCCTCGGGCTGCTCCTGACAGCCCGGGCTGCGCAGGCACAATGGGTCGTCACGGACCCTACGAACCTCGCACAAGGAATCATCAACTCCACCAAACAGATTGTCGAAGCGGCCCGCAACGGCTCGACTCTCCTGCAAAGTTTTCAAGAGACCGTAAAAATCTACGAGCAGGGGGTGTGACACGAAAAGTTACATAAATGACTGTTTAACAGAGGATAGTCCATCGTGTATGGAAGCCGGAGTTTAAACCTGCTGTTCCGTCAGCAATAGCCTACGGGCGCGTGCATTACAAGCAATTGTTTTGTACGAAGCCGCCCGGACAAAGTAGCCCGCCGCAAGGAAAGCGAAAGCCGTGAGGTAGACGCAATTATCGCCAGCATCAGGCGGTTAGGGAGCGAGGCTGAGTGATATGGCTAACGTAAGTGAACTGTCATTGACGCATCGTAAGGTATGAAACAAGCTAAAGATGCTATAAGGCTTGAACCAAAAGGTAAGCAGCCGGATAACCTCGAACCTTGTGGGGTTACACGGACACAAGCGCTGCCGGTGTATAGACAGAGCCTAAGTCATTCGATGTCATTTATGTAAAACGTGGTAAGCCCGTATCTCTCCTGTTTAAAGACAGGTAAGTGAGCCGCAAGGCAAACCGAATGGGGTGCGGGTATAGGATTGCGGAAAAAGCGAATGCCCTTCTGTAATGGAATGGATAGGAGTTTCAATGTTACTCCACGGGAAACCGGGCAGACTTCCGCATTAGGTAACTCTTTACAAGAAACTTGTTGAACTTTTTAAAGGAGGAAAGCAAATGAACGAGATGAAAAGATCGTGTGCACCTACTGACCGACAGCCGCGCTGGGAGAATATCGACTGGGACAAATGCGACCGGGAGGTTAGAAAGCTGCAAGCACGTATTGTAAAGGCTCAAAAAGAAGGTCGCTACGGCAAGGTCAAATCCTTGCAGTGGCTGCTGACACATTCGTTCACGGCCAAAGCTCTGGCTGTGAAACGGGTGACTTCCAACAAAGGGAAGAATACATCGGGAGTGGACAAAGTATTATGGTCTACTCCTGCTGCCAAGACGAATGCCATTCGTGTGTTGAGAAGGCGGGATTACAGACCCATGCCTTTGAAACGGGTAAACATTCGCAAGAGCAACGGGAAATTACGCCCGTTGGGAATACCCACGATGAAAGACAGAGCCATGCAGGCATTGTATCTCATGGCATTAGACCCCGTAGCAGAAACTACTGCGGACAACCATTCCTACGGATTCCGCAAAGAGAGGTGCACGGGTGATGCCATCCATCAATGCTACATCAATCTGTCCAAAGAATCATCGCCGCAGTGGGTTCTGGAGGGCGACATTAAAGGATGCTTCGACCACATCAGCCATGAATGGCTGCTCAACAATATCCCGATGGATAAAGTGATGCTCCGGAAATGGCTTAAATGCGGTTTTGTATTCAACAAACAGCTCTTTCCCACCGAAGAGGGTACTCCCCAGGGAGGTATCATATCACCGACTCTTGCGAACATGACGCTTGACGGCCTGCAAGCAATGCTCGAAACCAGATTTCAGAGAATTGATTTGTATGGGCCCCGAAGAACGTATTATCCGAAAGTGCATCTTATCCGCTACGCAGATGACTTCATCGTCACCGCTCAACGTAGGGATATGTTGGAACAGGAGGTCATGCCGATGATCAAAGAGTTTCTTCAAGCCCGGGGGCTTACCCTGTCAGAAGAGAAGACGAAGATAACTCACATTGAAGATGGCTTTGACTTTCTGGGCTTCAATATTCGGAAGTACAAGGGCAAGCTCCTCATTATGCCGTCTAAGGAAAGCCAAAAGAGATTCCAGCAGAAAGTAAATGAGATCGTCAATTCTCACAAAACAATCCCGCAGGAATCACTCATCAGGCTTCTTAATCCGGTCATAACCGGGTGGGCGAACTATTACCAACACGTCGTGTCAGGCAGGATTTTCCAGAAGATGGACTTCCACGTCTACCAGAAACTTTTGCAATGGTCGCTCCGGCGACATCCGGCGAAAGGGAAATGGTGGGTAGTCGAAAAGTATTTCCACAGACACCGGGGCAGGACATGGGTTTTTGCCGCACCTTTCGACAAGGAGGGCAGAATGGAACTGTTCCCGATCAAGTGGCTGACGGATACTAAAATTACCCGCTATGCAAAGCTGAAATGCGATGCGAATCCCTATGATCCGGAATGGCGGGAGTATTTCGAGAGGCGGGAAACCCGCTTGATGCTCCAGTCTGCGAAAGGCAGAAACACGATTGTCAGAATCTGGAAACGCCAACAGCGCAGATGTCCCTGCTGCGGGGAACCCATAACCCGGAATACCCTTTGGAGGGTTTCCGAGAAAACGGTAAACGGACATGCCGAGCGAACGCTTGTGCATAACCACTGCGGCAGGTTTAATGTCAAACCCTTTAACAAAGAAGAATATGAGCCGGTTTCATAACAGAAACTTTGAGTTGCTTGAGCCGTATGATGCGAAAGTATCATGTACGGTTCTTAGAGGGGAAAGCATCCGCAAGGATGCCGACCTACTCGACAAGCGGTATTACGACGCGCTGAAGGCGGTCAACAACCTCGTCCGTTCGGCCCGCAAGGTCCAGCAGTGCATGCTGCTCGTCGGGGAGATCTCCGACATCTACGTCAACGGCTATCAGCGCATGGTGGTCGATGACAACTTCTCAGCCGCGGAACTGGCGGCCATCGCTACGGGATATGCCCGGATCATCGAAGAGTCGGCCGGGGAGCTCAAGGAGCTGCAGGATATTGTCAACCCCACGGACATGTCACTGACGGACAAGGACCGCATCGACGTGGTGGAGCGGGTCTACGGCGTGCTGCGGCACCATCGGGATCTGGCCCGCTACTACACGCGCAAGAATATCTCCATCTCGCTGCTGCGCGGCGCCCGGCGCAACGACCTCGACCGCGTGATGGCTCTTTACGGAACCGACGAACAACGATACTGGTAGCGATGGTACAGGCACTTTCCATTTCGGAGAACATCCACACGATTCTCCGCGTTCTCTACGACGACATGATGGTTCTCTGCTATCCGATGGCCAAAGTTGCCACGGCCATAGCCGGAATCGGGGCCCTGATCTACATTGCCTACCGCATCTGGCAGGCGATGGCCCGGGCCGAACCCATCGACCTCTTTCCGCTGCTGCGACCTATGGCGATCGGCATTTGCATCATGTTCTTCCCGACCCTTGTGCTCGGATCGCTCAACGGAATTCTCTCCCCGCTGGTGCAGGCCACCCACTCGCTGATGGTCGGCCAGACTTTCAATATGCAGGAGTGGCGGCAGGAGTGTGCACGCCTCGAACAGGAGAGCCGCGAGCGGCTTCCGGCAGAGAGTTACTACACCGAGGACGAGGAGAAGGAGCGCGAGCTGCAGGCCCTGGGCATCGACGAGCAGTCGCAGCAGGCCCTCGACCGGATGCAGAGCGAACGGAAGTCGTGGAGCATCAAGGGGATGATTCTGAAGGCCCTCACCGCGATCATGGAGCTCTTCTTCGCTGCGGCGGGCGTGATCCTCGACGTGCTGCGGACCTTCTACCTGATCGTCCTCTCGCTGCTCGGGCCCATCGCCTTCGCCATCTCAATCTTCGACGGATTTCAGAATACCCTGGTGCAATGGTTCTCCAAGTATATCTCCATCTACCTGTGGCTCCCCATCTCGGATCTCTTCTCGGCCATCATCGCCCGGCTGCAAACCCTCTCGCTGCAGCACGATGCCGAGATGATGGCGCAGGATTACAACTGGTATTTTGACATGTCGAACAGCATCAACCTGATCTTCATCCTCGTGGCCATCTGCGGCTATCTCTGCATCCCCTCGATCGCCTCGTGGGTTGTGCAGGCCAACGGCTTCTCCTCCTACAACCGGACCATCTCGCGCGCTACGTCGCTCGTGAGCGGCGGTGCCGGATGGATCACCGGGAAGGTTTGGGCCGGGACCAAAAGCACGGTCGGAGCCGCCGGAAAGGGGCTGGCCTCCGCAGCTCGCCTGATCCTCAAAAAGTAATCGCATCATGGAATTCAAATCATTGTTGAACATCGAAACCTCCTTCCGGCAACTGCGCCTCTACGCACTCGTCTTCGCCGGAATCTGCGCCGTGGTAACCATCACGGCCGTCTGCCTCTCGTATGCCTTTGCCGAGCGGCAGCGCGAGAAGATCTACGTCCTCGACAACGGCCGCTCGCTCATGGTCGCCCTCTCGCAGGACCTTGCCCAAAACCGTCCCGTCGAGGCCCGCGAGCATGTGCGGCGTTTCCACGAACTCTTCTTCTCGCTCTCGCCCGACAAGGCGGCCATCGAGTCGAACATGGAACGGGCCCTGCAGATGGCCGACAAAAGCGCCCTGTCCTATTACAAGCTCCTGCAGGAGAAGGGGTTCTTCAACCGGCTGATTGCCGCCAATGTCTCGCAGATGGTCCATGTGGACAGTATCCGCTGCAACTTCGACCGCTATCCCTACGAAGCCACGACCTACGCCCGGCAGCGCATCATGCGCGAGAACACGATCACCGAGCGGTCGCTCGTCACGACCTGCCGACTGGTCAACGTCTCCCGCTCGGACAACAACCCGCAGGGGTTTCTGGTCGAGGATCTGATGATCGTTGAAAATAAGGACCTGCAGACCTATGACCGTTAAAGCACTTATCCAAAGCCGCGTGCGCTGGCTGCGGCGACGCATCCGGCGCTGGCACGACCGACTCTCGCCCCGAACCCGGCGGTGCATCCTCCTCGGGATGTTTCTGCTGCTGGTCGGGCTCTACGGGCTGCTGCTCTTCGGCCCGGCACCGCGATTCGATTTCGGGAGGATGGCACCTCCCTCTTTGGAAAATCTGAAATTTCGATAACCATGGAAGAGAGACAAAAAAACACACCGACGCCCGATTCTGCCGCGGCGTTCGAGCGTCAGCGAAAAAGGAAAGTTATCCTGGTGGCCGCAGTCGGGAGTTGTCTGGTCATCGCGTTCATCTGGTTCCTCTTCAAACCCGCGCCCACAATCGGCGAGGGGCAGGCAGGGATCAACACGACGCTGCCCGACGGCAAGGCCCCGAAGATCGAGGGAGACAAACGCAAGGCCGCGGAGCGCGTGGCCAGCGAGGAGCAGTCCCGCAACCGGATGATGACCCTTGGGGACAACTCCTTCTCATTGCTCGATGAAGAGCTTCGCAACACGGAGCCGCAGTCTCCGACCGATGATCCCGTGCGCCGGGCTGCCGAGGCAAACCGCGCCATGCAGCAGCAGGCCCGGCAATTCTACGCCGCGCCGCCGCGCAATTCCGAGGTCGAAGAGCTCCGCGAGCAAGTCGCCTCTCTGCAGCAGCAACTCGCCATCGAGCGGCAGCAGCCCGACCCGATGGAGGTGGCCGAGGAGCAGTATCGCCTGGCACAGCGCTACCTCGGAGGCGGGGCAGGGGTT
>ENA-OPCJ01000421-OPCJ01000421.1-human-gut-metagenome-genome-assembly--contig:-NODE-421-length-10159-cov-2.336401_pt1 | contig 10159 bp, 8 predicted proteins | sample MGYA00241565_ERZ501481 | MGnify/ENA primary metagenome ERZ501481 (study PRJEB25962, sample SAMEA2042662) | human gut metagenome | biome: human gut; feature: human-associated habitat; material: faeces...
CAGAACTTTAAGGATGTGGCTTATTTTGAGCCTTTCTATTTGAAAGAGTTTGTAGCTTCCAAACCCAAAAAGCTTTTGTAACAGCCGATGAACAAATTAGTGCATAAATCATAAATTTTAAATATATGGAGTATAATACTCAACAACGAACTTTACCCCTTCCTGAATATGGCAGAAGTGTGCAGAACATGGTAGATCACGCCTTGACCATCGAGGACAGAGCTGAGCGCCAACGTTGTGCGAACACGATTATCAACATTATGGGCGGTATGTTTCCGCATTTGCGGGATGTGCCCGATTTCAAACATAAATTATGGGATCATTTGGCTATTATGGCCGATTTTAAGCTGGATATTGATTATCCGTATGAAATTGTGAAGAAAGAAAGCCTGGAGGTGAAACCCGATATGTTGCCTTATCCGCATAATGGAATCCGTTACCGTCATTATGGACGTATTTTGGAGAACATGATTAAAAAGGCAGTGGACTATCCGGAAGGTGAGGAGAAAAAGCAGCTGATCAGCCTGATTGCAAACCACATGAAGAAATGCTTCCTGAACTGGAACAAAGACGGGGTGGAGGATCAGAAAATCTTGGATGATCTTCGCGATTACTCTAAGGGAGTGATTAATCTGACCCCTGAAGACTTGCATTTGAATGAGCAGCAACGTGTTTATGTTCCACGCAGGCCACAACAGAATAACAATCAGCGCAGACCGCAACAAAACAACAATCAAAGAAAGAAATATTAATTCCTAAAAAATGATACCATGGCTTCGTTTGTAATTGAAGGAGGACATAAATTGCACGGCGAAATACACCCGCAAGGTGCTAAAAATGAAGTGTTACAGATCCTTTGTGCCACTCTGTTGACCTCGGAAGAAGTGACAGTGACTAATATTCCGGACATTCTGGATGTGAACAACCTGATTCAGTTGTTACGTGATATGGGCGTCAAGGTATCAAAAACAGGAATTGATTCGTATACATTTAAAGCTGACACTGTGGATTTGAACTACTTGGAGAGTGATGAATTCTTAAAGAAATGTTCCAGTCTGCGTGGATCAGTCATGTTGGTTGGTCCGTTGGTTGCCCGTTTTGGAAAGGCTTTGATTTCAAAGCCGGGCGGTGACAAGATTGGCCGTCGGCGTTTGGACACTCACTTTATCGGTATTCAGAAGTTGGGAGCCTGTTTTAATTATGATGAGGAACGAAGTGTTTTCAGTATTTGCGCAAAGCATTTGGAAGGTACTTATATGTTGCTGGATGAAGCTTCGGTTACCGGTACGGCTAATATTGTGATGGCTTCTGTCCTGGCGAAGGGCAAAACGACCATTTATAACGCAGCTTGTGAACCTTATCTGCAGCAACTTTGTCGTATGTTGAACAGCATGGGGGCGAAGATTTCCGGTATTGCATCTAATTTGCTGACTATTGAAGGAGTGGAAAGTCTGCATGGCTGTACTCATCGGGTGTTGCCTGATATGATTGAAGTAGGTAGTTTTATCGGAATGGCAGCTATGACAGGAAGTGAGCTTATCATTAAGAATGTATCACATGAAAATTTGGGCATTATTCCAGAAAGTTTTCGTCGTTTAGGTATTAGAGTGGAACAGCGGGGGGATGATCTATTTATCCCCGAGCAGGAACATTATCAGATAGAATCGTTTATTGATGGCTCTATTATGACCATAGCAGATGCTCCCTGGCCGGGGTTGACTCCCGACCTGCTCAGTGTGGTACTGGTGGTGGCTACACAGGCGAAAGGCAGTGTACTGATTCATCAGAAGATGTTTGAAAGCCGCCTGTTCTTTGTGGACAAGCTCATAGATATGGGAGCACAGATTATATTATGTGACCCTCATCGTGCCGTTGTAATAGGGCATGACCGTAATTTCCAGCTTCGTGCCGGAAATATGACTTCACCCGATATTCGTGCCGGTATCGCTTTGCTGATAGCGGCAATGAGTGCCGACGGTATAAGCCGCATACACAATATAGAGCAGATAGACCGGGGATATCAGAATATAGACCAGCGTTTGAATGCGCTTGGCGCACGTATTACTAGAATTTAGAGAAATCAATCATGATTAAAAAAGATGAAGTTTTCAAGATTGGTATATTCAACAAGCCGCATGGAGTAAAAGGAGAAATCTCATTCACTTTTACGGATGATATTTTTGACCGTGTGGAATGTGAGTATTTGGTCTGTTTGTTAGACGGTATCTTCGTGCCTTTCTTTATTGAAGAGTATCGTTTTCGTTCAGATACCACTGCTTTAGTCAAACTGGAAGGGGTGGATACCTCGGAAAAGGCCCGTATGTTTACGAATGTAGAGGTTTATTTCCCGAAGAAATATGTCGGTGAGGAGGAAGATTCGGATGATATACCTACTTGGAACTATTTTATTGGTTTTAAGGTAGAAGATGTGAATCATGGTGAGTTGGGTGAGATTGTGGCGGTGGATGACAGTACGATGAATGTCCTTTTTGCCATTGAGAAGGATGGCGAGGAACTTTTGCTGCCTGCCCACGAGGAATTTATCACCAAATTGGATAAGAAAAAGCGTTTGCTGACGGTCGAAGTACCTGATGGCTTGATATAAATATAGAAGATGCGCACGATGAAGAAAAAAGGAAGGAAAGCATTTTGGCATAATTTCAAGTTTAAGTATAAACTGACCATTACCAATGAAAATACGTTGGAGGAGATTGTGGGACTACACGTTTCCAAACTCAATGGTGTGTCTGTATTGCTGTCTGCCGTAACGGTAATTTTCCTGATTTCGGCAACTATCATTGTTTTTACTCCTTTACGTAATTATTTGCCGGGATATATGAACAGTGAGGTACGTGCGCAGGTGGTGACCAATGCCTTGCGGGCCGATTCATTGCAACAAGTGGTGACGAGGCAGAATATGTATATCATGAATATTCAGGATATATTTAGCGGGAAAGTAAAAGCTGATACAGTCCAATCTATCGACTCTCTGACCATTCTTCGTTCTGATTCTTTGATGGAACGTACCAGGCAGGAAGAAGAGTTTCGCAAGCAATATGAAGAATCAGAACGATATAATCTGACGGCTGTTGATGATAATAATGCCGCTTCCGGATTGATTTTTTATCGTCCTACACGTGGCATGATGTCTTCTAATTTTGACTTGGAGAACAGGCATTACGGAGTGGATATTGCCGCTAATCCAAATGAAAGTGTGTTGGCAACATTGGATGGAACAGTGATTTTGTCTACTTATACAGCAGAAACCGGTTATGTTATTCAGATACAGCACGGACAGGATTTTGTGTCGGTATATAAACATTGTGGTTCGTTATTAAAGAAAGAAGGCGATCCGGTGAAAGGTGGTGAAGCTATTGCATTGGTAGGAAATACCGGTGAAAAAACTACCGGACCGCATCTGCATTTCGAATTGTGGCACAAGGGACGTGCGATTGATCCCTCAAAATACATTGTATTTTAACAACATTATGAAAAAACAAATAGCGATATTAGGTTCTACCGGCTCTATCGGTACACAGGCTTTACAGGTAATAGAGGAACATCCAGATTTATATGAGGTCTATGCGTTGACAGCCAATAACAGGGTCGATTTATTGATAGAACAAGCCCGTAAGTTCATGCCCGAGGCGGTAGTGATAGCCAATGAGGAAAAATACCTTCAATTGAAAGAGGCGTTGAGTGATCTGCCTATCAAAGTATATGCAGGAGCGGATGCGCTCTCTCAAATTGTGGAATCACAGCCTATTGACATTGTACTGGCTTCTATGGTAGGTTATGCCGGATTGCGTCCTACTATAAATGCGATAAAGGCAGGTAAAGCTATTGCTTTGGCTAATAAAGAAACGCTGGTTGTGGCCGGAGAGTTGATTAATGCACTGGCAAATCAGTACCATACATCTGTACTTCCCGTGGATTCGGAACATTCGGCTATCTTCCAGTGCCTGGAAATAAATAACCGGTTGGAGAAAGTGATCTTGACAGCTTCAGGAGGGCCGTTTCGTACTTATACTATGGAGCAGTTGCAAACAGTGACCAAAGCACAAGCTTTGAAGCACCCCAATTGGGAGATGGGAGCGAAGATAACCATTGATTCGGCTTCCATGATGAACAAGGGGTTTGAAGTGATTGAGGCTAAATGGTTATTCGGAATGCGTCCGGAGCAAATTGAAGTGGTAGTTCATCCACAATCTGTCATTCATTCTATGGTGCAGTTTGAGGATGGGGCCGTGAAAGCGCAATTGGGCATGCCCGATATGCGTTTGCCTATTCAATATGCTTTTTCGTATCCGGAGCGTGTGAAATCTTCTTTCGAACGGTTGGATTTTGCCCGTATAACAGACCTGACTTTTGAACAGCCTGATACTAAACGTTTTCGTAATTTGGCATTGGCATACGAGGCTTTGTATCGGGCCGGAAATATGCCCTGTATAGTGAATGCAGCTAATGAAGTGGTGGTGGATGCTTTCCTGAAAGACAAAATATCTTTCCTGGGTATGAGTGATGTCATAGAACGGACTATGGGTAAAGTTGCTTATATCAAGGAACCGACTTATGAAGACTATGTGGCTACTGATACTGAGGCACGTCGGGTAGCGTTATCCCTTTTGTCATCTTAAATGGTAGTTGACAGAGAATTATGTTAATTATAAATTATAAAATAGTAAATAGCTAGATGGAAACATTTTTGATTCGTGCCCTTCAATTGATAATGAGCCTTTCATTATTGGTCATTATTCATGAGGGAGGACATTTTCTTTTTTCACGTCTTTTTAAAGTAAGAGTAGAGAAGTTCTACATATTTTTTGATCCGTGGTTTTCTTTGTTCAAATTCAAACCGAAGAACAGTGATACGGAATATGGTATTGGCTGGGTGCCTTTGGGGGGATATGTGAAAATTTCGGGTATGATAGACGAGTCTATGGATACCGAGCAGATGAAACAGCCTGCTAAACCATGGGAATTTCGTTCAAAACCGGCTTGGCAGCGTCTGCTTATCATGGTGGGTGGTGTCTTGATGAATTTCTTGCTGGCTATCTTCATCTATTCCATGATTTTATTCCATTGGGGAGATTCTTTTGTGTCACTGCAAGACATGACTCATGGTATGAAATTTAATGAGCGTGCTCGGGAAATAGGCTTCCGTGACGGTGATATTCTCCTTCGCGCAGATGAAAAACCATTGGAGCGTTTCGGGATGGATATGCTTCGTGATATTGCTGAGGCACGTACAGTGACTGTATCGCGCGATGGAAAGGAAACCGAAGTATATATGCCTGAGATCAGCTTGTTGGATATAGCAAAGGATGATCCGATGTTTGTTACGACGTTAGTTCCTAATGTTGTTGACTCGGTGATACCGGGCGGTGGCTTGGATAAGGCCGGTATACAGAAGGGAGATAGTTTGATTGCGGTCAACGGTGAAATGTTGAACTCATGGAATGCATTGGTGGAAAAACTAGATAATATGCAGGCTGATGCGGAAACTACCGGAGATAAAGGAGTTGCTATGCAAATGGTTTATTCTCGTGGAGGATTGCGTGATACGGTTACCGTGCATACGGACTCACTGTTTAGAGTGGGGGCAACATTTCTTTCATTGGCCGATTATAAAGAAACTACCCGTGAATATGGATTCTTTGAATCTTTTCCTGCAGGGGTACAATTAGGAGTAAATACATTAAAAGGATATGTGAACGATATGAAATATGTGTTCACCAAAGAAGGAGCCAAGAGTGTAGGTGGTTTTGGAACGATAGGAAGTATTTTTCCGAAAGTATGGGATTGGCATCGTTTTTGGGAAATGACTGCTTTTCTGTCAATCATCCTTGCGTTTATGAATATTCTGCCTATTCCGGCATTGGATGGCGGACATGTATTATTCCTGCTTTATGAAATCATTGCCCGTCGTAAGCCGAGTGACAAATTTATGGAATATGCGCAGATGGTAGGTATGTTTCTATTGTTTGCCTTGCTCATTTGGGCGAACTTTAATGATATCATGCGATTCTTGTTCTAAGTTTGCATGACAGAAAAGGACACGGCATTTTTATAACAATGCCGATAGGCACGGATTTCCGCAAAGATTGAATCAATCATCTTTGCGGAAATCTGCGTTTTTTATATTGTTTCTCTCCCGTGGTGAAAAAAAGACATAAAAAAAGAGCGAAAGTTCTTATCAAACCCGCTCACATCCTGAAGAACCCCCCTCCATAATGGGGTTCTTTTCATCTTTCTCGTCTCAGTTGCGTTATCCTCTCTCTTGTACCTAAAAAAACAACTCTTTTAATACCTATAAAACTAATTTCCTGAAAACTTTCTTTTTCTAATTACCTTAAATCTTGCTGCTAATACCTTTCTAAATCAATCTTTCTTTACCTAAATCTAATACCTTAAATTAAAATCTTTACCTTAATACTTAATACCTAATTTTGTTCTTTTCTTTATTAACTTAATATTTGGTTTCACAACCACATTGCAAAGGTACGGCTTTTCTTGATATTAGCAAGTAAATAGATGCTGAAAAACATAAAAAAGGGTGAATTCATGATATATATCAAGAAAACACCCTTTTTTTATTTCTTTTAGCGTTATCGCACACGGATGATGCGTTGGTTACTGCTTCCCCTAAATTCCAAGTAAGGAGAGTACAAATCCGGCTCGAATCGTCCGTCTACTATAACATCCACATAATCCAGTACCGGTTTTAACATTTCATCGTTTTGTATTTGTTCAAATGTATATCCTGTATAACACCAGATGTTTTGTCCGGTAGCTTCTTTGATCTGTTTGACTAGAGCCAGGAATTCTTGAGGATGATAAAGTGGATCTCCACCGGAAAAGGTGATTCCGTCCAATAATGGATTAGCATTTATTTCGCAGATAATTTTTTCTATTTTTTCCGGTGTGAGCGGAGTGCCTGCCGATGGGTTCCAGGATTCGGGATTCTGGCAACCGCGACAATGGTGACGGCATCCGGCTAGATAGATAGAATAGCGGATGCCTTCACCGTCGACTATTGTTTCAGGATAGGTAAATAACAAGTTCATGCTGATTATCCATGCTTTACCCGGTCACGCTCTTCGGCACGCTTGGCTGAATTCCAAGTGCTGAGGTCGCCTGTCAAATACCCGGTAATGCGACGCATTCGCATTATATTCTCGCTCTGGCAAACAGGGCACTTGTCGTAAATGACCCCTTTGTAACCGCAAGCCTGACAAGTATCAACAGGATGATTGATGGAACCGTATCCAATGCCTTCGTCATGCATTACTTTTACAATCTTGGCTATGGCTTTTACATTTTTCTGAGCTTCTCCGTCCAGTTCTACGTAAGTGATATGTCCTCCGCGGGTAATGGCGTGGAAAGGAGCTTCCCGTTTTATCTTCTCGGTGATGGTGATGGGCTCTTTTACATCTACGTGGAAAGAGTTTACATAATAGTCATTATCCGTCACGCCGGGAATGATGCCGTATTTGCGGCGGTCCATACGGGTGAATCGTCCGGAAAGTCCTTCGGCAGGCGTGGCAAGTACGGAGAAATTCAACTGATATTTCTGTTTGTATTCGTCTGCCACTTTATTCATTTCCGTAACGGCTTCGAATAATGTATCCCATGCTTTCTGGCTATGTGCGTGACCTTCTCCATAAAGAGCCATCATGGCATTGTGTCCGCCGATAAAGCCTATCCCCAATGTGCCTTGACGCAATACATCCCCCACCTGGTCGTTGGGCGAAAGTTTTCCTCCGCCTTTCCACACATCATTCCCCATCATGAACGGGAACTGGCGTGCCAAGGCTGTACGTTGATACTGGTAGCGTGCATACAATTGTTCGGCGATTAGTTCGGACAAAGCATGTACACTTTCTATGAATATTTCTTTTGCTTTTCTTTCTATGGCCTCTTTTTTGCCTGATTCTTCCAGACTTTCTGCCTTGATGCGTGCTTCGATGGCCAGCCGGGGCATATTCATAGTGGTGAATGACAGGTTGCCACGTCCTAATGAACTTTTTTCACCCGCTATATTTTCGTATACGCGGGTACGGCATCCCATAGTTGCCAGTTCATAGCGGTAACGTTTAGGGTCCTTGATATCCCATTTCTCATTTTTGTTATAAGGAGTATCCAAAAACATAAAATTAGGGAACAAGGCTTTTGCGGTGGTACGGCAAGCTTTCAGAAACAAGTCGAAATTGGGAGCTTGGAATTCCATGTTGCCTTCCAGTGCCGCTTCGAAATTTTCCATGGCTTTCTTATAGTCCTCTTCGGAATAAGATACTCCGTCTTTAACTTTGAATATCTGTATGGGGAAGACTGGTACTTCGCCACGGGTACCCAGGCCTTCGATGGTAGCTTTCAGCAGTTCCTCTATGACCATGCGGCCTTCGGGAGAAGTGTCTGTTCCATAATTGATGGAACTGAATACGACTTGATTTCCCCCTCGCGAATGCATGGTGTTCAGGTTGTGGATGAATCCTTCCATGGCCTGATGTGTATCTTTGCGTGTCATGGCGTATGCTTTCTCTTCAATTTTCTTGAGAGCCTCTGTTCCGGGTTCTTTTCCTTCTACTTCTATATAAAACTCGGTTAAAGTTTTCAGATGTTTGCGAAATGTCTTCCGTACCCCTTCCGCCATAAAGAAGTCGAAGGCGGGGATAGCCTGTCCGCCATGTTGCTCGTTCTGGTTTGTCTGGAATATGATGGTGGCCAGAGTGGCATAACTTTGAATGGACTGTGGAGTACGGATACTTCCGTTTTTAGTGCGGAAGCCGCGTTCGAACAAGTCATCCAGGTCATATTGGATACAAGTGGTAGTCTTGGTGGGATAGTAATCCAAATCATGTATATGTATGTCGCCCAACTGATGCGCTTCGGCATATTTTTTAGGCAACAAATATTTATAGGTATAGTCTTTAGTAACTTCCGAGGCAAAAGTCATCATCTGTCCGGCGGGAGTATGGCTGGACATGTTGGCATTACTCAGGTTGACATCATTTTTGTCGATGGCTACAATGCCGTCCATGATGTGCTTCATTTGCGTTTTACGGTCGCGTTCCGTATTCCGCCATTCGCGATAAATAATGTATTTCTTAGCCACTTCGGGACGTACTTTCATCAGTTCCTTTTCTACCAGATCCTGAATCTCTTCCACACTGATGGTTGGAGATACAAAATTGCTGATAACCCGCATGGTAATTTCAGCAATCAGTTTGTCTTCATTGTCAATTCCGGAGGCATGGAATGCCTTGCCGATTGCATTTTTAATTTTACTGATGGAAAAGTCTTCCCGCTTTCCATCACGCTTAATAATACAAATCTCAGCGTAATTCATTGTTGGAAAAATTAATTGTTAATTTAAAAAACTTGGCTGTCCTTCCAGGCAGGTTTTCTGACTTATCTCTCCCTTAAAACGCCTTCCCGCAAATAGTTTTGTAGTGGCATATTGTTTCAGTTCAACGAGAATTACAGCAGCGGGTACTGTTGCTGATTTTCACGGCATTCCCTCTTAGAAGGGGTTAACTTCACCTTGTCGGACGGCTACAAAGGTATAACATTTTGGGAAACTTTCTGTTTAAAAAATAAATAAAAGTTTTCCAAAACGGATAACTTATTGAAGATGGGAGGGTTATAAAATGTACCACAATGCCATCATATGGCAGATTGTTCCTCCTAATACAAACAGATGGAAAACAGAGTGCATATAGGGCAATTGGGGGAAGGAATAAAAGACAGCTCCGGTGATGTAAGACACTCCTTCGCCGATTAACCAATAAATAAAAACAGGAGGTACATGTTGGCAGAGCGGCTTGAAACCTACAAAAATGCTGCATCCCATGGCTATATAGCAAATTGTTTCCAGGTTGCTATGTTCTTTCAGGTTACAAAAACATAGAATGATCCCGGCGAGGGCGCATAGCCATACGAAACTAAGAATTCCCCATCCCCAATAATCTGCTTCCCGCAAGGCTATCAGCATGATGGGGGAATAGCTTCCTGCGATATGCAGATAAATCGAAGCATGATCGAATTTGCGCAACACTTCGCGGTGAGGAGATGGTTTGCTGGCATGATACCAGGTGGAGCTGATATAGGAAGACAGCATACCGAATAGGTAGAGCCAAAGGCCGCCCGTGGACCACGG
>ENA-OPCJ01000422-OPCJ01000422.1-human-gut-metagenome-genome-assembly--contig:-NODE-422-length-10155-cov-2.823762_pt1 | contig 10155 bp, 8 predicted proteins | sample MGYA00241565_ERZ501481 | MGnify/ENA primary metagenome ERZ501481 (study PRJEB25962, sample SAMEA2042662) | human gut metagenome | biome: human gut; feature: human-associated habitat; material: faeces...
CGCGGCATTCGAGCCGTAGAGGGCCGCGGCAGCCGCACCCGTCAGCACCGAGATCGACTCGATGTCCTCCGGGTTGATGTCGGCAATGGACTCCGTGGCACCCTTCGAGTCGAACTCCGTACCGCCTCCGCCGCCGAAGTTGTACATCGGAATACCGTCGATGACGTACAGCGCATTCGACGACTGCGAAATGGACTTGTTGCCGCGCAGCACGACCTTCGTGGCACCGCCCACGCCCGACGACGAGGCGTTGATCGTCACGCCGGCCACCTTGCCCGACAGCGAATTGATGAAGTTGGCATCCTTGACGGTCGTCAGGTCCTCGGTTTTGACCTGTTGTACGTTGTAGGCCACGGCCTTCTCGGATCTCTTGATTCCCAGGGCCGTGACGACGACCGATTCGATTTGCGAAGCGGATTCCTCAAGCCTTATCTCGAAATAGGTTCGGTTGGCCACGGCCACGGTAACGGGCGTGTAGCCGATGAAACTGATTTCGAGCGACCGGTCGGAGGCCGGAGCCGGGACCTGAAGCGTGAATGTTCCGTCGATATCGGAACTGACACCTACGGTCGTGCCCTGAACCAGAATGCTGGCCCCGACAATCGGGCTGCCCGCCGCATCCAGAATCTTTCCGGAGACGGAAACCGGAGCCGAACGATCGTCCTTCCGGGTGAGTATGATGTATGAATCGTCGATCTGGTAGGATATGTCCGTATCGGCGAAGAGTTGTGCCAATACGTCCTGAACCGTTTTTTGTGCGGCGTCGATGCTGACTTTGTCTCGGGTATCGACACCTTTGTTGATGAACAAGTAACGAGTTTGATTTTCAATCTCTTTCATGACCTGCGCAATCGAAGCGTCTTCCATTTTGATGGAGATGCGGGCATTCTGTGCCGAAACCGCCCACACGCTTCCGAGCAGGGAGATTGTCAATACGAACCCAAACAGCCTTCGAAACCTGTGGAAGAATACTGTTTTATTCATATCTTTGCAATGTTTTAGGTAATAGGTTAGTTGGTTGTCTCAAAAACTCAATTCAATCTATTATCGGGCCTGCGGCATCCTACCTCCGCAGGCTTTTTGTTGAACGAGTTGCGGGTGGGGCTGCAGCTACGTTTTCATGGGCAATTCTGTTTAGGGTTGGACAATGGATGGAAGGGGATCAGTATATCGTCACCACGTTCGTTTCCGGATTCTTTCTGTAGGAGAAGTCTGCCGTGTATTGTAAGATGCGGAGCGCTTTGTCGATGCCGTCGTTTACGCGGATTTTGCCGCTGACGTTCCGGATGTCCGGAAGAGTTTCGAGTTCGATCCTGATTTTGACATCGAACGCCTGCTCGAATTTCTCCATCAGCTCGTCGAACGGCAGGCCCGATATGCTGACGAGGCCCTCCGTCCAGCACGTAATCTCCGGATCGGTGATCGGTTCCACGAAGAGGTGGCCGTTTGACAGATTCGCGACATCGTTCGGATTCAATACGATCTCTTTCTGGGTCGGGTCGAGTTTGTTGGTGATCCGGACACGTCCCTCGAACAGAGCCGTGGAAAATCGCTGGCGTTTTTCATTGGCCACCACGTTGAACCGCGTTCCCAACACCCGTATGTCGGAGGCGAAGGTCTCTACGACGAAGGGCTGCTCCTCGTTGTGCGTTACATCGAACATGGCCTCGCCCGAGAGCCTGATGCGGCGGACGTCTTTGCCGAACACGGAGGGATATTCGATGACCGAGCCCGAGTTGAGCTGGACTCCGGTTCCGTCCGGCAGGGTGAGTTTCAGGCGTTGGCCGTTCGGGGCCTGCAATGTGTTGATTTGTTCGGAGAACAGCTCGTAGGTCCGTTCCCGGCCGACATATCCTCCGATAAAAAGGCCGACGGCAAGCATGGCGGCAGCCTGCAGCGCCATGCGCGCAACACGCTTCCAGTGGGTAACGATCCAGCTCGTAGGCCGCATCTGCTCGCCGTACAGCTCCATCATGTCGATCTGCAGATGCGCTTCATCGGCACATCGCTGGAACTCCTCCGGATCCTCCATGTACCACCGCTCGACCTGCTCCAGCTCTTCGGGCGACGCTTCTCCGCGCAAGGCCCTGTATATTACGTCCTGATTCATCTTTCGTTGATATTTGTCTTTGTTTATGCCTTTTATCATTTAAACGCATGGCGCGGGGGAGTTTACAGACTTTTTTGCAAATAAATTTATTTAATAACCAAATAAGATATTTTATTTATTGCAATTGCTTTGTGGTAAGATGGTTGCGGCATGCTGTTTTTATACGGTTTGCAAATCACGTCCGCATTTCTTCGAAAGAAGCGGGGAAATATTGCATTTTGGCCAGTGGTTCGGGATATCTTTTTTGATAAAAGGCCTCATTTTCGCAAATATTTACTATTTTTGAACGCAATAGCGAAGTTTGAGCATGGGAAAGCCGACGAAAATATTGACGGCGGAAGAGTTTGACAAGCTGTTCAACGACAAGGAACGTTTTGTGCGAATTGCATACTCCTACGTGAATGATATCGAGGTTGCGACCGATATTACGACCGATGGCTTCATGTATTTGTGGGAACATCGGGACAAACTCGATATCGACATAAACATCAAGGGTTATATCTATAATTACATCCGAACCCGTTGCATCTCGTTTCTCCGCAAGCGGAAATCAATGATCAAGGCCCACAGCGAACTCTACAGAAAGGAGTTGTGGCGGATAGAGTCGGGTATCAATACACTCTCCAACGAAGAGTTGATCGACAAGCTGTTCGAGTCCGAAATTGTTGAGATATACCGCCGTGAACTGGCAAAAATGCCCGTGCTGACCCGCAACGTATTTATGGCCAGCAGGCTGGAAAACATGACTTATTTTCAGATTGCCCAGAAGTTCAATCTGACCGTCCGGCAGGTAACGTCGGAAATCCAGCGCGCCAGTCTGTTGCTTCGTGCGCCGTTGAAAGACTACCTGTTGGCTGCCGCCGTCATCTTCCTCTCCTCGATGGGATCGGAGTAACCCGCCCCCAAAAACAGGCCCCGCGAGACGTGTGGGCATCCGAAGGCGCTCCTGTTTGCGGAACCCGCTGTCAAACCCGACAACTGCGCTGGGCAAGTTGTACAATGTATACACCAATGCGTACCCTGTGCCCGAAAAAGGGCATATTTTGAGGTTCAAAACAAGGATTCGGGGTAGGGCTGAAAAACAAAAAGAGCCGACAATCTATTGATTGTAAGCTCTTTTCTGGTGAACCCGCTGGGATCGGAATATATTAGCTTAAATCTCTAATTATCAGATTCTTGATTTGGTTGTTAATTGTGGAGGTCATAATTTAGTCACAGCAGGCTGTCTTCCTTTGTCTGATATCTGTCTGTGCTATCCTCGGTTCAAAGTTACGCTTTTTCTTGTTCTTCTGAAAGTTCAGTCGTGAATTTTTTTGTGATAATATGCTTCTTTATTCTCGTGTGATTTTCCCCATTTTTAATTCCGTTTTCAAAATCTCGTATACATAGGCCGAACTCTCTATGTAAAGTCCCGTGTTCGGATCGGAGAGCTTCGCAAATGTCTCCGAATTGTGGAATACGAAAATGGCTTCTGTCATTTTCATCCCCTTATCTTCCATCAAATAGGCGATGATGTCTTTACTGATTCCTTCGATCAGATATTCGATTTTTTTATCATTCATAAGGCTTGAGGTATTTAATGGCTCTATCCGTATGAAAGAAATATTGCGAAGAGACTTTATGAAAACGTATTTTTGATACTAATTTCTCCAGATCAATGATTCCATCTTTGAAATATCTGAATTGAGTTGCCATTTCATCATCTGCTACGGGGCCAATTACGATGTCGAAATGGTGTGTTGGATGCTCACTGTTTCGGTCCCTGTTTCCCATCACAAAAAGAGCCCATTCTTCATTCGGAATTGTAAATTCCTTGATGGATAACTCTTTATCGGCAAAGGCACCTTCTCTGTCAAATTCAAATACGCTGACGATTCCTTTGCCGCCATAGATCGTTGCTGTTCTTTCGGCCATTTTCGTGGCTTGCTCTTCAATTTCGGTCAAGTAAAAACCTTGCCCGAAATCTTTATATGGCCTGCATCGGGAAAAATCTATTTCCCTGATGAGAATGTTTGATCCGTGGTATAGTTTCATCGCAATCCTCCCCCGTTGTTGTAGCATACCCGTGCCAGATCTTCTACACTATCATCGATGGAAAGAAGGTGCTCGGCATCGTAGTGCTGTTCCAGAAAACTCAGTCCTTTGTGCAAATTCAGATAGTTGCTTGCTTCGCGGATTGTCAGGTCATATTTTTTTGCGAATTCGCTGATGTTTGCAACAACATATTCAATCAGTTTCTTGTTGATTCCTGTTGCTGCTGCATTCAATTCGACTGTTGCCGTAAGATTCAGTGTGTCTAAAACTTTTTTCAGAGTCGAGATTCGTGATCCCTGCCCGTTCTCTATTTTAGAGATCTGTGCTTTCCCAACTCCGACCTTTTGTCCCAGTTCATCTTGTGTCAGTCCCAGGTTGTTCCGCTCCTTACGGATCAGTTTCCCGATCTCTTCAATCTTTGCTCCCATATCTTTTTTTGCAAATATAATAAAAGTTTCCTTAATTGGAAACTTTCTTTATGCTTTTATGATTTAAATTATAAAGGGACAATACCTTTGTATTGTCCCTTTTCATTTGTTTAATGTTGGATATTTTATTGGAGCAAAAAACTCGCTGATTGATATCTTATAAAACTCACAGATCTTATATATTGACATCAGTGTTGGAATCTTCGCACCTGTTTCGTAGCTGTTGATACTTAATTTTACTTTCTCGATAAGATATTCTTGAGAGTGATTGTGTTCCTTACGCAATTCTTTAATTCGTTGCCCTATACTGGTAACGAATTCCTGGTTTGTGTAATATCGCGCTTTCTTTACCACCAATGCAAAAGAACCACCGAATTCGAATATTTATACATATTCGCGAATACTTTCGGGATAATTTTCTATATTTGCATGTGGATAACATAAATAGTGCAAATTGTTTGTTTGCACAAAGAGGTAGAGAATAATTCAGAATAATATTATATGTGGAATTACACTGATAGCCTTACAGCGCATCTGTGAATTTATACTGTATGAATCTTCCCGACTTTATGTACCCGACATGAAGTCCGGGAATGAGGGAACATTAAACTGTTGGAATTTACATGGTCTATCGCAATTACATGTAAATCGAATAGTGTTCCCTCATTTTTATTTTCTGTTCATGAAATAGAACAGGAGCATGTATGCGGGCATGTAATCCCTCAAGGCGATTTTCAGCGTGTCGAGGGCTTTGGTAATCTCCCACGTCACCCGGCGGAGCGGGATCCGGTATTTTTCCGAAATTTCCCTGTGCGTCAGGAGTCCGAACCGGCTGTCGGAAAAGATCTCCCGTCGGAGTTGCGGCATCTTGACGAGTTCCCGGCGAATGATTTTTTCCACGTCGCTTGAAAAAAGGTGTGCTTCAATCTCATGATTCTCCAATGACTGGAGACTGATTTGGAACTGCCATTCCGTATTGTCCTGAATGTTGCCATGAATTTTCGCATGGATGCTGTTCATTCGGATGTATTCATAGCTGATGTTTTTAATAATTTGTACGATATACATCCGGTAGTCGCCTTTTCGGGGATCCAGTTTGTTTTTGTGTTCCCACAGTTTGAGGAAACAATCCGATACGATGTCTTCTGCTGCCGCTTTATTTCGCACATAAGAATATGCCAGCAATTTGTATGCTCCGATGTTGGCAAAAAAATGCTTGCCGAGTTCATCGAATGTAAAGTCGATGCCGGGATGGCCGGGATGGGATGTGGCTGTCATATCCATAATCTAAAAACAAAGTTAAGACAATTTGGATAAAAATGAAATTTATTTTCTTGACGTAAGTATGAACGACAATTTTATTGATGTTTTTGTAATTCATTGTATTTCAGGTAGTTATTTTTAATAAATAAATTCACAAATTAACTAAAAAAATTTATTTGCAAAAAAATGCAAAATTTAGTGTAGTACCCCCCACCCTTATTCATATTATATATAGAACGTAAACTGAAACAGACATGCAAGACGAGGTAATATACCGGTATTTGACCGGAACGTGCACTCCGGACGAGGAGAGACAAATGAAGGAATGGTACCAGCGTGATCCTGAAAACCACCAGCGCGACATCGACCGGGTCCGGTTCATTTTTGAGGGGATGCTGGTCCATCAGGTGATTGGAGCGGCGGAGAAACCGCCTCAACGAATTTGGACACCTCGCAAAGTGGCGCGATGGTCGGTTAGTATAGCAGCTTCTCTACTCCTTTTCGCTGGAGGATTGTATTGGATGCGATCACATACTTACAAGGAGATGGCGTCTCAAATCACCTCCTTTGAGACTCCGGCCGGCCAACGGGTGAGCATGGACCTGGCCGACGGCACGCATGTATGGCTCAATTCCGGTTCGAGGATCGAATATCCGGTGGTTTTCGACCGCAGGATCCGCCGGGTGCGGATCTCCGGCGAGGCGATGTTCGACGTGACGCATGATGCGGACCGTCCCTTCATCGTCGAAACCTTTGCCTCGGAAATAGAGGTTTTGGGAACAAAGTTCAATGTGGTGGCGGACGAATCGAGATCCTTGTTTTCAACCACATTGCTGGAAGGCAAGGTGAAGGTGTCGTCGGGCGACCAGAACGTGATTCTCCATCCCGACGAGGTGGTCAATCTCATCAATGGTCATCTTCTTGTTTTTCACAACAATGATCCTGTGGCCATGCAGTGGCCCGAGGGCATCATCAGCATGAAAGGCATTTCTTTCGAGGAGCTGATGTCAAAATTTGAACGGATCTACGATGTCCGGATCGTGTACGAGTGTGAGCGGATCCCGACAATCGAATTCGCCAGCGGCAAGATCCGTGTCTCGGACGGCATCGATCATGCCCTGCGGGTGTTGCAGCATGTGGCGGACTTCACCTATGAACGGGATGAGGAGCACAATATTATTCGTATAAAATAGAAAACAATCTTGCGATAGATAACATATTGTATAATTCGGGAAAAAAGAGTGCCTATGATAAAATGACAATGAGAACCTGAAACCATTGATTCTCTGGAAAAAGAAAGCCTGCGGATCTGCATATCCGCAGGCCGGTAACAGAGAATAAAACGAACCTTACTACATCTATTACCTTTAATTTCACAAAAGTATGAATAAAACGAGATTCTGCAAAATCCGGAATCTGTTTGAGGTCATTCTGCTGATGTGTCTGTCGCTCCAGATCCGCGGAGCGCAGGCGCAGACCGCCCGTTTCACGATTCATCGGGAGCATGTTCCGATGGAGCAGGTGGTCCATGAAATAGAGAAGCAATCGCGCTATCTGTTTCTATTCAATAAGGACATCGACAGTCGGCGTATTATCGTATCGGTGGATGCCGAAAATCAAACCATTACACAAATTCTTCCCGGTCTTTTCGAAGGGACAGGACTCGACTACACAATTGAGGGTATGTCGATTCTTGTAACGAAAAAAACGGATATGTCGGGAGATCCGGTATCTGTCCGCGGCAAAGTGGTGGATCCTCAAGGCCAGCCGATTGTCGGGGCTTCGGTCATCGTGCGCGGCACAACGGTCGGGGTTTCGACCGACGCAGCGGGACGTTTCAAGTTGGAGGTCCCGGCTCCGGCAGCTTCCCGGGTGCTTGAGATCAGCTATTTGGGGTACGAGACGGCTCATGTGGCTGTCGGTACCCGCACACGCTTCGACATTACGCTGCGTGAGGCAGCCTCGGAAATCGAGCAGGTCGTGGTTACGGCCTTGGGCATCAAACGTCAGGAGAAAGCCCTCTCGTACAACGTCCAGCAGGTCGCCCCGTCGGACATCACGATGGTCAAGGACGCCAACTTCATGAACTCGCTGACGGGCAAGGTGGCCGGAGTGACGATCAACACCTCGTCGTCGGGTGTCGGCGGTGCCTCGAAGGTGGTCATGCGCGGTACGAAATCGATCCTTCAGTCGTCGAATGCGCTGTATGTGATCGACGGCATCCCGATGAACAACGTCGGGGGCGGAGGCGGCACGGAATTCGACTCGCGCGGCGCGACGGAGTCCATTGCGGACCTGAACCCCGAAGACATCGAGTCGATCTCGGTGCTGACGGGCGCCTCGGCTGCGGCCCTCTACGGATCGAGTGCGGCGAATGGCGCGATCATGATCACGACGAAAAAAGGCGAAGCCGGGGCCTTGAAGGTGACGCTTTCGAGCAATACGGAGTTTCTGGACCCGTTCGTGCAACCCGAGTTCCAGAACCGCTACGGAACGGGACTCAACGGGCAGCGCAGCGGATCGAACATCTACAGCTGGGGCGAACGGCTGAATGCAGCCTCGCGCTACGGCTACACGCCCGATGACTTCTTCGAGACGGGCCACGTCTACACGAATGCCTTTACGCTTTCGGGCGGTACGGACCGCAACCAGACCTATTTCTCGGCTGCGGCAGTCAATTCCGACGGGATCATCCCCAACAACGAATACGACCGCTATAACTTCACCTTCCGCAACACCTCCTACTTCCTGAACGACAAGCTGCGTCTGGATGCCTCGGCCAGCTACATCTACCAGCAGGACCAAAACATGACCAACCAGGGCGTCTACTCGAACCCGCTGGTCCCGGCCTACCTCTTCCCGAGGGGCGAGAACTTCGACCTCTACCGCCGTTTCGAACGTTACAACGAGGGTACGAAGCTCATGGAGCAGTTCTGGTCGTCGGACATGGAGGGCGGCGACCTGCGGATGCAGAATCCCTACTGGATCGCCTACCGCAACCTGCGCAATACGGACAAGAAGCGCTACATGCTCTCGTTCTCGGCCTCGTACGACATCCTGCCGTGGCTGAATGTCTCGGGGCGCGTCCGGATCGACAACATGAACTCGCTCTACACGCAGAAACTCTACGCCTCGTCGAACACGACGATCACCGAGGGCAGTTCGCAGGGCCACTACACGGAGATCACGAATGCCGACGAGCAGATCTACGCCGACGTGATGTTGAACGTGAACAAAACGTTCGGCGAGGAGTGGTCGCTGGTGGCGAACGTCGGCGCCTCGATCAACGACGTGCGGAGCCGGGAGCTGTCGTACCGGGGTCCGATCCGCGATTCGGGCGTTCCGAACCTCTTCACGGTCTTCGACCTCGACCGCGAGAAGTCGCGTGCCCAGAAATGGGGATGGCAGGAGCAGACGCAGTCGTTGTTCGGTTCGGTCGAGGTGGGTTGGCGGTCGATGCTCTATCTGACCGTTACGGGCCGCAACGACTGGGCTTCGCAGTTGGCCGGGTCGCCGCAGAAGTCCTTCTTCTACCCCTCGGTGGGCCTTTCGTGGATCCCCACGGCGACCTTCGATCTGCCGGATGCGTTCACCTATCTGAAACTCCGGGCGTCGTTCTCGTCGGTGGGTATTCCCTTCCCACGCTTCCTGACGACTCCGACTTATGCCTACGACGAGACCACGCAGCAGTGGCTGCCGACCACGTTCCGCGAGATCGGACAGCTCTATCCCGAGCGGACGAAGACCTGGGAAGTGGGTCTCGACGCCCGGCTGTGGAACGATCTCCGTCTGAGTGCTTCGTGGTACCTGGCCGATACGAGCAACCAGACCTTCCAGCCTACGGTCTCCACCTCGTCGGGCTATTCGAGCATGTACGTCCAGACGGGCTGCGTGCGCAACACGGGTGTCGAGGCGTCGCTGGGTTACGGGCACACCTGGCGCGACTTCTCGTGGGACACGAATGTCACCTTCACCTGGAATCGCAACGAGATTCTCGACCTGATGGATGGCATGTGCGACCCGATGACGGGCGAACCCTTGAAGGACCGCCTCGAAATCAAGGGACTCGGCAAGGCAAAGTATATTCTGAAAAAAGGCGGCACGATGGGCGATCTCTATACGACGTCGAACCTGAAATACGACGAGAACGGCTACATTCAGGTGGACCGCAACGGCAATTTCGTGACGACGGACGTCGGCGAGGAGATCTACCTGGGCTCGGTGCTTCCGGACTACAACCTGGCGTGGCGCAACGACTTCTCGTGGAAGGGCGCGCATCTGGGCATTCTCTTCACGGGTCGCATCGGCGGCATCTGCTAC
>ENA-OPCJ01000436-OPCJ01000436.1-human-gut-metagenome-genome-assembly--contig:-NODE-436-length-9991-cov-1.961353_pt1 | contig 9991 bp, 5 predicted proteins | sample MGYA00241565_ERZ501481 | MGnify/ENA primary metagenome ERZ501481 (study PRJEB25962, sample SAMEA2042662) | human gut metagenome | biome: human gut; feature: human-associated habitat; material: faeces...
CCTCCTCCACCAGTAATATGTACATGCTGATCTATAAATCCCGGAGTAACAATTTTACCTTGCACGTCAATAGTATGGCAAAATGATTCATTCAGTTCAATTGTCTTTGAAATATGCGCAATCTTTTCTCCGCATAGCAAAATGTCTGTTTTACCAAGATAGGCAGGAGCATATAAATTTGCATTCTTTATCAATGTAAACATAGCTGTCGATTAATTTTAGAAAGTGATAAGATGATAAAGTATCAAGAAAACAATTCCTCCTATTAAAGGAAATGTATTACGCCTTGCCAACTCCACTGATGACACACCGGCTACCCCGGCAATGGCAACAATGACTCCGGCAATAGGAGATGCGGCACGTCCCATGCTTGCCGCCAACTGCAAAGGAAGTATCAATGAAAAAACCGGCAAACCAAGCTGAGTGGCTATACCCGGCAATAAAGGACCAAATGAAAAAAAGGCTGCATTGCCACTTCCCATCAGCATGGCAGCTCCAAAAATAATGAGAGTAAAGATTGCGGCAATAGCTAATCCCGAAAGTCCGATATGAGAGGAATAACCCACCAATGAATCAATAAATCCCAAACCAATCAGTCCTTTAGAGAAAACTTCTGAAGCTACAATCAATGTTACAACTGAAGTAAACACATTTCCCATGCCTTTCCAAAAACTTGCAAAAACGTTAAAAGTAGTACGCACACTACGAGTATGAAACAACACAAATACCAATGATAAGAACAGAGAAAAAAGCATAGCAGTAGTGGTACCCAATGTTACAGTAGGCTGAAACAGTCCCACAAAAGGTGAAAAGAAAATGAGAAGAGCCAAAGGTAATACCGGGAGTAGCGCAAAAGCCAATGGAACATCCGGTTTTTCTACTAATGAGGTTGCAGTCACATTTGACACCTGCAATATGCCATCCTGCTGTTTCTTTGCATCTTTTTTATCAAAATAACGGTTATTGAAATAGAAGAGTACCATTACAACCAAGGAAGTAGGAATTACTAAAGGAAGTTGATGAGTGATGAAATATTCCACATTGGATTGTCCTATCAATTCGGCAGCCATAGCAGTATTTGCCGACCCCGGTCCCTGATCAAATAGAGTAGCAGCGGCAATGACTGACAATGCTGTAAGTTGGCTTACTCCCAAACTAATTAAAACAGGATAAACCGAAGCCACAAGCAACAATCCTAATCCGGCAGCTGAAGGAGTAGTAATAAAAAGTAATTGTCCAATAGGAATAACTATAGTAGCCGCCAAATAAGGATAACGTCGAAAAAGACCTAATGGCTTCATGGAAATATAGACCAATGCATTAGTAGCCTTTATGTTATTCATGAAAGCTACATAACCGCCAATTGTCATTATCATAAACCCTGCACGCGCCAAATTAGAAAGAAAAACTTCCTCTATCATCCTTACCAAATCAAACACCACCATTCCCGTAGCTTCACTAGGTACTACCGAATGCACTTGCATGAAAAAAGCAGCTGTAAGCATTAATAAACCGGAAAGCATCAAAAGACCTTGAGGATTGAGCTTACGATAAAGACCTACCGCTGTAATCCCTACCATAAGAAGACTAAAAATGAAAGCCAATTCGGACATGATGTATCAAGATATTAAGTTTTTGTTTTCTTTTGAATATATGAATCTAAATCAGATATAAACACCGATATATACAAAGCCGTTTATATGCGGTATTTATATCTGACTATTATCTATCAATACCCCGGATTATTTTCCAAAGGATTACCAGTATTGGCATCAATGAATGATTGCGGCAGCGGGAAAAGGACAGGAGTTTCATATTCATCCATACCACGTCCTGCAATACCAGCTATCTCATTGAGTTCACGCATGCGACGTTTGAAATAGTTATTGGTATCACGTTCGTCACCACCATTTTCTTGGCAAACACGTACCAATGTATGACGACGTTCTTCCTCCGTAAGCAGTTCACGGCTGCGTTCATCAAGAATGAAATCCATACCACCGATTCTAAGATCATCTTCAGTAATACTTACAGCATTGGAACGATTACGTACTTTATTTATCCATTTAATGGCCTCGCCTACTTGATTACTCTTGTAAAGAGCCTCTGCATAAAGTAAATATGTATCTGCCAAACGTAAATAAACAATGTCCGCATAGTGTCCATCATTAGCTGCATTAGCCAAAATAGGTGGAGTATAATCCCATTTACGAGTAGTAGGCCAATCATATTTTTTAATGGAAGTAGAAGTTAGCATGGCTGCATTAACCGTAGTATCAATAAGTGCAGTACCACCTAAATCAAATACCTTGGTTACATTGCCGGCAGCATCTACATCATTAATACTCCATACGATAGCATTGGCAGATACACGGTCATCTTGTTCTCCCATTCCTTTATAATTGTACAAACGAAGTGCTCCTCTGGAAGGAACTACACGTCCGGCTCCCTTACCACCATTAGCTTGCCAAAAGACTTGTGCAAATGAACCTTCACCACCGTTATTGATATAGTCCGGATTATGCTGGTTTGTCTTTTTACAATCGCCATCATTAGCATAATAGTTCTTATAAGTTGTAGTCATATAGACATTTGCAGTACCATAGGCACTATTCTCCTCTTCTGTGTTAATGAAAGCCAGTAACACCTCCGTATTTCCATCAGCATACATAGGAGTATAAAATACGTCAATAAAAGGACATCCATCATTGGAAGCATTACTACCAAAGCGTTGATTTATAAGGGAATATTCTCCACTTTCCACTAATGGTTTCAGTACTGAAACTGCTTTTTCAGCATTACCTTCTGCCAAATAAAGTTCACCCAAATAGTGACGTGCCACAGCACCAGAGACTTTACTATTATTAGAAGTACGCAAAGGAAGGTTATCGACTGCAAACTGGAAATCTTCTGCCATCACTTCGCGAATACTACTCAAGGAAGCACGGTCCCAATCATCACGATAATTCAATCCTGTAATTTCTTGTGTTGAAAGGGGCACTGCACCAAATGAATAGGTAAGGTGACGGTAAGCCCAAGCACGGAAAAAGCGAGCTTCGGCCAACACCTCATTTTTACGATTTTCAGCATCAGCACCACTTCCCCAGTTAATGCCATCATTGTCAGCTCTTGAGATAACCATATTGGCAGTGTTGATGATACGATATCCCCACTGGAAAATATTATTCCAAATAGCAAGATCAGTGTAAGTTATCTCTTTGGGATTGTAGAGGAACTTCATTTCCGCATGACTATTATTGGCCCATGAATTATCTACCCCTCCACCCCAGGCAGAATGCAGACAGAGCGCAATACTTCCTCCCATTGCATCAGCACGGCGATACTCTGCACGCATAAGACCATAAAGAGGCGTTATCATCGATTTAAATCCATTGTAATCTACAAGTAAATTTTCAGGATAAAGTGCATCACGAGGATCTTCCTTAAGAAACTTATCCTCATTACAGCCGCCCATAGTGAGCAATAATACTGTAAACACTAAGACATTGAAATATGTTATTTTTTTCATATGTGCAATTTCATTTTAGCTTTTTATGATATATTACTCTCATCAAATATCTAACTTTAGTCCAAAAGTGAACGAACGTACTGGAGGAGCAGCCAATTGATCATTGAGAAATTCCGGATCCATACCTGTCCAGCCAGTTATTGTAGCCAAATTCTTAATGTTCATGTAAAGATTGAGCCGTTTGATGAAAGTACGACGCAACCATTGTTGTGGGAAATTATAACCCAATGTAACGTCGGAAATACGTAAGAAATCTGTCTTTTCATAGAAACTGGCTCCCTCTGGATTCACATCACTATTCAAACTATTTTTCGGATAGCTATTCGTAGGATTCTCTGGAGTCCAAAAATCCACCAAAAAGCGGTTCTGGCGATATGAATTATGGCTTGTATCATACAAGGCATTCAGATGGGTTTGTCCTAACTGAGCCGTTAAGAACACACTCAGAGTGAAGTTTTTGTACTCAAAAGTGTTCATCAAACTCATATTTACTTTAGGAATAGCCGACCCTATAATAGTCTTATCAGCCGTTGTAATATCGTTACCATCTACATCAAGGTATTTCACATATCCAGGATACGAATTACGATAGTTAGGATCTTGCTGCCCTGTCGGGTTAGACGGATCAGCAATCTGCCATACACCGATAATTTTATAATCATAGTTCACATTGATAGGTTCACCAATAAACCACTTGGAAGCCACATCATCAACCGGCTTTCCATTAGCATCATACAAACCAACATCTACAATCTCCGAACGATAGTGTGAGAGGTTGAAAGAGGTGCTCCAGCTAAAACTCTTATGTGTAATGTTATTAGAAGTTATCTGGAATTCAAAACCACGATTACGGGTCTGTCCACGATTCTCAGTAATAGAGCCAGTACCATTAATGGTAGGAATAGAACGGGAAAGCAGCAAATCTTTGGTTTTAGACCAATAAATATCAAATGAACTCTGAATACGTCCATTCCAAAGTGCAATATCAAAGCCAGTATTAATAGATGTAGTAGTTTCCCAACCTAAACCGGGCGAAGCTAACTTCGACGGATAGAAACCAAACTGTGCAGTATGATCATCATTCAGATAATTGTAAGTTGAAAGATTAGGTAGTGTACTATAAGCACTGATAGCCTCATTGCCATTTTTACCCCATGACAAGCGATATTTCAGATTGCTAATGGTTTCACTTATAGGCTTGTCTTTAAAAAAAGATTCATTGGAAATATTCCATCCAATAGCGGCTGAAGGAAAAACGCCGAATTTAGAACTTTCACCAAAAGCGGAGTAACCATCACGACGAGCAGTAAGAGTCAACAAGTAACGATCATCATAAGTATAATTCAAACGCCCCATTTGTGAAATATGATTTTCTTTATAATAATTGGAATTACCAGACATTGTGGCAGCTTTAGAAATCTGGTAATAATACATCACATCATTGGGAAAATTCTTACCTTCCATTGTATTCTGTTCATATTCCTTGCTTTGAGCAGAATATAATCCTGTGAAAAATATACGATGTTTACCAAATTCACGTTGATAAGAAATAATATTCTCCAAAATCCATTCTTCTGAATGCCAGTCATCAGTATTCAATACGCCATTAGCACTAGCTCCTTCGTAGGTATCCAAACCTTGATAATTCTTATAGGAGCTGTTTTGGTAAGTGAAGCCTGTATTCAATTTATAGCTCAGCCCTTTAATAAAGGGAAACTTTACCTCAAGCACATTATTAGTGATAACCTTTGCACGGATATCTTTTGTCTTATTATTAAGAGATCCCAACGGATTAATGCTGAAAGCTGAAGAGGAGTCCTCAGTAGCAGAAAGTGTAAGTGAACCATCCTCGTTATAAGCACGTCCCAACGGAACTTGTTTTATAGCCCGCCAAAAAGAAGCACTGCTACCACTACGATCGTAGCGACCTAACTGTGTAGTAGTAGAAAATTTCAACCAACTATTAAACTCCTGATCAAGATTGAAACGTACATTATAACGCTTGAACTCATTGCCTACCGCAGTTCCTTTCACATCCGTATAGTTCAATGAAATGAAATAGCTGGTTTTGTTAGCTCCACCACGGAAAGAAAGGTTATGCTGTTGTTTTATACCGGTCTGTGTTGCCAACTTCATCCAATCAGTACTCTGACCGGCAGCATACATAGCTAATTCAGTAGGAGTAAAGTTATCTAACCAAGGTTCAGGATTCTCTTCTGTAGGAGGAGTAGTATTGGTAGCCTTGAAAGCTTCAGATTTATACTTATAGAATTCTTTGCCATTCATCATACGAGGTAAATTGATAGGCTGGTCAATAGTAACATAAGTATCGTATGATACCGTCAATCTGTCTTTCTTACCGCGCTTAGAAGTAATAAGGATTACACCGTTAGAACCGCGAGCACCATAAATGGCTGCTGAAGAGGCATCCTTCAATACTTCTATACTCTCTACATCATTGGGATTGATTTCCGACCATGGACCATCAAAAGGTATTCCATCAAGAATAACAAGAGGTTTATTATCGGCCGTAATGGAGTTGTTACCACGAATACGTGTAGTAGTAGACGAACCTTCAGCATTACTACCCGTCACACTAATATTCAATCCTGGAACTGCTCCTTGCAAAGATTGAATCAAATTAGCTTGTGGGCGACTTTCAAGTACATCCGAGTTAACTGAAGCAACCGAACCTGTAAGATCACTTTTGCGCTGTACACCATAACCTACTACTACCACCTCATCCAGTGCCTGGTTATCTTCTTTCAGTACAATCTTTAACGATGATGCGTCTTTCACCTGCAATGTCTTGGATATATACCCAATGAAACTTATCTCCATTACCGCCCCCTTAGTCACTGAAGCGAGTTTAAAGTTTCCTTCTACATCGGTAATGGTGCCCGTACCCGTACCTTGTATCACTACATTGGCACCGATTATCGGTTCTCCTTGTTCATCTGTCACATTTCCGTTAATATTCCATGTCTGTGCATGAAGTGAGCTTGAAAGTGACAGCATCCACATAAGACAGACAAGCAAAATACCACTTGCGTCTCTCGATTTTTGTCTGGTTTTCATAAATTACATTTTTAAGTTAATAGGAACTTGTGTGTAAAAAATCTCGAGAGCAAAATTAGACAATGTAACAACCGATTATATTCACTGGTAGAGGATTTGGTAAATTCACAAAGTTATATATTACTGATTATCTTTCAATTACAGACAGACTCAATAGATTTTCAGTAGTGATTTAAATTAAATCGGTAATCAAAAACATGTATATAGATAATTGCCATTCGATAGTATTAAGCTATTGAATGGCAATTATCTATATACATGTGGGTAAAAAATGAGAGAAACGCTCAGTCTTCAAATTACTTTTTACAAACCTCTTTCACAGCTCGAAGAAATTCCTCCTTACTGAGCGAAGATTTATTTAAAGTTATAGAACGATTATTATATACGGTTTGCAGTGAACAGTGCAAAAATTCTGCAATCTTCTCACTATCCGTTACCCCCATTCGTATCAAAGCATGAATACGAAGTTCTGTATTAAGCCGCCCAGACTTCACTTCAATATGTTCTTCGGGACGTAGCAAACTATTGAAGTGCTCTACAAAATCAGGGTATAAATGTAGAATAATGGAATCAAATTTCTCATAAAAATCCTTCATTTCATCGCTCATGGTAGAAGTAGAACTAATCATCTTCTTTAAATCTTCAAGTTGCCCAGCCTTTAATTTACGGTTTAACTTTTTACGATACTCCTCCATACGGCAAATATAGGATGAACAAAGTTTGAATACCTGACCAATATACTCCTCCTTAATATAATTTGTGTCTCGTAGAACCAAATTGAGCTTTTGCAGTTCACTATTAAGACTCTTCAATCTACCATTGGCCACATGTAGCTCAACCAAAGCTTTCCTACGTCTTCTTGTTTGCCTTCTCAAAAAGAAAAGAGCTATCAGCAATACAATAGTGAGAAAACTAATAAATAAAAGGAATAGCTTTAGCTGCTTCTGTTGCATATGATCACGTTCAATGTAGCTTTGATGTATCCTTCTCTGCAACTTCTGCTGATGAAGCAGTCGTACACGGCTCTTAAAAGTTATACCGATATCAGAACAATAAGTACTATAACGATAGGCTCGGTCCAACTGACCTTGTTCATATAAATAGGAAGCCAATGCATACAACGAACCAATATCACGATTCACAGCATATACATCAGCAATACCTGAGAGAATCATATTTTCCAGCCACTTGGTATGGTTGTGTTCTTTTTCATAAAGTAGAGCCAAGTTATAAGCTAAAATAGAATAATTACGACTATTAGGTAGAAGACGTTGTTTTTCCTTTTCCAACTCATCCCTAATGGCAATACGTTGTGCACCGGGAACATCTTGATATTTCCACACACGGCTATAAAGGTAGCGTGGCTCGTCAGGAGTGGCCGTCTGCAATACTGAATCTGAATATAACGCATAAAGTTGACCATAATGCTCATGTAATGCATCATCACCTAATGAATAGAGTTGCAACCGCGAGCAGAGAGTACGCATCTGACCATAATAACGCGAACGTAAGTAGCGAGGCATACTGGAAGAACAGAGTGAATGCATTACTTCAGAGGCTTGACTAAGCAAGCCATTAGCCGTATAAACAAAACCAATACCTAATAAAGATTCAATCTCACGATTCTTATCATGATATTGTCGTGCTAAATCAAGGCTTTGTGTAGTATACTTCATAGCCGAATCTGCATCATACACGCGATATTCTTGATAAATAGCCTGATTAAGTTCATACTGTTTCTCAAATGCCTTAGATTGTCTTAGTGAATGCTTCAACGCCTCTATTCGCTCCTCTTTCTGCAAAATAAGTTTATCAGAATTATCTATCAGACTATCTAATTGAGTAAACAATGCCTCATTTGCCTTAGCAGCACTATCTGAGATAAGCTGCTTGCATCCAGCACAAAAAAACAAATATAGTAAGAAGAATAGGTTTAAACAAAAATGGTTTTTCATATTTCTATACTCGTTGGTAGAATTCATTTATTAAATAAATGAATTAAAAAAGTTACATACATCTTTGATTTTTAATATCAAAGTTCTAATTACAATCAATTCTACACACAACTTGTATGCAATATTCGCAAGAATTCTCGACATCTGCAAACAATTAACTAGTAATTTGGCTGCTTAACATAGAAATAACCAAATACGAAACACAAAAGCATCCACTCTTCTATTATACTTATATTGTTACTCTTAAATGCTTAACATTAATGATTATTGGGAGAATAAGAGCAATCGCTCTTAGCACAATACCATTCTATTCCAAAACATTTGTAACATTTCTGTAACATGTATGACATTTCCCTGCAACACCAAACTCTTTCCTTTGCAGCCGGAAATAAAATACATGTCTATGGAAACAATTTATCTGGGTATCGTCATCTTTCTGTTCGTACTCGCGATTTTCGACCTCGTGGTAGGTGTCAGTAATGATGCGGTCAATTTTCTTCAGTCGGCTGTCGGAGCAAAGGCAGCATCTTTCAAAACCATACTGTTCATTGCAGGCATTGGCGTCTTCATCGGTGCGGCACTCAGCAATGGCATGATGGACATTGCACGACACGGCATCTATCAACCGGAGCACTTCTACTTTGCCGAAATCATGTGCATTCTGCTTGCCGTCATGTTGACGGACGTCGTGCTATTAGATGTCTTCAACACTATGGGAATGCCTACCTCCACCACTGTATCCATGGTGTTCGAACTGTTGGGAGGTACGTTCGCACTGGCGCTCATCAAGGTCTATAACAGCGATACATTGGGACTGGGCGACCTCATCAATACAGACAAGGCACTGTCTGTCATCATGGCCATTTTTGTATCCGTAGCCATTGCCTTCTTTTTCGGTATGCTGGTACAGTGGCTGGCACGTATCGTGTTCACCTTCAACTACAAGAAAAACATGAAATACAGCATCTGTCAAAACCTGTAAAAAAGGCTTGTTTTGTGGTATAATTCAATAATGCTCGGAAAACTTCGGGCGATTCAAAGCCGATCTGATATATACATAAGGAGGTGCGACAATGAGTAAATACGAACCGCTGTGGAATTACGTTATGCAGCATGAACAGGGGCAATTCAGCCTAACCTTCGATGAAATCGAGGATGTGCTCGGCTTTCAAATCGATCATTCTTTTCTGAAATACAAAAAAGAGCTTGCGGAGCGCGGAGCAGAGGTTCTCCGCATTTCGCTGAAAAACAAAACGGTACTTTTTATGCTGTCGAAATAAAAACTGCGCATACAGGCTGCGCGGATAAGAGCAGCGGAATTCAATCGTTGATAAGCTTTTAAAATAACTTTAAACAGACTGCAACAAAAACACATATGTGTTTGCGGCAGTCTGTTTTATTCCGAACATTCAAGTGTTTGTCAGAATTC
>ENA-OPCJ01000438-OPCJ01000438.1-human-gut-metagenome-genome-assembly--contig:-NODE-438-length-9974-cov-2.136909_pt1 | contig 9974 bp, 9 predicted proteins | sample MGYA00241565_ERZ501481 | MGnify/ENA primary metagenome ERZ501481 (study PRJEB25962, sample SAMEA2042662) | human gut metagenome | biome: human gut; feature: human-associated habitat; material: faeces...
CCGCCGGTCATGTTGTTTTCCAGTACCGGAGTAAACCAGAGGGCTGTGACGCCGAGGTTGGAGAAGTAGTCCAGGTGTTGTTCGATGCCGGCAAGGTCACCGCCGTGGCGTGCATTGGGGTCATTGCGGTCTATCTTGTACTCGGCCATGCCCGCAATCTGGTCATTGTCCGGGTTGCCATTGGCAAAGCGGTCGGGCATCAGCAGGTACAGTGCGTCGGAGGCGTCGAAACCTTTATGTTCGCAACCTTTCTTGTTGCGTGCCTTCAGTTCATATTCCTTTACGAGTTTCTTTTTTCCTTCAGTGAAGGTGAGGTTGAATTTGCCGGGTTTTACATCCTTGTCCAGTTTCAGATAGACCAGGAGGTAGTTGTTGCTTTCCAGCTTGACGGTGCTGCTCAATGAGACGCCGGGATAATTGACGGATACTGCCGCGTTGCCGATGCCTTCGCCATAGACCATCAGCTGAAGTTCCGGGTTCTGCATGCCGGTGTACCAAAACGGAGGGTCGATTTTGTTCACATTCATAGCTGCATACGTACTGAGGGAGAGTAAGAGTGTTCCCAAGATTAAGAATACTTTTTTCATGATAGTAACTTTACGGTTAATTTTTGCGCTAATTTAAAACAAATAACGGAGAAAGTTAATCTTTCTCCGTTACTGTACCTTATTATATTATGCAAACGTTTTCATTGGGGCTATTTGATGGGGGTTACGCTGGCGGTATCGACCTTTCCCTTGAAGAAGTCCTCTTTCTTGCGCTTTTCTCTGATGTCCTTCAGCCAGTTTTCGGCGGCATTGTATCGGTTGTCTTCTCCGATGATGGGAACTCCGTCTGCATCTACTTCCTGCACTTTGTCCTTGCTGTTTTTCGGACGGGTTTTCAGGTAGGCCGTTAGGTATCTCTCTGCTTTGGACACATCTTTCAGATAGTAATAATAGACAAAGGCTGCGTCGTAGAGCAGTTTGTGTTTCTGTCGGTCGTATTTTTCGTATTGCGTCAGAAGGGTATTTGCCTGGTCGGTGTATTGAAATGCCATCTTGTAGCAGTCCGCAAGCCCCACATATAGGCGGGACATGACACTGTCGCTGGGCATGGCGAGGCTTACGGCAGTTTCCAGATAAGTCACTCCATCCTCTTTCCATGATGTCTTGGAGCAGGCGCGTCCCAGATAATAGAGAACGTTGATGTTGGTATTGTCATCTTTGAGAGCTCTTTCCAGCAGGTCGTGTGCAGGGTAGAAGTCTTCGAGGGCATAGTAGCTGATTCCGGCGTAGAAGCAGGTTTGGAAGGAGCTGTCCTTTTCCTGCAACAGTTGTTCATATCTCTCTATTGCTTTGGGGTAATCTTTGTTCAGGCAATAGGCTTGGGCATTGATGCGGTTCACAAGGACGTTGGTGGAGTCTATGGAACGGTATTTCTCCGTTATGTTTATGGCGTCTTCATACTGATGGCCTGCTACATAGATGTTGCCGAGTTTGGCAGCAGACAGGTAATCATTGGGATACCTTTTCTGTATGTCCAGGTAGGCATCTATCACATGCATGATTTCTGTGTTGTCATAGACTTGCCCCATACTTTCGGCTCTAAGGTGTAGTACATAGGCGGAACTGTCCCTTTCTGCCAGCAGGTTGCTTTCCTTTAGAGACTCACGGTATCTCTTCATGTTCATCAGCAGACTGATATACTGGATGCGTGCGTATTTATTGTCCGGGTTTATGTGGAGCGCATTCTGGTAGTAATCCAGCGCCTCGCTATATTTGGCAAGTGATTTGCAGCATTCGGCAGCTTCAATGTATGCCCGGGGATTGAGAGAATCCTGAGCTACGACTTCCTGAAATACGCTCAGAGCTTCAAGGTTATTGCCCAGCCCTTTCAGCGCTTTCCCTTTTTGGTAGAGTAGGGGGACGGTCGGGGTTTCTTGATCGATCAGCATCAAGGCTGTTTCATAATCGTAGTTGGCCATCGCCTCTTGAATGGGGTTTGTGGTCTGTGCCGCCAGAAGCGAACAGCATGCACTGAAACATAAGGAGATAAAAAGCTTTCGCATACAGTATATCATTTATATGAGGTTAAACTGACTGCAAGTTACTAAAAAGAATGTATTTACGAAATAATCGTAATCTGTTTTAGATAGATTAACGAAAAAGCCCCTCCAAAAATGAAGGGGCTCTAAAATAGTTCAGAATTCAAGCCGGATAACGGAATGAATAAATGTATTACATTAAGAATCCCAGCAGGATACCTGCTGCTACAGCGGAACCGATTACACCGGCAACGTTCGGGCCCATTGCGTGCATCAGAAGGAAGTTTGTAGGATCTGCCTCTGCACCCACTTTCTGGGATACACGGGCTGCCATAGGTACTGCGGATACACCTGCGGAACCGATCAGCGGGTTGATACGTCCGTGAGTCAGTTTGCAGAGCAGTTTACCAAGCATACATCCGCCGAATGTACCGATTGCGAATGCAACAAGACCTAAAACTACGATCTTCAGAGTATCTGCGTTTAAGAATGCTTCTGCACTGGTACTTGCACCTACGGATGTACCAAGCAGGATAACAACGATGTACATCATTGCATTACTTGCTGTCTCTGTTAAATGCTTAACAACACCACTCTCACGGAACAGGTTACCGAGCATCAGCATACCAACTAATGGTGCTGTTGTAGGAAGAATAAGTACTACTACTACAGTAACTACTATAGGGAAAAGAATCTTCTCAAGCTTAGAAACAGGTCTTAACTGTTCCATCTTAACTTCTCTTTCCTTCTTAGTTGTTAAAAGCTTCATAATTGGTGGCTGGATAATAGGAACCAGTGACATATATGAATATGCTGCTACTGCAATAGGTCCCATATATTTAGTCTGACCAAGTTTACCTGCAAGGAATATTGAAGTAGGACCATCTGCACCACCAATAATTGATATAGCTGCTGCTGCCTTATCTGGGAATCCCATAAGAATAGCCATAAGATATGCTGCAAAGATACCAAACTGTGCTGCTGCACCAAGCAGGAAACTTGCCGGGTTAGCAATCAATGGACCAAAATCAGTCATAGCACCAACACCTAAGAAAATAAGTGATGGTAAAATACTCCATTCATCAAGTAAATAGAAATAATGTAACAAACCACCTACACCGTTACTTGAATCCTCTATTGCTAACATAATGTCAGGATAAAGGTTTACAAGAAGCATACCAAAAGAAATAGGTACTAAGAGCAGAGGTTCATATCCTTTTTTAATTGCAAGATAAAGGAAAACAAACGCAACCAGAACCATAAGGTAATTACCCCATGTAAGTCCGAAGAATGCACTCTGGTGAACGAGGTTTCCTAAAGTTGTTATAATATAACTCATCTTATACCTCCGTAAGTCACTTTATATCAGTATCATAATTAATTTAATGAAACTAATACCTTACCTGACTCTACAGAATCACCAGCTGCACACTCAACAGTTGCAATTGTGCCATCCTGAGGAGCACAGATTTCATTCTCCATCTTCATAGCTTCAAGGACAACCAATACATCGCCCTTCTTTACAGCAGCACCTGCTGTTGCATTAACCTTAAGAATCTTTCCTGGCATTGGAGCGTTAACTTTAACTGCTCCCTGAGCACCTGCTGGTGCTGCTGCCTTAGGTGCAGCCTTTGGAGCTGCTTTAGGAGCGGCTGCCTTAGCTGCTGGAGCTGCACTGCCTGTTCCTTCTTCTACAGTAACATCATATACGTTACCATTAACTGTAATTGTATAGTTCTTCATGATTATTTCCTCCTATTATTAACCTTTCTAATTGAGCGGACAACAAGACCATCCGTAGATGTTCCTTCTGATGCTGCAATTGCTGCAGTAATAACTGCAATAAGTTCAAGATCGTCCTCAACATTTTCTTCTTCATTAGAAACAATCTGTGCTATAGCATTATCAACACCAACAGAAGCTGTGTCTTCTTTCTGTTCTTTCTTTCTGTTCTCATATACGCTTATATACTTGAACAGAGAAATAATGAATGAAATGAATATAAGAACTACAAATACAGTTCCCATACCAATAAGTGTATTCATTCCGGCCTTACCCATCTTCTCACCTGTTGTGTATGATGGATTAATAGCTCCACTTTCAAGTGTGTAATCTGTATTGATTACGAATTCGAATGTACATACTCTCTTTTCGAATTTAAGTTTAACTGAAATAGTACATAATTCACTTGTTTCATCACTGACCTTTACATTAATGTTGTTAACATCAACAGACTCTTTGAGTTCACCAAGTTCATCTTTAGTGCTGTTCCAGCTATTGTATAATCCTATTGTTTTAACATTCATTCCCTGCTGGTTAACAATATACATCTTACTGTTAACATCATTAAGGGTTATTCCTGCTTCTGCATCTGCAATAAGAGCATCTGTTCCTGCTTCACCCTGATTGCTGTCAAGGTAAAGAATCATATCCTTTGCCCAGTCCTTGAGGTAATTCTCAACATAAGCAACCTCGTTATCTTTAATGGATTCTTTAGCTGTATTAGTATCAATCTGTGCATTACCACAGGCTGTCATACTGAATACGCAGGCTAACATGCAGAATAACAATAAGAATCTTTTCAAATTAGTCTTCTTCATATTGTCACCTCTTAATTAAACTGTTCCATGCTTCTTATCAGGACGAACCTCTCTCTTTGAAAATAACATTTCAAATGCAGCGGCTACATACTGTCTTGTATTCTCCGGGTCAATAACAGCATCAACATAACCTCTTGCTGCTGCTGACTCAACACTTGACTGTAACTTAGCATATTCAGCTGCTTTCTCTGAAACAGTTGCTGCCACATCAGAAGCGGCTGCTATCTCATCAGCATACATAATCTTTGCTGCAAGCTGTGAATCCATCATTCCGATAGAAGCTGTTGGCCATGCGTAGACAAGGTCTGCACCTAAAGACTTAGAGTTCATAGAAACATATGCGCTTCCATAAGCCTCACCTGTAATAACATTAACCTTAGGTACATCTGCGTTAGCAAATGCATATGTAAGCTTGGCACTTGCAATTGCAATTCCCTTCTCAGCTGCCACTGTAGCTTCGAATCCCTTAACATTAGTAAGTGTAAGTACAGGAATTTCAAATGCATTACAGAAATTAACAAAATTCTCTGCCTTGTAAGCGCCCTTAACTGTAAGAACCGGTTCAAACTTCTCAGCCACTTCACCCTCTTCATCATAAAGAGCTGTTCTGTTAGCTACAGCACCAATAGTAATTCCATCTACCTGAATAAATCCTGTAACCATTTCTTTAGCATATGAAGCCTTAACTTCAACAAATACATTATCATCAGCAATATCTGAAAGAGCTAATGCAGGATCAGCAATCTCTGCTGCCATATCAGGGCATGCTCTGTTAAGATCATCTGTTGTTGCAGAAACTGCAGCATCCTCTTCGTTGTTAGCAGGAAGCATAGAAACTAACTGTCTTACACCATTAGCAATAGTCTCCTCATCTCCTGTAAAATCAACAACTCCTGCTTCTGCCTGGAACTTAGCTGACGCTGAGTCAAGCTTTGATTCATTATTACCATCTAATGCATTAGGGCTGTTAACAAAAAGCTTGGCCTTGCTATCTTCCATAAATGTAAAATCAGATAATGAAGAAAGAATTGCAAGTCCACCGCCACAGTTACCGTAGACTGCTGTAATCTGTGGAATAACACCTGATGCAATAGACATCTTCTTATAAATTGTACCGAAACCTTCAAGAGCATCTGTTGCTTCCTGAAGTCTTAAACCTGCGCAGTCAATAAGACCTATCACAGGAGCTCCCATCTTCATAGCATAATCATAAAGTGCTGAAATCTTCTTAGCATGCATCTCACCGATAGAACCATTAAGAACAGTTGCATCCTGGCTGTATACATACACAAGATTACCATTAATAACTCCGTATCCTGTAATAACACCATCGGATGGAGCCTTCTTTTCCTGAATGTTAAAATCTGTAGATCTGGCAGTCACACCAGCACCGATTTCAACAAAGCTGCTATCATCAAGTATTGCTTCAATCCTTGATAATGCCTGTGTTGTATTACTCATTACGAGACCTCCCTTGTTTTTTACGTTGCTATTGCGCAACTCTTTGTTAATTTTATTACAATCTGCCAATAATTACAAGTATTTTTAGTCCTTTGTTTCAAATACAATCACAAGTCCTTTTTTTATATTTATAACCGCCACATTTTCTTTAATTTCATTACTCTGGCATATGCTTAAACCCTGATGAAGTATATAATCATCAAGCACGTATTTAAACCCTGCAAGACTTATAATTGTTTCTTCAGATAGTGAAACAAATGATACATAATCACCATACTGTCCTGTTTTGGACACTTTCACTTCTCCCATCTTGTCATTTATAAGATATATTTTATTGTGACTGTCACATATAAAACATGGTACACCACTGTCAAGTGCAGCCTTCATATTGCATATATTGGTAAATGTGTGATCCATCCTTGTACCTGTCGCCCCAAGTATATATATGACTGACGCTCCGGCTTTCAATGCATTTATAATAGCAATATGCGTATCTGTATAATCCTTTTCTTTAGGATAAGTCTTAATATCTATACTTTTATACTTATCAAGCAGTCCATCTTCTACTGAGTCATAATCCCCCAGTATCATATCCGGCACAAGTCCGAGTTCATCAATATATTTAAGGCCACTGTCAGCTGCAATTATGTATTCAGCATTTATTGTCCTGACAAAATCCTTTGCCCAGCTTATATCAAGACTTCCCCCTGTCACTATAAGTGTTTTCATATCAATCTCCTTAATCTTACTAATCTGTAATATCTTTCTTTCGTATTTTACCACATTAATCCAGATGTTCTTTATTTTTTCACAATTATATTTTATAATATCTGAACAATAAAGGACTTATGGTTAAGTTCTATAACAAGGAGGAATATTATGTCTGAAAACGCAACTGACATAACTAATGACAACATTCAGGATAATAACGGGAATGACTCTCTTCTTACAGGTGGAAGCCTGTATGAAAGCAGCACTGACAAGTACAAGGATAACTTATCTTCTGCCATCACATTCTTTGTATGTGGAGGAATCGGAATCATTCTTATGATTCTTAATGATATCGGTATCATTAAGATAGTAACTAAAGATGCACCTTCATTCCTTTTTATTAATATTGTTCTTGGTCTGTTATTTATCGGATTCATTGCAATCGGTGTCTGGTCTTTGAAATACTCTAACAAAATTAAAGCCAAGGCTGAAACTGAGGATAAGAAAGCCGCCAATGTACTTAACTGGCTTGAAGACAACATAACCAAAGAAGATATTGAAAATTCTTACACTGGAGATATTCAGGAAGAAATGAAATATTTTAACCGTACAGCTTATGTTAAAGAACAGTTAACCGTACAATTTACTGAACTTTCAGATGAAGAAGCCGAGAATTTTTCAGAACAGTTCGTTGAAAAAATGTTTAATTAATTCTTATAATCAATAAAACCCGCTGTGTAATTAACAGACACAGCGGGTTTACTATATTCTGATTAGTTGTTAGAAAGGAATTCATCAATTCCCTTAGCTCCAGCCTTTCCTGCTCCCATGGCAAGAATAACTGTAGCTGCACCTGTAACAGCATCTCCACCGGCATATACACCTTCCTTAGATGTTTTACCATTTTCTTCTTCTGCTACGATACATTTTCTCTTGTTGATGTCAAGTCCCTTAGTTGTTGAAGATATAAGTGGGTTAGGTGAAGTACCAAGTGACATGATAACTGCATCTAATTCCATAACAAACTCTGAACCAGGAATCTCTACAGGCTTTCTTCTTCCTGAAGCATCAGGTTCACCAAGTTCCATCTTAATGCACTTCATACCTGTAACATTACCCTTGTCATCTGTAAGAATCTCTGTCGGATTAGTAAGAAGGTCAAATATAATTCCTTCTTCCTTAGCGTGATGTACTTCCTCAGCTCTTGCTGGAAGCTCCTCCTCACTTCTTCTGTATACGATATGAGTTTCTGCTCCAAGTCTTAATGCTGTTCTTGCAGCATCCATAGCAACATTACCACCACCAACGATAGCAACCTTCTTAAATCTTGCTATTGGAGTATCATACTCATCCTTGAAAGCTTTCATAAGATTACTTCTTGTAAGGTACTCATTAGCTGAGAATACTTCGTTAGCATTCTCGCCCGGAATACCCATGAATCTTGGAAGACCTGCACCAGAACCGATAAATACTGCATCAAAGCCTTCATCTTCAAGTAACTGGTCAATTGTCATTGACTTACCAATAACAACGTTAGTCTCAATCTTAACGCCTAACTTCTTAACATTCTCAACTTCGTGGGCAACTACTGTTGACTTAGGAAGACGGAATTCAGGAATACCATATACTAATACACCACCAGCCTCATGTAAAGCCTCGAATATAGTTACGTCATATCCCATTTTTGCAAGATCTCCGGCACATGTAAGTCCTGAAGGACCTGAACCGATAACAGCAACTTTCTTGCCTTTCTTCTCTGTTGGCTTCTCTGGCTCAACATTATTCTCTCTTGCCCAGTCAGCAACAAATCTTTCAAGCTTACCAATTGATACTGATTCACCCTTGATTCCTCTGATACACTGACCTTCACACTGTGTCTCCTGTGGACATACACGGCCACATACAGCAGGAAGTGCACTTGACTTACCAATAATCTTATATGCTTCCTCAATATTTCCTTCTTTTACCTGATGAATAAATGCTGGGATATCGATAGATACAGGACAGCCCTGAACACATCTTGCATTCTTACAGTTAAGGCATCTTGTTGCCTCTTCCATAGCTTCTTCCTTGTTATATCCAAGACATACTTCATCAAAATTCTTATTTCTTACGTCAGGAGCCTGCTCTCTGACTGGCACTTTCTTCATTACGTCCATTTTGAAACCCATCCTTTCTAATTACACTGTCCACAACCGCCGTGATGTGTATCGCCTTCCTGAAGCTTGAGCATTGCTCTTCCCTCTTCAGTTCTGTACATAGCACTTCTCTTCATAGCCTGGTCAAAGTCAACAAGATGACCGTCAAATTCAGGTCCGTCAACACATGCAAACTTAATCTCATCGCCAACCTTAAGACGACATGCACCACACATACCAGTTCCATCAACCATAATCGGATTCATGCTGACAATTGTAGGAATTCCAAGTTCCTTAGTAAGAAGACAGACGAATTTCATCATAATCATAGGTCCGATTGCTACACATAAATCATAATGTTTTCCTTCTGCAACAAGATCCTTAAGCACATCTGTACCCATACCTTTTCTTACATAGCTTCCATCATCAGTTGTTATGTAAAGATTACCAGCAACAGCCTTCATCTCTTCCTCTAAGATTATAAGTTCCTTATTCTTAGCACCAACGATAACATCAACATCTACACCATGCTCATGCATCCATTTAACCTGTGGATATACAGGTGCTGTTCCAAGACCTCCGGCAATGAATACAATATTCATCTTTTTGAGTTCTTCAATATCCTTGCTGATAAGCTCTGATGGACATCCAAGAGGTCCAACAAAATCTTCAAATGCATCTCCTGCTTTAAGATGTGACATCTTCTCAGTAGACGCTCCAACTATCTGAACAACTATTGTTATAGTTCCTGCTTCTCTGTCATAATCACAGATTGTAAGAGGAATTCTCTCTCCTTTTTCATCCATTTTAACAATTATGAACTGGCCAGGTTCACAGTGCTTAGCAACTCTTGGTGCTTCAACATCCATAAGAAAAATCTTTTCTGCTAATTTTTCAGCCTTAAGAATCTTGTACATTTTATTACCCCTTTCAGTTATATATTATCTGAAGTGTTAATCACACATCAAAACTTAATTATATGCGGCTGCACTATATGCTCCGCCATTCTGTGTCACTGTATAGCAGTCACCTGTCTTA
>ENA-OPCJ01000455-OPCJ01000455.1-human-gut-metagenome-genome-assembly--contig:-NODE-455-length-9814-cov-2.032585_pt1 | contig 9814 bp, 9 predicted proteins | sample MGYA00241565_ERZ501481 | MGnify/ENA primary metagenome ERZ501481 (study PRJEB25962, sample SAMEA2042662) | human gut metagenome | biome: human gut; feature: human-associated habitat; material: faeces...
GGTCGTTCAGAAAATCCGTTTTTCCGCTGTTGGGCATACCGGTCATGATGATCAGGCCGCCTGTGTCGGTGGGATGGAAAACGCGGTCGGTCAAGGGGCCGTAGCCCACGCTGTAGCCGTGGTCGTATTTGCCGTGCAGCACATTCATCACCTCTTCCCTGCGTTGTTCTACAGTGATGATATCGGTGGTGTGGCAGGCACAGGCATCTTCTATGACGCTTTGCACCACTTCGGTGCCGTAAAGATTCATCACATCGCCTATGTCTTTGCACCCTCCGGGCAGGGTGGTGAAAAGGCAGCGTGCTCCGAAGTAGTCGGACAGATGTTTCACCAGTGTGCGTCCGGGCAGGTCGGTGTCACCGCAGATCACGATGTCCTGCACCTGGTCCAGCCAGGAAGTGAATGCCTCGAAGCTTTTCGCCAGGTCGCTTGCCGCTCCCGAGGGCACACTGATGACGTGGCGGTATCCTGCTTCCATCAGTACCAACACATCTTTTTCGCCTTCTACGATAATGAGTCGGGGAATGGTCTCTTCCTCCACCAACAGCGGATTGATGCAGTCTATGTTGTAGGGAGCGCATGGTTTGGTGGGCGAATCCTGACTCCAGAATTTGCTGTAGGTTACGGGAGATTCTTCCGTTGTTCCGTCCGGAATTTCTATCTCTCCGGATACTGCGGAGGCGTTGGCAGCGGTAACGGTCTTTGCGGATGGCGAGGGGCTGCATGAGCGGTACTTGGCATTAACGGGACGTCCGTCCACGTAGTTCACGTAGGCGATGCAGGGAAAGACGGAGGAAGCCTGTTCGCGTTTGTCCTCACTGTTCTTGGTGATGCAGTAATGACGCAGGCAGCCGATATGCGTTGCGATGGCTGTGGCGAGAGAGATGCCCTGATCGGCCAGATAACGGCGTGCTGCCAGTTGGTCAGGATCCGTACACTCGGGCGATTCGTCCAGCGGCTTGATTTTTTGCAACACGGCGGGGGATAGGATTTTGTAATCGCCCGGCAGCATGGGGACTTCGTTCACGCTGTTTTCTGTCGCATTTCGATATTCCGGCAGGTTGCCTGTGAGGTGGCGCGTTCCGGGGGGTGGGCATGTTCCGGTTCGATCGGACGACTTTTCTTTGGGGTAAGAGAACATGGGACGCTTGTCCTTGCAATAATCAGTCAGGATGCCATTGAATTCGCATCCGGCGTAGAAGCAATGATACAGCCCTTTGGCTTTTGAGATATACAGATGCATGGTACCGCATTTGGGACACCGGGCAAGAAAATTCTTTCCCGCATTCTTGCGGTCGGGAAAGTCCGAAAGGGAATAATAGGGTTTCATGTTGAATAAATTAAAAAATTAAGAATTGAAAATTAGAAAATAGATGCCGGACGGTCCGTGTGCAGCCTCACCGGTCATTGGCCACTGATTGTCAGCCGTCAATCACTAACCATTGAGGTCTACCCATTTTTCGGACAGCACATTCCAGATGGCGGTGTGGGCAGGGCGCGGCGGTGCGTCCTCCGGTATTTCCACTTTTCCGTCTATGGGGTCGTCATAGTAGCGGATGTCCTTGTCGGGTTCCTTCCACTCGAAAGGGGATATGGGACGGAACTCACGGAGTTTCCTGCGTTTTTCCTCCAGATTTTTGCTCAGCTCGCTGCTCAGCCGGGCGATGGCTTGTTTCATCAGCGACTGTCCGTGGCGCGTCTTCATGAGGTTTTGCAGCCAGATGATTCTTCCCGTGTGCGAGTTTCGGGAGAAGCGGGGATCAGCATCGAAGTAAGGGATGAGAAACTGGTTTACCAGGATGACCAGCCCTTGTAACGCCTTGGGGCGAGTATAGCTATGATCGGCGGCTATGCTGTTGATGAGCGGGACCAGTACCCGTTGCTTTTCTTCGGGACTGGTGTTGAGCCGGTGGAAGAAATCGGTAGCGGGAGACGGGGCCGGTGAAGTTTTTCCGTTGTCAGGCGTTTCCTGAGGAATTTCCGAAGGGGGCCTTGGAGTATCCGTTTTCTTCGCGTTTGGCACTCCGTTTCCGGCGGAACATCCCTGATGGGAATCCTCCGGAGGATATATATTATTTATATTATATACTATATTATTATTAAAAGCAGCATCCTGCGGTGTTTTCCGCGCAGGATGCTGCGGTGGTTCCATCGGTTTTCCATCCTCTTTGTGATACCATAGCGGTGAGTAAAATGCAATGATTTTGGTGTGCGCCTCGTCCCATATCATTCCGAAAGACTGGCAGTTTGTCACTGCGGCCACCAGCGCCGATGTGTACGAAAAGCGGAGTGACAACCGGAGGTCATAGAAATTGCAGAGCGGATAGATGCCTTGAGAGTTCATGTAAGCAGGTATTCCCAGGTAGAGATCCAGTAACTTGGTGATGGTAGGATCGTTCACTCCCCGTCTTTTCCACTGGTGGATCATTTTCTGCGTTTCGCTGATGGAGACGCTTTGTTTCAATGCTTTTATAGCCATGTGCACTTTGTTTTTGTAATAATGGCAGTGAAGTTATAAAGGAAAAAACAGATGCGTCTGTCCACTGTGGACAGACAATTAGGAGACAGACAGTATTATTAACGATATTTAAACTGAAAAAAGATGAAAGACAGGAATTTTTCTACGAAGAAGTTGGCCGACAGCATCAAAGCCCTTAGAAAAGCCAGCGGTGTCAATGTAAAGGAGTTTTGTAAATCCATCCACATGACGGATCGTAGTTATTACAGGGCTCTTAACGGTAAACTGACAATTTGAATTTTTATGCTACTATCATGCATCCTTTGGTCGAGGACTATGGCGATTGCGGACTGGACGAAGAGATAGAGGCGGTGAAACGGGAATGGTGGAATGTGGTGACGGAGAACTCGTGGGAGTATCTGGCGGGGGAGAAGAAAGAGAAGTTGTGAGGGGTAGATGGTAAGCGGATTTAAATTATGAGAATTGGAATATTGACATTGCCTCTCCATACTAATTATGGAGGGATACTTCAAGCGTATGCGTTGCAGACGGTATTGGAACGAATGGGGCATGAAGCTTCGGTGATAACTACACCCAATAAGGCTGAATTGCCTGTATGGAAATGGCCTTATTCTTATCCTAAACGGATGATAAGGAAATATATATTAGGTAGGAATGAGCACGTTTTTTTTGAATCGTACTATAATCGTGTATATCCGATTGTCGGTCAACATACTTTACAATTTATAGATAAATACATTCATTATTTTGAAGTCGGACAATTACTGGATCTTAAAGAAAATAACTTCGATGCTTTTGTGGTGGGCAGTGACCAGGTTTGGCGTCCTATGTACTATCCGACTAAAATAGAGAATGCGTATCTGGACTTTGCAAGGGACTGGAATGTCAAACGAATGGCGTATGCGGCTTCTTTTGGAACAAGCGATTGGGAATATACTGCCGGACAGACAAGACGCTGTAGGGAATTATTACGGAAATTTGATGTGGTAAGTGTTCGTGAGGAATCGGCAGTGGAACTGTGTCGTAAGTTTTTGGGAGTAAATGCCAGCCATGTGTTAGACCCCACTATGCTTTTGGATGTTCAGGATTATGTAGATTTGGTGAAAAGGGCGGATGTTCCTAAAAGCAAAGGTACATTGTTATGCTATATCTTGGATGAGACGGAATTGATAACTGATCTGATATCACGGTTGGCCGATGAGACGGGGTTGATTCCTTTCCGTGGAAATTCACGTGTGGATGATTGGAGCGCGCCTTTGGCTGAGCGTATCCAGCCGCCGGTAGAACAATGGTTGCGAGGCTTTATGGATGCGGAACTGGTTGTTACAGATAGTTTTCATGCTTGTGTGTTTTCTATATTGTTTCATAAACCTTTTGTGGTTGTGGGAAATAAGGGCAGAGGTTTGACTAGAGTTAAATCTTTGTTGAAAATCTTTGGATTGGAGAAGGCTTTGTATAGTTGTAATGGTAATAAAAATATAGATTTAAATTGTATAGGGATAGATTGGGAAGATGTAAATAGAAGGTTACAGAATTTGCGTAAGCACTCTTTTAATTTGTTGAACAAAGTATAAGTTATTATGAGTAGTAATCCGATAATATCAATAATAGTTCCTGTTTATAATGTGGAGCATTATCTACCTAAATGTATTGAGAGTATTTTGAATCAATCTTTTGCTGATTTTGAAGTTTGGTTGATTGATGATGGTAGTTCTGATAACAGTGGAAAGATTTGTGATGAATATGCATGTAAGGATGCCCGTATTCGTGTGGTTCATAAGCAGAATGGAGGGGTAAATACAGCAAGAAAAATGGGCTGTAAGTTAGCACAAGGAGAATATATAGCTTTAGTAGATTCTGATGATAGTTTGCCTCCTCTAGCTTTATCCGCTTTATATGATAAAGCTAAATCTTTAAATCTTGACGTAGTTTTGGGAAGCAGTAATGATATATGTAATGGAGTAGAAAGGAAAAATTTGAATGTAGCCGAAGGCTTGTTTGATAAGATAGGCTATGTTAAACAATTGTTGACCAACAAATGTATTATAGGTCCTGCGTGTAAAATTATTAGACGCTCATGTTTGGATGTGGAAGTTGCATTTTCTTTACCTAAAAAGATTTTTCTTAACGAGGATTTGTTTATGAATGTCTGTATTGGTTTGCAATGTGAAAGGGTAGGCATTTTTAATGATATTATAGCATACAATTATACGGCTGATAATTTAAATTCGATATCTCATTCGAAAACGATGTCTGAATGCGAATGGATTTATTTATTTGAAAGAATCAGAGAGCAATTAAAAAAAGTCAATTCTTGTTTTGAAAATTGTGCATCTGAATACTATGATTATATTTATTATGTGATAGGCACAAGTTTCTATAATAAGAATCGTTTGTTCAATGATACTTCTTTTATTAAACAAATTTTGTCTGAAGATATTTATAAACATAAAGGTAAAATAAGTATATATAGAACGATTTGTAAGCATCCTTTTTTATTACCAGTGTATTCTTTCCTAAGGGACTCAATTAGAAAATTATTAAAAAAGGAAAGCTAATAAAATGCAAGCAGATAACATGTATAAAGTAAGTGTTATCGTTCTTATATATAAAGTTGAAAAATATATAGAACGCTGTGCTCGCTCTTTATTCTGCCAGACAATGCAGGATATTGAATATATTTTTGTGAATGACTGTACTCCGGATCATAGTATTCAGGTATTGCAGTCTGTCATAGATGAATATCCGCAACGGAAGTCAGATATAAAAATCATTTCTCATGAAAAAAACATGGGTTCCGGTGCAGCCCGTAATACGGGGCTTGAAGCAGCCGGTGGAGAATATGTCATTTATTGCGATGGTGATGACTGGGTAGATCCTGATATGTATGAGAAACTATACATAAAAGCTCGTGAAGACAATGCTGATATTGTGATGTGTGATTATTATGAGGAAAAACGAGGTAAACGCATCCGTTACAATCAGAATCCTTTCAGGTATAAGGGTAACATTGTGGAACAGATGCTGGTGGGGAAGCTCCATTCCAGTGTATGGGGGGCTTTGGTTCGGAAAAGCTTGTATGAGGATAATCATATTCAGTTTCCTGTTGGGATAAGTATGTGGGAGGATTTGTGCACTTCTGTAAGGTTGCATTGTTTCGCACATCGGGTATCGTATGTGGAAGAGGCATTTTATCATTATGCTATTTATATGAATTCTGTATCTCATCATACTACAATGAAGCAATTGGAAGATATGATTAGTGCATGTTTACTTGTTGAATCTTTTTTTAAGGAGCAAGGTATCTATTCATCATATCATATACCCTTCTTACGTAGATGTTTTTATCTGAAAAAAGCATTTTTAGTAAATAAGAATTTAAGGAATCTCAATTTGTGGAGGGAACTGTGGCCGGAGAGTAATACATGTTTGGAGGCGTTTCAAATTAGATTTTATCATCGAATAGGGTATTATTTAGCTAATTTGGAATATTATAGATTGGCAATCGGAATAATAAAATTTAGTGATAAAGTGGATGATTGTCTTCGAATGCTCATAGGTATAAGATAATATGCATATTATAGAATCGGATTTTGAAGATACCCTCTTATTTAAAATTACAAGTGATAATTCTTTATGTATAGGTTTTATATAGCTGATTAAATTCTCAATAAAAAATAATAGATATGTCTGGAATTGACCACATATTTCTGTATTCTTTGGCTTTCTTTCTATTATTGTATTTTAGTATTAAAAACGATAAATGTCATACTAGAAAAGAGGTTTTTAAATTGTTTATTCCTTCTGCTTTGTTTTATGCACTTATTGAAGCTTTAAGATATGATAGAGGAGTTGATTATTTGCATTATAAAGATATTTATGAAGTTGGATATTTTGAGGGTACACAATTGTTATTTGATTGTTTAAATGAGTTATTAAAAAACATTGGTTTTAGTTTTACAGGTGCTTTGTTTGTTTATGAAATAATTTTGTTATGCGGTATTTGTTTTTTAATATCTTCTTATTCTTTAAAGGAAGGCAGATGGATGTATTTCTTTGCCATTCTTTCGATGTTGGTATTACATGAAAATTTGATTCGACAATTTGTAGGGATGCCTTTTATATTTATTGCAGTCCATTTTATGTTTGAAAAGAAATGGTCGAAAATGATAATAGCTTTGTTATGTGCAAATCTAATTCATTCAGGTACTATTTTTGCATTTCCGTTTATTGCTTTTTCCTATTATTTTTTTCATTTAAAAATTAAAGCTGAGATTGCTTTATTGTTACTAAGTGTTTCTTATTATTTGTTGAATATAGATGTTGGATCTTTATTCTCAGAGGTATTGCAGAGAATAAATTTTGGAGTTTTGCTCTTTTCTGATCATTTATTGCACTATGTAGAAGAGTCTGATCGTTGGTTGGGTGCGGATTCTATTCTTGAAGGTGCTCAACAATCTATAATAACCAAATCTTTTCAATTTATATTTGAATGCTCAATTATTATGTCATCATATATAGCACTTTGTTTACGTCAAGAACAAAAAGTTCAATGTTTTTATAATATTATGGTTTTTGCATTTTTTATGTGTCGATTGGTGCATGGATATGAAATATTGGCTAGAATGTTTGGGCAATTATATATATATTGGTTTATACCTTTTGGATATTCTCTTTATATTTTTTCAAAAAATCAGGTTGCCTTACGCTCAAAAGGGTATTTAGGATTGATGCGAGGATGTATAATCATTGCTTGTTCTTATTTATGTCTATATTGGGGACGTTTTATTTATTTAAATCCTGAGGCTGTTTTTATTTGGAATTGAGTATTGGAATGAAAAAAATATCACTAATAGTCCCAGTTTATAATGTTGAGGATTTTGTGGCTCGATGTCTTAATAGTCTTCTAGAACAAAATATGTCTTATGAAGATTATGAAATTATTATTGTTAATGATGGCTCTACTGACAGTTCATTGGAAATTATACAACCATATTTAGAAAAATATCCTAATTGCAAACTTATTGATAAACCCAATGGAGGTTTGAGTTCTGCGAGAAATGCAGGCCTTAATGTCGCTTTAGGAGAATATATTTGGTTTGTAGATTCTGATGATTTTATAATGCCCAATTTGTTAGATGATTTGTATAAGGAATGTTCTTCAAATGATTTGGATGTTTTATGGATGGAATGGCGTAGGGTTAGTGAATTAGGGATAGAATTACCTCAGTTTTATTGTACGTATAGAAATAAAATATCACATGTAATAAATGGTGTACAATTTATGGAACAAGTTTGTTCTACATATTTATTTGCATGGGCTTTTCTTTACAAGAGATGTTTTTTACAGAAAAATTCCTTTTTATTTATGGAGGGAATACTTTATGAAGATGTGGAATTTAATACACGTGTATTTCCATTGATTAACAGAATTAAAATTTATAGTAGAATCTGCTATAATTATACATGTCGACATGGGTCTATTTTAAACTCTATAAGCGAGAAAAGAATTGAAGATCTTATTTTTGTTTGTTTTCGCGTACATGATATGTTTCTTCAAACTCCATATAAATTTTATAAAAGGATATTATCAGATTCTATAATTAGTATATTTTTATTACTTGAAACATCGAATTCGAGAAAGTTGAAGAATATTTTCTTTGAACAAATGAAAACACGTAATATTAGGACTATAATATATACAGGGACATTGATTAGAAAATTATTGTGTTTTACTTTTAATTTATCTCCTCGTTTGTGCTCACATGTAGTTCACTTTATGCTTGTAATTCGTAAATTTTTAAAAAGATGAATCATATTTATCAATGGAATAAAAAATCGTCTCCATATAATTCTTTAAATATCTATGCTAAATACTTAGGTACTCTAATTGAAAAAATATGGGGAATTGAGTCTACTTATATTTATCCGGATACAGATAATTATATAGATATTATAAAAGAGGCTACTCAAGAAAAATCTACATCTATTATCTTTTGGCATTATGGTGTTTTTGATCCTAACATAAAATATATAGAGGATTATTCCAAAGTTGTGTTTATATACCATAATATAACTCCTGCTAAATATTTTTGGTTGACTAATCCTCTTTCATCGTTACGTGCAATAGGAACATATATCCAACTTTTACTATTACCTCGAAAAGCAAATTGGATTACGGTGAGTGATTTTAATAGAATTTGTTTAAAGCCTTTTGGCTTTAAAAGAATAGAAAGTTGTCCATTGATACCTTACAATGTTAGCGATAGAAAATACTCTAAAAATACGGAGTGTACTCTTTTGTATGTAGGTCGAATAATAGAAAATAAAAATTGTATAAATCTGCTTTTGTATATAAAACGTTTAGCTAAAATGTACAATAAAACAATACGGTTTATTATAGTTGGAGAATGTACGACTAGCAATTTTTATAAAATATATTTTCAAAAAGTATTGGGAGAACTTCAAAAAATAGATAATTTGAAATTAGAATGGATTGCTAATGTTGATACTGAAAAATTACATGAGTTATATCAATCGTGTTGGTTATATGTCTCAACATCATTGCATGAGGGGTTAGGTATGCCGGTTTGTGAAGCCATATTACACGGAACACCTGCAATATATATGGAATGTGGTGGACAAGAAAGTGTTTTAAATTCGTTGGGTATGATTCCATTGGGGAATAGTAATAAATTTGCGGATAAAGTATTAGAATTAATATCTGATGAAAATAAAAGGAATTCTCTGTTAGAGGCTCAGATTAGTGAATTAAAAAAGAAAGATTGGCCTAAATCACGGGCTATTGTTTCTGAAGTATATGGAAAGTATATAATATCAGATTAAGTTTTTAGACGAAAAATCTACTTCTATTTATGCCATGAATGGTATTGATTATAAGTCTATTTTCTTGAAGTTAACTTGTAAACAGTTACTATCTCTTTTGCAATCTCACTCCAGCATTCTTTGTCCAGCATAAAGTAAGGAATACTTTCCGCTTCATCTTCCATCCGCACGAACAAGTGCCGCATAGAGTCCGACGGGGCATATTCGTAAAACTCCAGTTTCTCTACCCGGTATCCTTTTGCACGGACTTGGACAATCACTTTTTGCAGTTCCTTGTCGGACAGGCTTCTGCCTATCTCGTAAAGAGAACGCAAATGATCGCTGTCTCCATAGAGGTGGTCATGAATAGATGGAAATTCTGTAAATTGGCTCATGGTATTCGTTGTTGGGTCACAAAAATAATATAATATTTTAGAACTACAATATTCATGTTATTGAAGTTAAAAAAGTAAGCTTCCAAAATTGGCGTATTGACTAGCATGTCTCTTT
>ENA-OPCJ01000457-OPCJ01000457.1-human-gut-metagenome-genome-assembly--contig:-NODE-457-length-9784-cov-2.208860_pt1 | contig 9784 bp, 8 predicted proteins | sample MGYA00241565_ERZ501481 | MGnify/ENA primary metagenome ERZ501481 (study PRJEB25962, sample SAMEA2042662) | human gut metagenome | biome: human gut; feature: human-associated habitat; material: faeces...
CCACCCCCACCACTACAATCATTTTAGTCTTCATACTTATTTTTTTATTTGATGTTGCAAAATTAGAAAGAAGATATAAGCATAAAGCTCTATCCATATAACATCACTCACCTATACAACACTAAAAATCAACCATATAACATATTTTATCATAACATGAGCAATAAAATAAGATTCAGATATGAACTTCACATTATCAATAACCTTAGATTATCAACTAAAATATTATCATACAGCCTTAATTGGAATTACTTAAAAACTTAAATTTATCTGAGTCGAGTAAGCACTTCCTTTATCACACTTAGGAAGTACAGCTGTTTTTTCAAATGCGTTATTCATAACTACACCTTTTCATTACCATCCTTATCTAGCATAGTAATATCAGCATCATTTAATGAGAACTGAGATGTGAGATACAAACAGTCATTTATATCTTCGGCTTGTATTGAAAAAATAAAAGGAATTCTAGTAGCCACCTTCTCATAAACTTTGCAAACTGCATGAGGCTTCTTTTGGTGATGCTCCGAAGCAAAAACTCCCAAACTCAAGGAAACTAAAAATAACATCAATAATAACTTTGCTTTCATACTTCTTTTTGTTTAAAAATGATGCCGCAAAGTTAGAGGGAAAGGAAAGAACGTACAACTATTTGCTGTGACATAATATTTCTATAAAACACTGATAAACAATATATTTCAGTTTATCACTCTGACATTTTCTTTTTTAGACGCGATTTCCTTTGATTGAGGGCTACCGTATCCGTATGTCCGAAACATAAAGAAATGGCCAACGGAGAAATACCCGCTTCTTGCAGGCAAAGGACCAACAAGTCATCCTCCGTCAGTTGGGAGTATTGTGCTTGCAAAGGAGAAATATAATCAGCATAGATTTCAAAGGTCGTTTTCTTCAGTTTGTCCAATTCAGCAGCTGCCATCACCTTACGGATTTTCTTATTCACCTGCTGCTGGTCAGACAATGACATCACCTTTTTGTATATAGAAGTCTGCTGGAATAACCATGTACGAAGTGCCAACTTTTCTTTCTTCAATTGAGTTATCAATTGCTCTTTTTGGGCAATTTCATCAAGATTTTGGTTTTCCCTATCCTGTAACAGTGCAAGAGCGGATTCATTTTCTTCTATGCGCTGCTGCATCACATTCTGTTTCTCATCAGCATATTGTAATGCTTGCCGATAGAGTGCCTGCTGGTTATTTTTCTTATTTATCCAACGTTGGTAAATCAAAGCAACGACAAAGCAAATAATAATGGCTGAAAAAACAATACGCCCTATAACCTTTCTGGATTTTATTTGCTCATCCTTTACTTCCAATGCTGTCTGATTTTTATAGACTATATGCTGCACTTCAGACAATCGCTCACTAGCATCCAATGAATCCTGAACCATGACAAAAGTATCTAGATAGTGATAGGCGGACTTGAAATTTCCTAGCTTAGCTTCCATTACGGCAAGTGACCAGTAAGACATAGAAAGGGATGGAGAAAAGAGCAGGCTTTTCTCTAAATAATACCTAGCAGAATCATATTGTCCTAAACCAATGTACAAATCACCTATATTATAGAAATAACCGCTAAATATTTTATTTTCATCAGATATATTTTGCAAAACTTTATAGGCATAAACCACGGCAGAATCGATGTTTTCAAATCGTCCATAATACAGACTTAAATTGTGCCAAGAAGTGAGTATCATGCTTGTATCTTTAGAACGCATAGCATATTCCACAGACTTTCTCTGATAAGTTATAGCAGAATCCTGCATATCCCTCATACCATAAATATATCCAATGTTATGATAGGCAATAGCAGTATCTTTAGCACTAAAAGAATAAAGAAGAGCTTGATTTTGTATTTCCAACGCCTTGTCGTACAATTCACAATCACCATACCCCTAACATACTATAAATCAATCTTCTACATTTTAAATCTTGCGGATAATTCTGCAACACTTCCAACGCTTTCAAATTATGCTCTATCGCCGACATTTCATCATTCATCTGCGCCAGCAGCCTTCCCTTATACATCAATGCCACAGCCTTCTCCCTATCATCATCTCCATAATAATCCAAGGCGAAATTCAATAAGGAATCGCAAGGTAATAAGGGTAGTTTGTTCTTGTCCGTAGCCTCAGCCAGCAACAAAGCATAGTATGCCTTGTCTACTTCCGGCAAATCCTCTAAAACAGATATATTTTTTAAAATAGTCAATGCACTGTCCGGCTTCATTTCCAACAATGAATCTACTTGCTGTAACATCGGATTGGAAGAATGGTGGTTACAGGCAAACAAACAGACAGCCAGCAAACTGACGAAATTTAAATATATAATAAATGAACGCATAGTAATTTTGTCTTTTAGCTTTCTATGCACAAAGATAGCAAAATGCCTTTATAACCTGATATACAAACATCTATTAAAAAAACATTATGCAAATTCTGTAACACACAGTTATTCCATCTTACTTTTCATACGATATTTGCGTTGCGCTACAATCTGTGTATCATTATTACCAAAGCATAAAGCGATGGCAAAAGGAGATAAATCCGCCAATTGCAGACATAGCAAAAGGACATCATCTTCGTTCAACTTGGGATACCGGGTATGCAGTTGCTCTATGTAATCAGCATAAATCTGTCCTATAATCACTCTGAGTTGGCGTTGCTCAGCATTGGTGAGCACTGCAATACGCTCTTTGTGATGCTTTTGCTGGTTGGCCAGTTTGTCTATTTTCGTATAGAGGGCACTTTGCCGGAACAACCAGTTGCGCAATTTCTCTTTCTCCATCTTCATGGCCTCTATAGCCCGTTCCTTCTCTTCTATTTCCTCGGCACGGCTTTCTTGTTTCTGTTTCAATTCGGCTATCACCTCTTCATGTTGAGCAATATTCTGCTGCATATCCATCAGGTTCTGTTTCAGCTTCTGCAACAGATATTTATAGTTGGATTGCTGTATCTTCTTGTTCTTCAGTATCTGTTGATAAATAATCACAATGACCAGCAGCAACACCACAGCTATCATCGCAATGGTGTATATCCTCCGTTTAGCCTTGAACTGTTCTTTCCTTACTTGCGCGTCGGCATTCCAACGATAGGTCTTCTTCTCCAGTTCCGTGGCCACATTGGTGGAATAGATGGAATCTTCCAACTCGGTGCTGATTTCCAGATATTCCAAAGCTTTCTCCACATTTCCCTGCTGCTTAGCTATGGCATACAAGTCAAAGAAAGAGAGATACCGGATATGAATATCGACAGCTTCCTTGCTCCGGTTCAAATAATAAAGAGCCGAATCAAGCTGCCCGTTATTATAATAAAATTCCCCTAGATTCCAAAGACACTGCAAGCTGTCTTCTCTAAGACGACAAGCATCGTATGCCCTTTTCAGACAAGTAATAGCTATACTGGTCCGTCCTGTACGTCCGCATAAATCCCCTATATTTCCATAAAGAGAATGCAAAAGGAAACTATCAGTAGAAAGAGAAAGCTGCAAAGCGCGTTGCTGGCAGATAAAAGCGGAGTCTATATTTCCATAGCCGATATAAGCTACCCCCAGATTGCTGAGTGAACTGATGAAATGACGGTTATGCCGTGCCAGCGAATCATTATAACAAGCCTTGACATACATATCTTTGGCCTGTGCGTACAAGTTCTGTTTGCCATACAGCCCACCCAACATATTATATACAAACCCCTTCCAATAGAATTCACATGGATAGGCGGAAAGGATTTCAAGCGCCATACGGTAACTTTTCAGGGCATCGGCATAGTTTTCCATTTCCTGTTGCACTTTACCCTTATACAGAAGAGCTATAGCATGTTCTTTGGCTTCTTCATGGTATACATGGAGGGCTAAATTCAATAATGAGTCACAAGGAAGCAGTGAACAACCATTTTTATCCGCAGCCTCAGCCAGCAGCAAAGCGTAATCGGCCTTGTCTTCCGGGGTCATACCGATCAGGGAAGAGATGGATTTCAATAATGAAAACGCACTGTCGGCATGTTCTTCCATCAAGTATCCTGCTTGCCGCAAAGCAGGATGTTCCGTGCGCTGCAAAGTACAGGAAAGACAAAGCCAACATAGAAGGCAAACAATACCCGGCTGTTTTATATAAACATACATGCAACTCTATTTTTATTCTCCGGCGACAAAGATACAGAAAACTCAGAACTTATATCCTACACCGGCCGATAAACTGACATTCCGCCCGAAAGGCCTCTTACGAAGAGAACATTTACCATCGATAGTGTAAATGAAATGCTCGGATTCCAATGAAACCCCGGTCCTTCCACCGTAAGTAAAATGATCTGGAAAATCCTGATGCCACCAGCCCAAACTAGAATGCATTCCGTTGCCATAGGCGTAATCAATGGATTTATCCCTGCCAAACATAGCATAGGACAGATACGGTCCCGCATTGATGCGCAAATTCCATTTGTTATTTAAAGCAACATTATAAGAAGCAAGGATAGGAAGCTCCAAATTGAATTTACTAAAAAAGGAATCGGTACCAAGCCTTGTCTTGGATCTGAATTCTTCATAAGTAAATAATAATTGTGGCTGTACATACCATGAGTTTTTAACATGAACGTCATACATTCCTCCGGCATAACCGCCTAGGCTGAAGCGTGCATCCCTGGACAAAGATTTAGAAAAAAGTCCGCCTCCTACAATACCCCAGCTATTCTGTGCGGAAGCGGGAAGAATAAAGCAGGCTAAAAGCATGCAAAGTAGAATTTGTTTTATTTTCATCGGGTTTGTTGCTTAAGTTTAATAATGCAAAGTAAGGTATAAAGCCCTTTTCATGAAAATAAAACAGATAACATTTATCGCATATAAAACATTGATAATAAACAATATAACACTATTAAAGATAACATTCGGAGAAATTTCACTCCTATTGGGCATAGGGACAGGTCTAAAACCTGCCCCTACACAGCAAGAGAAAGAAATATCTTTTATTGCATGCAATTTATATTCCGCAACTTCCCTCTGAACCCATTCTGCACATCCCCTATCTGCCGCATGGGAAACACCAAAGTTTCCTGCATATACATCTTGTCCTTACGTTTATGAGTATAGTTGTAAAACTGTTTGACACGTCCTTCCAAACGTTCCGCTTTCTCACCGTTTATGTAAAGAGTAGTACCTTTGTGGTCTCCCTCTATGCGTACCTTCGTCCATGCTCCGGCAGGCAGTGTAGCAGCGTGGAATACAAACGTATAGCCGTCACGGCTGAAAGCCAGCTTTCCCTTATTTTCCCAATTGGCATATACGGTGGAATGAGGGCCTTTAAACAAAATACCGTTGATATTTTGTTCTTTGTCCGGATTTATTTCAAATTCTACCGCGTATGGATAGCCTATTTCCGGCAACATAGTGGCAATGCTGTCCGTACCGTTCAAAGACAGTTCTTCATTCTGCCCCGGAAAGACTACCTCACCCTGCACACGCCCCAGCAGGTTGATACCGGGAGCTTCAGGCATCTGTTTGCACAATTTCTCAAATTCTTCGTAAGAAACCATTTCATTCTTACCTCTCCACATTTTCTCGGCCAGTACCTGGGCGGCTGGGAATGTACGGAAATGCACATCCTGTTGTGACACACCGTTGCCACAATGGTCATTCCATACGGCAAACATACCTCCCAACAGTCCCGGAGTTCCTTCAGGCAACTCTTCCTTAGGATTCACTTTACCCACACGCCATTGCTCATACAGCCATTTCGTGTCCAGGAAATCACGATAATATCCGGCAGCCGGAACAATATAAAGATAAGCATCACACGTATTGATAATCTTATATCCGTCTTTCAAAGAAGCATTAGGATCAATCCAGTCGTATGACCAGGCATTGATAGTCACATTATCTGCTTTCACCGGAGTGTTTCCTTTCAACCAGCGCAGTGCTCCCCACATACGGACATTCTTCCCGTATTTCTCTATATACTTCAGATACCGGTCTGTAAAATAGCGGAATTTTTCAGCTTCCTTGGCATTGTACTCGTCTGTACCGATATGTACATCGGGACCTATGAAAACCGGTTTCTCGCCAGAAAGATACTCATCCAGCAAAGAATCTACAAAACGATAGGTTTCCTCCTTGTATAAATCCAAATGATCCATTCCATATTTATCACTGCCTATCTCGGGTTTATAATGTGTAAAGGCCAATGAATGAGCCGGAATATCAATCTCCGGAATCACATTCACACCATATTCCATGCCCAGACGTTGCAGGTCGGTGAATTCTTTCTTGGTATAAGAACCATCCTTGGCGGTCAGCCCCGGAAAACGTTCACTCTCCAGGCGGAAAGCAGCGTAGGTCTTGTTCCAGTCGTTATCAAAGAACTGTACAAAACCATTGTCATTGAGATGGATCTGAAATTCATTCAGTTTATAGAACGATAGTATTTTGACATATTGCCGCAGGAAATCCATTGTGAAGAACTTGCGGCCCACATCCAGCATGAAGCCACGACTGGGATATTGCGACCAGTCACGGGCAACTCCTTTGGGCAACTGTCCTTTTTCATTATAAAGAATCTGCAACAAACTCCGGGTTCCCCAAAAGGCTCCCTGACGAGCCGGCGCTTCGATACCGGCATAGCGTCCAGCAGTCAGCACATACCCTTCCTCTCCCAATTGTTTGTCGGGTTTCATCAATGAAAGATAAATATCATTCTTTCCCGGTTTCCCGGTCCTAATGGTGTAGTTCCAATCCAACAGGTCTTTCAAGTCCTGTGCCAGCACAGTCGCCACACTTTTCAGTGCCGCCTCATCGGCAGGAGCTACAACAATACTGCCTTCAGCAGGCAATACGAGTTTTCCACTTCCCCCCTTCCACTCTTGCAGGGCGGGAATTACTTTCGGACATGTTTCCTTGGCCGAAACACATAGACACAAGGCCAACATCCATAAGGTTAGTAGGTGTTTCATGATAATGATTAATGGTTAGTAATTAACGGTTAATGAAAAATGAAGGCATTTATTTGCCTTTTACTATCTTCTTGATATCATTCAGTTTATTCAATGCTTCAAGAGGGGTCAGATTATTGACATCCAAATTTTTGATCTCATCCCGCACCTGACTGAGTACCGGATCGTCCAATTGGAAAAAGCTGAGTTGATAGCCATCTGCCGATGAAGCGATTCCTTTTACAGGCTTGCTTTTAATGCTACCTTTGCGCTTTTCCGTAGCAATCCCCTCCTGACGGTTTTCCGTTTCCAGCTGTTTCAGGATCTCATTGGAACGCTTTACGATGCTTTTCGGCATACCAGCCATCTTGGCCACATGGATACCGAAACTGTGCTCACTTCCTCCGGGAACCAATTTGCGCAAGAAGATCACTTTATTATTGACCTCCTTCACCGAAACATTATAGTTCTTGATACGCTTGAAAGAGGTTTCCATCTCATTCAGTTCATGGTAGTGCGTAGCAAACAGTGTACGGGCTTTCGCTTTCGGATGTTCGTGGATATACTCGACAATTGCCCAGGCTATGGAAATACCGTCATAGGTAGACGTACCACGTCCCAACTCATCAAATAACACCAGACTTCTGGAAGAGACATTATTCAGAATATCCGCAGCCTCATTCATTTCCACCATAAAAGTACTCTGTCCGGACGCAAGATCATCGGATGCCCCTACTCTGGTGAAGATACGGTCACAGATACCGATATTTGCTGAAGCAGCAGGAACAAAGCTTCCGATCTGCGCCATTAAAACGATCAGTGCCGTCTGACGCATATAGGTGGATTTACCAGCCATATTCGGTCCGGTTATGATCGATATCCTGCTCTCAAAATTATTCAGATAGGTGTCATTTGATATGAACATACCGTTATTCATCATCTTCTCAACGACAGGATGACGACCTTCTTTGATATCAATTACACCATCTTCGTTGATCTCCGGTCGAACAAACTGATTGGCAGATGCCACATATGACAGCGAACAGAGACAGTCTAATAAAGCGATCTGTCTTGCTGTCTTCTGCACACGCAGGATCTCACCCGCAATCTTATCTCTGAGCGCAACATAGGTTTCATATTCCAGTGCATATAATTTATCTTCAGAACCAAGAATCGAACCTGCAAGATTGTCCAGTTCTTCTGTTGTATATCGTTCTGAATTTGCAAGTGTCTGTTTTCTTATAAAATATTCAGGTACCAGATCCTTATAGGAATTGGTCACTTCAAAATAATAGCCAAATACTTTATTGAACTTGATGCGAAGATTTTTTATTCCTGTCTTCTGCTTTTCCCGTTCCTCCAATTCTGCAAGCCATGTCTTGCCATCTGTCTTTGCCGATTTTAAAGTATCAATTTCTTCCAGATAACCATCCTTGAAAATACCGCCTTCACGGATCAGTATCGGAGGATCGTCGTTGATCGAACGCTCTAACAGGTCATAAATATCCTGTAATTCATCCATTTTCTCATAAATATCTGCAAGAAGCCCATCCGGATAGATCTGTAAAAGCTGTTTGATATACGGCAGATATGAAAGGGATGTCTTAAATGCGATCATATCGCGTGGATTTGCGGATCGTAGGGAAATCCTTGTCATCAGTCGTTCCAGATCATAGATCGGATTCAGATATTCCCGTATCTCATCACGATTGATCATATCATTATTTAACTGTTCTACTGCATCAAGTCTTGCTTCGATATCCTTTTTATATATCAAAGGCTGCTCGATCATGCTTCGAAGCATTCTCGCACCCATTGCTGTCTTGGTTTTATCCAATACCCATAACAAAGAACCTCGTTTCTGCTTGTCACGAAGTGTCTCACAAAGCTCTAGATTTCTTCTGGTTGCGGAATCAAGAATCATGAAATCGTCGATGGAATACAGCACGATATGATTGATATGTGCAAGGAAATTCTTCTGTGTCTCATGCAGATACTGAAGCAGGACTCCGGAGGATAAGATACAGTCAGGGAAATCCTTCAGTCCAAGCCCGTCCATATTATTAACGCCGAACTGCCTCATAATTGCATCTTCACATAGCATTTGATTGAAATAATGCTCCGGCGCTTCAGAAATGGAAATTTTCATTTTCTCCCTCAGATAAACGAAATCCAGATCACAATTCATGAAAGAATGATTGCCGATGATCTCGGCAGGAGAATATTTGTTGATCTCATCCGTAAGCTTTGATAAGGATGGAACTCTCGCTGTCTTAAACTCGCCGGTCGTGATATCTACCAGTGAGATCCCGAATGCACCATCGTTTTCAAAAATACTCATCAGATAATTATTTCTTGTTTCATCAAGAATTGCATTTGACATATTTGTACCCGGTGTTACCACCCGGATAACCTCACGTTTTACTATGCCTTTTGCAAGCTTTGGATCTTCAACCTGTTCACAGATCGCTACCTTAAAACCATTCTCGATCAGCTTATTCAGGTAGACATCACAGGCATGATATGGAACGCCACACATCGGTGCACGTTCCGGCTGTCCGCAGTCCCTTCCGGTCAAAGTGATCTCAAGAACCTTGGATGCGGTCAGGGCATCATCAAAAAACATTTCATAGAAATCACCAAGTCTGTAAAATAATATACAGTCCTTGTACTGATTCTTCACTTCCATATACTGCTGCATCATTGGTGTTAAAGCTGCCACTGTTTTTTACCCCTATTCTATAAATTCGGTTTATACAAGATTTCCCATATAATAAAAGCCTTTACATTCATCCAGCGAAACATCCCGGATCTCGCCGATCATAGACGGATCACCTTTAAAATGTACCAGAATAT
>ENA-OPCJ01000466-OPCJ01000466.1-human-gut-metagenome-genome-assembly--contig:-NODE-466-length-9625-cov-1.744410_pt1 | contig 9625 bp, 9 predicted proteins | sample MGYA00241565_ERZ501481 | MGnify/ENA primary metagenome ERZ501481 (study PRJEB25962, sample SAMEA2042662) | human gut metagenome | biome: human gut; feature: human-associated habitat; material: faeces...
CAGGTATCATTATCCTTGCCGGACTGGCAAGACCGCTTGAAGATGCTCTTGAGGAACAGTTTTATTATACCTCTTCTTTGACGGATTCTTCAGTCAATGTAAAGGCTCAACTTGATGAACTGAAACAACAGTTGGTGAATGTCAAAAAGCTTGGTACCGAAGAGTTCGATGAGGCAATTCCCTTACCATTGGGGCAGCCCCGCTCATATTGGCTGTTTGCCAACGCTTACAAACCGGTGGAGGTTGCCGCTAAACTAAAGCTGCCCATATTTGTTCTTCAAGGGGAGAGAGATTATCAAGTGACTATGGAAGACTTCGGTTTATGGCGTTCCGGTCTGTTGCGTTGTAAGAATGCGTACTTCAAATCTTATCCGAAATTGAATCACTTGTTGCAGGAAGGCAGCGGCAAGGCGACTCCGTTTGAGTATAGCCATGCTTCGCCCGTCCCGGCATATGTTATGGATGACATTGCCTCCTTCGTGCGGGGCAAGCAGAATACTCTTTGATTGGTACTTGGTTATATCAAAGTAACTTCAATCATAAATCGTAAATTGTTAAATAGTAAATAAATAGTGGCTAAAAAAGAAACTTCAACCAAAAGCTTTGTCCTCCGTGTGGATGCTGCAACGATGGATGCCATTGAAAAATGGGCAGCCGACGAGTTCCGTAGTACCAATGGACAGCTTCAGTGGATTATCGCTGAAGCATTGCGGAAGAGTGGGCGGATGAAGAAGTCCAAGAATCCTCCTCCGTCTGAAGAGAAAGCAAAGGAGGATTAGTGATAACAGATTCTAAATCGTAGATAATATGATTAATCTTGGTCCTTATTCCGGCAAGAAATGCCCTAATGTCCGTTTCCAACCCACTGTGCTTGACCGTATTCTGGAAGGTACGGCCCTGCTTATCGTGCTCGTTACGTGGATTAGCATTTTAATAGTTCTTTTACCATTTATCCTCCTTTTTCATCTTTATTTGTTGTTATAAATCTGCCATTACCTACTAATGGTTACTCTTTCTCTTCTTTTCGCAATTTTTAGGTATTGTTCTCCTTTTTAACTACCTCTACCTTTGCTCCCAACAAAATTTAAGATAAAAGATGAGAAAATTAACTGGCTTATTCGTTTTATGTTTTTTGCTTTCTGCCAATGCTTTGCAGGCTGCTGAACCTGAAAAAGTTACTTCTGCAGCAGAGAGTACGGAGATTTCAACAGACAAAGAGAAAAAGGAAAAAGTAGCGAATGATGGCGACAACTACAAGAAATTCCGTTTCGGTGGATACGGAGAAATGGTTGCAAGTTTTAAGGATTATGGTATTAACCGTTTCTATGGTGCACCTGAAGGCAATCCAGACAAACATAGGAATACAATTTCTATACCCCGTTTCGTGTTGGCTCTGGATTACAAGTTCAATTCCAAATGGATACTCGGTGCTGAAATCGAGTTTGAATCCGGTGGTACGGGTACTGCTTATGAACTTGAGAATACGGAAAACGGTGAGTATGAAACGGAGGTGGAAAAGGGTGGCGAAGTGGCTATCGAGCAATTCCACATTACCCGTTTAATTGTTCCACAATTCAACATACGTGCCGGTCACATCATTGTCCCGGTAGGATTGACCAACGCCCATCATGAACCAATCAATTTCTTTGGAACTTATCGGCCGGAAGGAGAGACAACCATCCTTCCTTCTACGTGGCATGAAAACGGACTCGAGTTTTTTGGTTCTTTTGGAAAAGGATATGCCAGCTTTGATTATCAGGCCATGATAGTGGCCGGTCTGAATGCCAATGGCTTTGACCGTAACACCTGGATAGCAAGTGGCAAACAAGGCCTCTTTGAAGAAGACAACTTTACTTCACCGGGCTATGTGGCTCGTCTGGACTATAAGGGGGTTCCGGGGTTGCGTATAGGTGCTTCGTTCTATTACTGCGCTGATGCCGGTTCCAATTCTGACAAAGCGGATACTTATTCGTCTACCGGTAAGATTCCGGTAAGAATTTATACGGCAGATGCCCAATACCGTAATAAATATGTGGTTGCCCGTGCCAATATGGTATACGGAAATTTGGGTAATTCAGCGAAGCTTAGTGAGGCAAATACCAAATTGTCGAATAAATCTCCTTACAGCCGTATAACCCCCATTGCAAAGAATGTAGTCAGTTATGCAGCCGAGGCCGGTTTGAATATCAGCGCTTTCTTCAAAGGAAACAGGAAAGTTCCGGTTATCTACCCCTTTGCACGTTATGAATATTATAATCCGCAAGAAAAGGGAGAGGCCAGCCAGATAATGGAGAAACGTTGGCAGGTAAGCATGTGGACTGCCGGATTGAATTGGTATGCCTTGCCTAATCTGGTGGTAAAGGCTGATTACACTACCCGCCAAATCGGAACAAACAAGGTTTTTGGAACTGGCAAGTATAATAGTGAAAATGAGTTTTCGATCGGTATTGCCTATATCGGTTGGTTTGTCAAGAAGTAGATGAATAGTAATCAATTAATTTTATACAGATGAAGAAAAATTTCTTTTATGCGACAGCTTTGGTATTAGGGCTGGCATTTACGGCTACTGCTTGTAGCGATGATGATGACAACAGTACAGTTAATCCTGCTGACATTGAGTATAACTCGGAGAATGCGGCAAGTTGGCACAACTACATGAGAAATGTGGCGGCTTTGTTGAAGACAGATGCCACCAATCTTTATGATTCTTGGAATACGAGTTATAAGGGTGGGGCAAGTTTTGCAACTTCCTTCAAAGCTCATAATGGTGCCTATAACTTTTCAAGTGCCTGGAACTGTATAGAGCAGGTTATCGACGGTTGTGTTGAAATCTCCAATGAGGTAGGTGAGACGAAGATTGGTGATCCATATAATAAATATATGGCAAACAATGTTATAGAGGCCCTCTATGCTGTTGAGTCATGGTATAGCTGGCATTCCCGTGATGATTATACCAATAATATTTACTCAATCCGCAATGCCTATTACGGCTCTTTGGACGGTAAGGTGAGCGACAAGTCAATTTCAAAATTGGTGGCTGGAGTCAATGCGGAGTTGGATATGAAAGTGTCGGCAGCTATCACTACGGCAGCATCGGCTATTCAGGCTATTCCCCAACCTTTCCGTAATAATATCAACAGTCAGGAAACGGTAGCGGCTATCAAGGCTTGTGAAGAACTGGAAAGTGTATTGGATAAGGAGTTGAAACCTTATATCAGGGACAATAGCACCATTAACAGCAATGAAGCACTTGACCCGATTGTTGAAAATTATGTCAATGTTGTGGTTTTGCCTACCTATAAGGATTTGAAGGAGAAGAATAGTACGCTGTATGACGCTGTGGTGGCTCTTGCCAACAATCCCTCTAACAGTGCTTTTGAGACGGCATGCAATGCTTGGATAACAGCCCGTGAACCTTGGGAGGAAAGTGAGGCGTTCCTATTTGGGCCGGTGGATGAGCTGGGACTTGACCCGAATATGGATAGTTGGCCTTTGGACCAGAACGCCATTGTCCAGATTCTGAATTCCCAGAAATGGGGCGATTTGGAATGGAGCGAGGGTGATGATGATGCAAAAGTTGAATCTGCTCAAAATGTACGCGGATTCCATACTTTGGAATTCCTGCTTTTCAAGGATGGCAAGCCTCGTACAGTTAAATAAGAATTATTTATAAACAATACTCAAGAAGTAAAGGGGAGGATTTGGAGAATCCTGCCTTTACTTCTTTGGCATGTTTGGATATGCCATTATTAAAAAGTAGATAAAGATGATGAATCGTTTAATGAGATATTCATGTCTTCTCCTTTGTTTGTCGGCAGGTTTGACTGCTTGTGATGATGATGGGATTGACGTGTTGGATATAGAGATTCCTGAAGGATACGCTCTGTCTGCCGGAACGTCCACAATCTTCATGAATTCATCCAAGGCCTATGATTCACCGGCAGACTGGGTGTCGGGTGTTTACAACAGTCGCTTTAATGATGGTGACGGGCTTTACGATGATGTGCGTACGAGTAGCAATGGCATGGGAGGTGGTCTTGGCCCAGTCTATGCGGGGTATTCTTGTGGCAGTTGTCATCGTAATGCCGGCCGTACCAAACCGACGCTGTGGAGTGAAGGTGGATCGGGTAGTTACGGGTTTTCCTCGATGCTGGTTTATATAAGCCGCAAGAATGGTGCGTTTTTTCAGGATTATGGTCGTGTCCTCCATGACCAGGCAATTTATGGAGTGAAACCGGAGGGGAAGCTTTCTGTGGAGTATACTTATGAGACTTTTACCTTTCCCGACGGAGAGAAGTATGAACTTTGCAGACCGGCTTATTCCATATCCGAATGGTATGCTGACAGTATAAAGCCTGAAGATATGTTCTGTACGGTGCGTATCCCGTTGAGACATGTCGGTATGGGGCAAATGATGGCTTTGGAAGCTACGGAGATTGAAGCGCTTGCTGCAAAAAGTAATTATCCGGAGTATGGTATAAGTGGCCGTTGCAATTACATTACCGAACGTGGTGTGAGAAGCTTGGGGCTGTCGGGAAATAAGGCTCAACATGCGGATTTGACTGTTGAACTTGGTTTTTCAAGTGATATGGGTGTTACCAATAGCCGCTATCCGGAAGAGATATGCGAGGGGCAGTCCCAGGTGAATCAAGGCAGCATGATGGGGCTTTCTTATGCCCAGTTGGATGTTTCTACAGAAGATATGGAAGATGTTGACTTGTATATGCAGAGTCTTGGTGTTCCTGCACGGCGTAATGTGAATGACCCGCAGGTGATAAGGGGAGAACAGAATTTCTATAAAGCCAAGTGCCATCTTTGCCATGTCACCACGTTGCATACCAAGCCTCGGGGCTCCGTGCTGTTGAACGGTACCCGTTTGCCATGGTTGGGAAGTCAGACAATTCACCCCTATTCGGATTTTTTGCTGCATGATATGGGCTCCGAAATTATGGGAGTCGGTCTGAATGATAACTATGTAAGTGGGTTGGCGCGTGGCAATGAATGGCGCACTACTCCGCTTTGGGGTATCGGGCTTCAGGAAAAGGTAAACGGACATACCTACTTCTTGCACGATGGTCGTGCTCGCAATCTTGTTGAAGCCATAATGTGGCATGGGGGAGAGGGAGAAGCATCGAAAAATCTCTTTAAGAACATGAGTAAGGATGACCGTGATGCCCTGATTGTATTTTTAAATTCACTTTAGAACTAATAAGCTTTATATAAAAAGTAATTATGAAGAAATTTTTATATGTCGCCATGCTGGCTGTTTTGCCTTTGACCGCTATGGCGCAACATGAGGAAGATACGGAGAATGGTGTAGTGTCATTGGCCGGAAGAGAAGGTTTTACCATTGAAACAAAGAAAGGTGATTTTGTTTTCAAGCCTTATCTGTTGGTACAAACGAGTGCTAATTTCAATTGGTATGATGATGAAGGCTTGGATAAGGCTTATAACCAAGATAATATTGCCAATTCGGGTTTTTCCATTCCTTATGCCGTACTTGGCTTTACTGGCAAGGCTTTTGGAAAAGTAGCTTTCAATCTGTCCATCAATGCTGCTGCAAGTGGAGGAGCGCTGTTACAGCAGGCGTGGTTTGATGTACAGCTGAAAAAACAATTTGCGATTCGTGTCGGAAAGTTCAAGACTCCATTCTCGCATGCCTATCTGACAACTCTTGGCGAAACACTGCTTCCCCAGTTGCCGGTTTCTCTGACGTCTTCTGTAATTTTTCCTTATTCGTTGAATGCCGTGACGCCTAATATCGGTACGGGATTTGACCTGGGTGTTGAAATTCACGGTCTGGTGGCAGATAAGTTCGGTTATGAAGTCGGCTTGTTCAATGGAACCGGAGCTTCCGTGAATACAGCTTCAAAGACGATGAGTGATGACTGGCATATCCCTTCATTGCTGTATGCCGGACGTCTGACTTATATGCCCAAGGGGGTGATGCCTTCCACACAAGGTAATCCTAACCGTTTGAACGAGGATAAGATATTATTCGGTCTTTCGGGTTCTATCAATGTGGAGAGTGAAAATGAGAGTACCAATGATACCCGTGTGGGGTTGGAATTTGCCATGTTGAAGAACAAGCTCTATCTGGCGGCTGAAGCTTATTATATGAATGTAGGTTTCACCAAACGGCAAAAGATAAATGAATCGTATAGCTTTTTAGGCGGTTATGTGCAAGGTGGTTACTTTGTCGCTCCCCGCCTACAGCTTGCCGCACGCTACGATATCTTCAATCGTAACGGTACGGATGACGACGGTTTCCTGAATATGCCTGCTGTAGGTATGAATTACTTTTTCAGAGGATGCAACCTGAAATTGCAGGCAATGTATCAGTATGTAGCCCGTTGGGGACACGACACGCAGCTCGACCGTGATAATGATAATTTAGGTCTGGCCACTCACTCTGCCACGGTGATGCTTCAATATACATTCTAAATGAAGTCAGGAAAGGATTCGTCTATGAAAAAATACATTCTTTTCTTTTTTCTGCCCGTGCTTCTTATAGGTCTGCATGCATGCGATGAGGGGAGAATTTATGAGAATGCCGTAGTGGCCACGGGTGAAGGACGCACAGTGAAGATGACAGGCCGGATTAGTGGTGTGGATAAGTGGTCGGGCGACTATAGTGTGGTAGTGGCAGGATTTGATGATGAAAGCGATTATGCCATTGTTTCAAAGGTTGTTCCGGTATCCGAATCGGATAATGATGAAATCCAGTTGACAATGTCCGGCATAACGGATGAGGTGACAACTGTCGAGCTATGTGTAATCAATAAGTTGAGAAAGCGCATTGTCAGTTTGGTGGCAATGGAATGTACTGAAATCGCTGATACTATACTTATGGATGCAGGAACAGTTGATGCAAGTATGTACAATGCCATTCAACAAAAAATATTCAATGCCACTTGTACGGCTTGCCATGGTCTTAGCACCACTCCGGGTGGTGGCTTGAATCTGCTGGAAGGACATAGCCATGCTGATCTGGTCAACCGGGCTTCAACGACGGTGGACGGTAAAATGAGGGTTATGCCCGGTAATGCGTCAGAAAGTGTCTTGCATCTCATATTGGGTACGGACATCAGCTCGGATTGGCGTATAGACCATTCTCAGATGATAACCTCATCTGATATGCAGTCTTTGATTGGCAACTGGATTGACGATGGTGCACAACCGTAATAATGATGGGTCTTACTGGTAATACCGGTACTTTTTTGAACAACAACGACTAATTGATATTTAATATGAAAGATAAACAACAACAAACTAATCAATCGGAGAATACCTTAACCGAAATCTTTAAATATGAGGTAGAAGCGGGTGTTTCGGAATATCATGTAATGATTCATGCCACCAGACCGGAAGCGACTTATGAAGAACAGCTGAATGCGGTGGTCGACACTTACTGCCAACTGCGTGAAAGTGAACTACAAGGTGCTGTTGCCATCTTTAAACGCTACTTTCTAAGTGACGCCGCCAATCAGGCAGATATGCTACTGGCGCTTTCGGCAGAATGTTCGGATTGTGCACTCTCCGTGGTAGAGCAGCCGCCGTTGAACGGTACAAAGATTGCACTGTGGGTCTATCTGCAGAAAGGTGTGGAAACACAGGTACTTCATAACGGATTGTTCGAAGTGAGACATGGCGCCTACCGTCACCTTTGGGGAGGCGGCTCTTTCAATCGTGCCGCCAATTCGGAATACCAGACCCGTCTGCTGTTGAATGACTATGTGATGCAGCTGATGGAACAGGGCTGCAAGCTGGCTGATAATTGCATACGTACCTGGTTCTTTGTACAGAACGTGGATGTGAATTATGCCGGAGTGGTGAAGGCACGTAATGAGGTGTTTGTTACCCAGGACTTGACGGAGAAGACTCATTATATTTCCAGTACCGGTATCGGTGGCCGTCATGCCGACCCAAAAGTGACGGTTCAGATGGATACTTATGCTGTAGATGGTTTGAAATCTGAACAAATTCACTACCTTTACGCACCGACACATCTGAATCCCACATACGAATACGGTGTGAGTTTCGAGCGAGGTACGTATGTGGATTATGGCGACCGTCGCCAGGTGTTTATTTCGGGTACTGCGAGCATCAATAATAAAGGTGAGGTGGTATATCCCGGAGACATTCGCAAGCAGACGGAACGTATGTGGGAGAATGTGGAGGCTTTGTTGAAAGAGGCTGGCTGTACGTTTGATGATTTAGGACAGATGATTGTTTATCTGCGGGATGTTGCAGACTATACCGTGGTCAAAGGAATGTATGACGAACGTTTTCCGGATACTCCGAGAGTGTTTGTATATGCTCCCGTATGTCGTCCGGGTTGGCTGATAGAGATGGAATGTATGGGAGTCAGGTCTTTAGAAAACAAAGAGTTTGCTCCATATTGATTTTTTACTTTTAATTGATAGCTCTTAATTGAAAAAGTTTCTCATAGCTGTTTATGGTTGTTTGCTGCTCATGCTTGCTGCAACTACGTTTGTAGAGCAGACGTGCAGTACGGATTTTGTAGAAAAGCATGTTTATCATACGATTTGGTTCTGTTGTTTGTGGGGAGCCCTTGCTGCGATGACTGTTGTTGTGCTTGTAAGACTGCGGTTGTGGCGGCATCTCCCGACGTTGTTGTTGCATGGCTCCTTCCTCGTGATTTTGGCGGGAGCCATGACTACGTTTCTTTGTGGCCGGAAAGGATATGTGCATCTTACTGTCGGCAGTGAGGTGAACTGCTTTTTGGAACAAGACGGCAGGCAGGTTGTAGAGTTACCGTTCACCTTACGTCTGGACAGTTTCGGATTGAGTACTATCCGGGTACGGATGCTCCTGCAGATTATATCAGCTATATTCACGGTGAGACGCCCGTCTCCATGAACCGTATTCTTTCACGGCAGGGGTTCCGCTTTTATCAGTCTTCCTTTGATGAGGATATGCAGGGGAGCTGGCTGACAGTGAATTATGACCCGTGGGGGATAGGGATTACCTATAGTGGATACCTCTTGTTAGGTGTCTCCATGCTCTGGATGCTGGTCAGCCGGGGAGGAGAGTTCCGCAGGCTGCTGAGGCATCCGTTGTTGAAGAAGGGAGGAATGTTTGTCCTATTGTTGCTGTGTCTGGGAAGTGGGGTACATGCGCAGAAGAGAAGCCTTCCGGCACTGGCACGCAAGCAGGCGGATAGTCTTGCCCGTAAGCAGGTGATTTATAATGACCGTGTGGTTCCTTTCAATACCCTTGCGCGCGATTTTGTACTGAAACTGACGGGAAAATTGTCTTATGGAGGCATGACGCCGGAGCAGGTGATTGGCGGATGGCTTCTGCGTCCGGAGGTTTGGCAGAATGAGCCGATGATTTATATCAAAAACGAGGCACTCCGTCGCCTGCTTCATTTGGAGACACCCTATGCATGTCTGGCTGATTTGTTCGACGGTGAGAAGTATCGCTTGCAGAAGTTCTGGAAGGGGAAGCAAGACCATCATCGGAAAATGACTTCTCTGGAAAAGGCCATTGTAGAGGCGGATGAAAAGGTGGGACTGATTTTGATGCTCCAAAATGGTACATTGATTCGTCCTTTGCCGGAAGACGGGAGTGTGGAGCCTGTTTCCGATACTAAAATACA
>ENA-OPCJ01000475-OPCJ01000475.1-human-gut-metagenome-genome-assembly--contig:-NODE-475-length-9531-cov-6.236176_pt1 | contig 9531 bp, 11 predicted proteins | sample MGYA00241565_ERZ501481 | MGnify/ENA primary metagenome ERZ501481 (study PRJEB25962, sample SAMEA2042662) | human gut metagenome | biome: human gut; feature: human-associated habitat; material: faeces...
GAACCAGTCTGTCCCATATACACGGAATACCCAATGGTCTTTTCTTGTCACTTCCTGGTTTTGGAATGTACACTCTTCTGACAGACTTAGGTTTGTAGTCAGCTAACATCTCTCTCACTGTATTAATCACAGTTTCATCTGTTAGTTCTTTAATATCGTCTATTGTCTTTCCATCAGTTCCCTTGGTATTACTACCTTTATTACTCTTTAGGTTTCTATATGCTAACCTGATATTTTCTTCTGAACCAATAATCTCCAGTAACTTATAAAAGTTGTTACCGTTTTTACTTGCTGAATACAATGAATCATATACTCTTTGCATATCATAATATTCGTTGTATCTCAATTTGGTTTTCTTTAGCATGGTCTGTAACCTCCTATCTAGGAGTGATTACATCTCTTAGTCTTACTCGAACCCATACCATTCGACTTTAATTTGCTTAACTGTATGACTAGAGGTCTTCCCTCCACCGCTTATTATCACGGTTTCTTCGGTACTATACCTCCGCTTTCACTGACATAATCTCACTTATATCACTATTGTGATTTTCCCGTTTGATACGTTTCGTAGAAAGTAGATTCTCCACGCTGTCAGCTTCCAACGTTCCAAACACACTATCTTTACATCTATCCTTAGGTTCCTTCTATGAGCCTGTTACCTTGACACTGCCTGTAACAATGTATGGACTTTCATAAAGGCGGAGTCTTACTCGCCCACAGTAACGACACTATTTGTGTCACTATGCATTTCTACATAGTCCCGATATAGACCCGTACATTCGAAGTTTCGTCAGAAGAGCTTAACTCTCTTCATTCTCACCATAGATAGTTTATAGACCCCCGGCATATAGGATACACATCTCACCTCTGAAATGCTTTCGACATCTAATCTGTTTCGGTATCTCTCTGCCGACTTCACCGAGCTTCTTACACTTTAGTTTCTACTAACTTAGGTGCAAGTCGGAGGATTAGGGTTGCCTTTCAGGACGTTACTCCATCATTCGACATATCGTGTGTTTAGTTCTCCGATTTACTACTATTTTTTTTATTCAATTATTAGTTGCAATCGTGCCATAGCTTTTCACTATGGAACGTTTCGCACCTCCCTTTGGATCGGTACAGATAAAGGAACAGTTATGCGGCATCTGCATCAGATTCGGCTTTACTTCATAAAATGTCTTTCCTGCTCCGGAACCACCACAGATAAGTATATTTCCATTGAGCTTGAGCCTTCTGAAATCAAGCGACATCTTCACATTCTGGCTGAGTATCCGGTTGAAATTATCATCCTTATCTGCAAGTATCTTGTTGACCTGCTTTGGATTTTCAAATCTTGCCGTACCAAATTCCTTACCGGGCATATAGTTTCTCTGACTGGTATAATACATGACAATAGCCATCGCATAGATACCTAATGCAATGGCTACTGCTTTTACTGTATTGGAATTGTAATAGTTGGCAAAGGGAACAGCACATACTTCATTGAATCTGTCCATAAATTCATTAAATGCTATTCCCTCTATCCACGCACCATTTATCAGATAACCAAGATACCCGGCTAACACTGCACCCACAAGAATGAATATCAGTGACGGCTTTTTCTTTGTTGTCTGCATAGGCTGCTACCTCGCTTTCTTTGTGGTAACAGTTTTCTTCTGTGTGGTCTTTTTCTGCTGCTTCTGCACTTTCTCGTAACGCTCCCTGACAGATGACTCCACCTTGTCATAGTGAGTATAAAGCTCGGTTCCTTTCTGAGTTGTCACCACACGATTCTGCTCATCGTAAAGCTTATAATCCTTGGTTGAATCAAGGAAGGTAAGCATTGTCTTTCCACCATGAATCTCCATGATGTTTTCCTTACGGAGCCATACATATTTTGCCTCTTCTCCCCATGTGCCGGGAACTCTGGTCTTAACAGCATGGTCATTCTCTTCTATAATCAGCTTCTTGCTGATAGTCACATCTGACAGGTTCGCATTCTTTGATGCCGCAACCGCCCTCATTCTCTCAGCAAGGTCCTGATAACCTCTGACACGATTGATAAATGCATCCTTGTCCATCATTACTGTATGGGTGCCATCTTCATTCTTGCTGCCAAGCACACCGATTGTCTCAAGCTGTCTGATAACACTTTCAGCCTGCTCACCATTGATACTGAAATTCTCCTTGACCTGATCCACACTGATAGCTTTCTTTTCCATTGCAAACATTCCTACCTTTTCAATCAGTCCGTCAATAGCGGAATTAACCCTATCCCCTTCTATCGTGTGGCTTTTCTCGTTTCCCTGCTGTTTCTTCAAAAAATCCATCAGCTTGCCAAGTGATTTTTCATCTCCATTCTTCAGATAATCGTCAAATGTGGCAATCTTGCCAAACTTGAGCTTCTGTATCATCATATTCACACGTGGAACTGCCTCTGTATGAAAGATTACCTCACTCAGTCCGTCTTTCCTGTTGCAGTCCGGAAGTACTGAATAGAGTATTCCATACTTCTTTGCCATCTTTTCAACCTTTTTCATATCTTCGGTATTAAACTGTAACACCTGTAAATCACCGCCCTTTAAGAGCAGCTTTCTCATGGATGTCTTGCCAAGTGACTTCTCATAATCAAGCATCCCTTTTAAGAAATCTATTGCCTTCTGCATGGCAGCTATTCCTCCACTTCCTACCTTCATGGCAATCTCAATGCCATCATAAGCAACACGGATGATCTGCACCGCTTCCTGAATCTCTTCTGCCATTATCGCACCTCCACTTTCTCTCTGACTGTTGTTTTAAGTGTTTCTGTCTCTGTAGTACGGATTTCCTCGGCTGATACATCAATACCATAAGCAGTCAAAATATCTGCCAGATGATTAATTGCTTTTTCCTCCTCGATACGGTACATTTCAAGTGCCACAAGCAGGTTTTCCACCTGTTCCACCCATGCAGGCTTCATATCATATTTAGCCCTGTATGTGACCATAATCTCGTCCGACTCAGCCTTATCCGCTGAATGTGCCAATGCTTCAATAAGAGAAATCGTATCTTCCTTGCTGCCGCTTCTGAATGCGAACTGAACAACAAAGTTTTTCTCTTCCTCTGTAAACTGATGCTCCACACCATTCATCTCTGTTACTGCTTCATTTACTACTGCTAAATTCATAAGTTCCTCCTAATCTGCCATACTGTTTTCAAGTACCGCTATCTCAATAATCTCTTTCATCTTTTCTGCTGAAATATTATTAGTAATAAGCTCTATAAGCTGTGTCTCCGTAAGTCCCTTTTCTATTGCACTCTTAATCTGCACAAGCTGCGCCGGAACAAGGTCTCCTGTTGCTACAAGTCTGACGATGTCTGCTCTTGACCTTTTCTTAAAGGAAAGTCTTGCAAAAAGGCTCGCCACTCCGCTGTTGCTGCTCTTTCTCACACTTCGCTCAATCGGAAGTCTCTGCACCACATTTCCGGTTCCATCAACTACCGGAATCTGATAATAGACCGGAATACCATTTGCCACAGCCTGCATATTCTGCGGAACTGCAACTGTATCTACCATCTTTTTATCTGCCTGTGGTACGGACTGGCTTTCCTGCGGCTCTGCCTTACTTTCTGCCTCTTTCTTATTCTCTGTGGCAACACTTATGATCTTATCTTCCAATGACTCTATTCTGTCTCCCATACGCTTCATCTCCTTATCCTTTTTCTCAATATCATCCCTGAGTCTTGCAATCGTACTGCTTGCCTTATTCAGTTCATTCTGCTGACTGTTGATAAGAGCGTCCTTATCCTGGTTCTCCTTGACCAGACGCTCCCTGACTTCCTCATCATCTTTGGAAGTTTCTATTTCAGAAAGCTTCTTATTCAGGGCATCATACCTTTCATTCTGATGATTGATCTTTGCAACCACTTCATCCATCTGAGAAATGAGTGCTTTCACATACTCAGACTCTTCCGGAATCTGTTCCTTGACTTTATTCAGCTGTTCCAGAACTTCCTCATATAATCGGCGCATGGTGATAGGTTTTTCCCCTTTGTCCATGACCTCCTTAATTGTCTGAACAGGTACACCCTTTTCATAAAATTCGAGAGACACCTGCATCTGATGAACCGAATACTTGGTATTCTTGATAATATCAATCACATCTTTTGGAACATCCTTATGCAGACACTCCGATAAAATCTTCATCTGTTCAATGTCGTAGGACTTATTGAGATAAAGGCTGATTTCCTCCTCTGTCAGTCCATATTCATAATCACTTTTTACAAGAGCAATCGTATCTTCACTAAAATGCTTATTTCGGAGAAGCTGCAATTTTTTCTCGATTGCTATCGCACTAAGCGGTTCTCTGTTTTCTTCCATATATGCCTCCTAACTACTAAAAAAACAGCCTAACGTTCTGGCTGCTCTTTCCTGTCTCGTATTGTCTCTTTGTTGTACTGTGCATCTTTTCCATCTGATACGCTGTCTGGAATAAGACTCTTCCATATAGATTTACCAATATTCAACTCTTTGAATACTGCCCTTTCTTTTGCACATGCTTTGGAATACTCCTCTTTATAATGTTTACGCAGTGCTTCCACCTCTTCAAGGCTATATCCCTGTGATAAAAGCTTCTGTTTCAAAGTTTCCCATTGCAGATGCTCATCCGTAAAAAATTCATCTCCCTGGAGGAAAGACTTCTCAGCAGGTTCTAACTCTTTCATATCATCTGCTATATCAAAAAGTTCTCGACTTCTCTCCCTAGCCTTATAAATGCGGCTTTTCTCTGCTGAGACTTCTTTTCTTTTATCTGTCAATGAGCTGATTACACTGACAAGCTCCTCTGCTGAATGAATGTCATGATTGACAAGGAACAAATACTCCTCCTGCAGTTTATGCATCTTACGGATATCATCCTTATACTTCCATACCTGACTGTATGGCTTCTTTTTCAGCTTTCCAATCCGGTAAAGCTTTGCATAATATCTTTTCTGCAAGCCTGACATCTTCGCCCTGCGGTATCTTTTGACATAGCACTTTACTATCGCTGCCTGTTTTTCCTCATTCTGTGACTGGTAAAAAGATAAATCTTCCTTAGCAATACGCTCCACAATAGCTTCCTGTGAATAATTCTCGCCAAGAGTCTTACATCTTCTGAATCTTGTCATCCCCTGTGGTCTGACTGCCAGATACTTTCCCTGCTTGACCTCATATCCTTTTTCCGACAGCAGTTCCAGAAATCCTCTGAAATCATTTGCCTGTAAAATGCAGGCATCCAAATCTCTTTTTATCATATCTGCCCACACAAAGCTGCCTTCACGATATTCGCTCCAATCCTTATAATTCTCGTGCTGTTTCTCTTTGCTGCCATCCTCCACATCTATAATGGAAAGACCATACTCCTGACACAGCTTATTGGTAATCGGCTGGATATACTTTGCCCAGTCACCTTTCTCGTAGCGATACTTTTTCCCATCCACAAAGCTTACACTGTTAAATACAATGTGTGAATGAACATGGTCTGTATTATCATGAACCACAAATACCGCTTCATAGGCATCGCCAAGATATTCTGCTACAAACTTCTGTGTTATCTCAAAAGCCCTGTCCGGTTCCACCTCATCCTCTTTGAAGGAAAGAATGATGTGATACCCCTGTCGCTTGTCTGTTTTTCCAAACTGCTTCTTTGTATCCATCATCTGTTCAAAAGCCATATCTGCCTGACAGTTAACAGCTCCCACAAGTCTTCCTCTCTGAGTTTTCTCAGGATTCATCACATAATCCAGTGCCCGTTTCAAATGCCTTGCATGAAAAGAATTCCCGCTGTCCTTCATGTGAAGTATCTTACTGATTGCCAATCTTTACCACCGCCTCGCTGACAGACTGATTCAGCTTTTTCATATATGCCACAAGCTGTTCCTTATCTTTCTTGGAATACAGCTGTGCATTGCTGTTAAATACAATCTGATTGATGTTAATGCCGATTCGGTTTATCTCATTGATAAGCTCTTTAAGAAGTTTCCTTACTTCCGGATAATCATTTGGTTTCTGACTGATTAGAAGCCTGATATATTCGGCTTCATTCATTCCATTTGCCTTTGCCTTATCAGAAAGTACCTTCGCTTCCTGTGGCATAAGTCTTAATGTTTTCCTTATACAATGAACTTTATCCGCCATAGAATCACCTTCCTCTCTTACCCGTACTGTATTCTCTTACTCCTTCTGCTACTGTTACAGCAGCTTTTTCCAGTTCTTTATTACCCAGATGGGCAATAACCCTGTCTGCAAGCTCTGTGGCAACTGCTATAAGCTCCTTACCATAACTGGTTTTATCAAACAATCTGTCCAGTCTCTTTTCATCTGCTTTCAGACTTTCATACTTGTTCTGATACTCGTTATAGTCGTTAAAATCCTTTGGATCACTCCTGTGTGCTTCCGCATCAAGTATCAGTTCGTAGTTCCATTCACAGACAATATCTATAACATCATCTATCGGGTATGGTTCTATCTCGCCATTTTCTTCAGCAATATCCTGCCTGTACATCTTCCCATCTGAATCTATGCCAATGGCATAATCATGTCCTTCCATATAGTTAAGCAGAATTTCTGCATCTTCTATCGAAGGGTTTAGTAAGATATCAAATGTGTCTGCCCAGGCAATAAGTTCCTCTGGTTCTGTGATTATTGTAAGTTCTTTATCCATTGCTTTCCTGCACCTCCCTTATCCGTGTTTTGTATATCTCTTCCACCCACACGCCTGTCTGAATCTCTTAGGTTTACGGCTAGATACGCATTAGAGACATCTCTGTCCTAATGCCATCTAGTTAGGGAGAAAATCTCCCTAAAACCCTCTGTTTATGAAAGTGGGGGCGCTTTTTGCCCCCACTTTGCTACTTTGGGGGCGCTTTCTGCCCCCACTTTGTTATTTTGGGGGCGCTTTCTGCCCCCACTTTTATACTGTCTTTCATCTGGATTTTGTCGTGTCCGAATTGCGGGGGCGCTTTTTGCCCCCACTTTGACATTTTGGGGGCGCTTTCTGCCCCCACTTTGCTGTTTTGGGGGCGCTTTCTGCCCCCACACATCAAAATCCGATTTCTCATGCCCTGACTGGTTCATCTGCTCTCTGTTTCATCTGATTCAGATTAAGCTTTGCCGCCACAAGCCACTCGTTGTAATCCTTATATCCGGCTGGAGGCGGACAGTCTTCTACCTCATATCCAAGCTCATAATACTTTCTCATAAGTTCAGCTGCTGCTTTTCTCCCCGGCTCATCTCCATCAAGGCAGAACCGGATGGAAGTTATCTGCGGATGTTCCCGAAGAAATGTTTCAAGTGGTGCATCTGCAAGCATCCCAAGTGCCAGCTTATTTGATTCATAATCCGTGAAGATATCCACATAACTCATAAGGTCGATTGCAGCCTCAAATACTACAAGCTCTGTACTGTTCACATTTACTACATTAAATCCATAGTTCTTATCATTTCCTGTGACATCACACTTGAATGGCTTGCCCTGCTTATCAAACACTCCCCTCATACTTGCAAATCTTGTCACTCCATTTTTATCATTTCCCTTGAAAACAACATTGTGGTAATGCCTGCTCTCATAAATCAGTCCATCTTTTAAAAACAGATCTATGACAGCCCTGCTGATTCCTCTCTCCTGATTCAGATAGGAAATAAGATAGGAATTACCTCCTGCCGGTTCCGGTAGGACAAATGGCTTTTTCTCCTCTGCCTGCTTCTGCGCTACCTGATGAACAAGTGGCTGCTTTACAGGATTCTCGATTCTTCTGTATCCTGCAAAATCTAAAAGCCAGAACACAGCCTCTTTTACACTCATTCCACAGAATACCCGTAAGAAATCTATCTGTGATCCGCCATTGTTGCCTTTGTCAAACTGCCTTGACCATCTGTACCAATGGCTTCTGTTATAGATACGGATGGAATCCATCTCCTTTAAAGTGTGGTATTTGCCAATCCTCTTTACTGTATACCCAAGGCTTTCTGCCACTGCACACAGGTCAACACTCTTTGCTATGGCAAGCTCTTCATCCGTAAATCTTCCATCCATGCTCTCACCTTGCCTTTCCCTGTTCTGCTACAAGCGGTGACTTGATATCAAGTGTCCGGTAATCTGTGCTCAGGGTAATCTTAGGATTATCAATCATGCCTTTTTCCCTGAAACTGAAAAATTCACGATTGTCTCCACCGACTATGATATGGTCAATGAGCGGTATTCCCATCAGTTCACACAGCTTGTTCATGCGGTCTGTCATCATGGTATCAGCCTTACTTGGGAATACGTTCCCGGATGGGTGACAATGGATTAACATCATGCTTGCCGCATTGCTTAGGATGCTTGATTTAAACAGCTCTCTCGGATGTGCCATTGCCTCATTTAAAGAACCAACACTTGCAAAATGCACATTGATAGGTTTTAAATCTGACCTTAGATTGACCACACACACTACTTCCCTGTCAAACTGGCACATACAGTCTCCCATGACAGCAGCTATATCCGCAGGATTATTAAAGGTGTGCTCCGAATAAATCGGAGCATCCTTTACAAGTCTTACCGAAACCACATCAAGCTTGAAGTCATTCTTCTTTGGCATCAGACACCGCCTCCTCTCCAAACTCGACACGGATAACAAAGTCACCTTTCTGGCTGTTTATGAGAGCAATGAGTTCTTCCATTGTAAGTTCCTGCTCCATAACTGCCTCCTATCTGGACTTTTCCTTCGCATCATATACAAGGGGAGGTTCTGCAACGATACCATCAAGTCTCTTGTTTGGTGTATCAGTTGCAAGGGTGAGTTTTCTTAAATCCTTATCATAGTGATATACCTGATTAGAAAGTCTCTCGTCCAAAGACACCTCCTGCATATTTACCTCGACTACCATTTGTGCTAGCATCTCAGGGCTTCCCATATCTGAAGATACTGCAATAACCTCATGCACGCTCGAAGGGAGAATATAAAGGTCACTCTCTAAACTCTCTGCCAGCTCATGAAGCTCATTCTCATAAAGCATGGATGCTGCACCATTGATACCCTTTTCATTGGAAATCACCCACATCGTCTGCTCCGGTGGAATCTCAGCTATCATCATCTCTGCGATCTCCTGTGGCATCCCATCCCTTGCGAACATTTCTTTCATAATGTCATTCATGCTTCGTACTACAGGTGGAAAGAGTCTTCTTGTGTTTTCCGCTGCACACTTAAAGAGCTGTTCCTCGCTCATACCAAGTCTTTTCGCAAATTCATTTGTAATTTTTGAACTCTGCACCGCATCCTTATCTGCACTGATTATTACCTTATACACAATAGAAAGATCCTGAAACTCCCTGTGAGGCACCTGTTCCAAAAATGTCTTATTCTGCTCTGTATTGATGAGCTGGAATACAATCTTCTCGTTAGCATCCCTCATAATGCTGTCCACATCAACAACCGGAGCCTGCTCATATGCCCTTTCCATGAAGTCACATGCAGCCATAAGTGTTTCCTCAAGATCGCCACAGTCCTGATACTTCTTATACATGTCATTGATATAAATCGTAGGCGAAATAT
>ENA-OPCJ01000490-OPCJ01000490.1-human-gut-metagenome-genome-assembly--contig:-NODE-490-length-9327-cov-1.979832_pt1 | contig 9327 bp, 7 predicted proteins | sample MGYA00241565_ERZ501481 | MGnify/ENA primary metagenome ERZ501481 (study PRJEB25962, sample SAMEA2042662) | human gut metagenome | biome: human gut; feature: human-associated habitat; material: faeces...
CTATCCCGACGCCATCGAAAAGCATAATTCGTTGCTTGTATCCAGTGAACAGATGTTTGCTGAAGGGGTAGAAATGTTGAAATCGGGGAATGCCACTATCCATGCCGTGATGGACGAGTGTGGCTACAATGAATATTTCAGAACTTACATAAAGAGCAAGTATCCCGAACTGCTTAATCGTAAGACGGAACGCAAGCAGATACTTAGGAAACAAAAGACGGCAGATAAATATGCAGCTGCTATCGAATGTCTGAAAAACGGCACAGATACGATGAAGGATATTGCTGAACGATTTGGACTTAACATCCATTCTTTCCGTAAATATCTCTATAAATATACTCCTGAAATTATAAAGTCAAGACACAATAAGCCGTAAGAGCCAAAAGAATAGGGCTGATGTTGAAGGTGCAGAGCAGAATAGATTGTTGAGCGAATGAAAGGTCTCTTTGGAAGAGAGAACTTATCTCTTTGGAAGAGAAATGATTACCGATACAAAATTACACATTTTTCGGCAAATAGCACCAATTTACACTAAAAAATGTTATGCTCGATTCAGATTTTGTTTAGTGGCAATGTGGATTGTTGAGCAAATTATGTCGTGACTGTTCAAATAACCTACTCGTAATCAATAGCAGTATGTCGCATAAATCACTCTTCCAAAGAGAAGTGACCTATTATTCTGATTTATGCGCATTAAGAAATATTGTATAACACTGATTATCTTGCTGTTTGGTGTAGGTATTGCGCATTCGCAAGAGAGACACACGGAAATCTGTATTGACTTCCGTGTGAACAGTACTGTCATAGACTCCGCCTATTCGGACAATGCCGCCCGTATGCAGGAGATGTTGGAATTCCTACGAACTATACGCCAAGACAGTACAATCAATATCATTGAAGTATCCTTCTGCGGAGCAGCTTCTCCCGAAGGCAGTTATCAACTCAACCGTAAGTTGGCACAAGGCCGTCTCTCGGCACTTGAAAAGTTCATCCGCAGTGAGGTGGATATCCCCGACAGCCTTATTACCTATAATGACGGCTATATCCCGTGGGATTATCTCAAATCGCAGATTGAGGATTCGGGACTTATCCGTAAGGATGAAGTAATTGCCATCTTGGAGGAAGAAGCCCGATTGGTGGACTATCATCACCCGAATACGCATATCGACAACCGTGTCGTAAAATTGAGAGCATTGGACGGTGGTAAGGTATGGCAGCAGATGAACAATCTCTTCTTCGAGCAGATGAGAAATGCGTGTGCGGTATTCGTAACCTACAAGAAAGAGTTGCCACCCATACAAGTGCCTGTAATCGTGCCTGATACCATTAAGGTAGAGCCAATAGTTGAAGCCGTTGAAATTGTGCCCGACACAACGGCTATTATAGAAACGGTTATTCCCGAAGTGGAGGAATGGAGCCGCAAACTCCATTTGAAAACCAATGCCATAGGCTTGGGGATGGCTATCGCCAATGTTGCCGCAGAAGTAGATTTGGCAAAGCATTGGTCGTTTACGCTTCCTGTCTATTACTCGGCTTGGGATTACTTCAAATCAACCATCAAGTTCCGCACCTTCGCCGTGCAGCCTGAGTTCCGCTATTGGCTGTCGGAAGAGAATGACGGATTCTTCGCAGGAGCACACTTCGGACTGGCATACTACAATTTTGCTTTTGATGGCGATTACCGCTACCAAGACCATAACCGTGAGACACCTGCCATCGGTGGCGGTGTGAGCATCGGTTATCGTCTGCCCATCAGCAAGAACAACCGTTGGAGGGTGGAGTTCTCACTCGGAGCAGGAGTATATTCAAATCACTACGACAAGTTCCACAATACCCCACGCACAAAAGACGGTCTGATGATAGAGAGCATCAAGAAGACCTATTGGGGTATTGACCAAGCAACGGTATCGTTCTCCTATTCGTTTGACTTAAAGAAGAAAGGAGGCAAGCGATGAGAAAGATTCTATACTTTATTATGTGCTTGCCGATATTGTTTCTTTCGGCTTGTGATGTTCACGAATGGCCTGAAACGCCGGAGTTTGTAAAAATGCATCTTCGCCTCAATTATGAAACGGATATGACCGAATGGGAACATCTGTATGATGGGACATTGGTCATTGAGCAGGGATATGGCGAAACATACGACAATCATCGTGATTACGGCAAGATACGTTACATTGTCCGCACCTATCCCGTATCGGAGAAAATGCGTACCACATCGGACTATACACAGGAGTTCGTTTTCACGAAAGATATATCAGAGGGTTATGACCACGAAGTCACGCTCGACCTCTTGCCCGGCAGCTACAATGTGATGGTATGGTCGGACTTGGTGCAGACAAGCGGTGACAGCCATTTCCACAATGCCGACAACTTTGCGGAAATCAGACTGCAAGGCGACCACAAGGGTAACAATGACTACCGTGATGCCTTCCGAGGCTTAAACAACATTTCCCTTGTAGCGGATATTATGGAGCATTTGCCCGATACATTGGATATTGCGATGCAGCGTCCTCTTGCCAAATTTGAGTTCGTAACAAACGATGTGGTGGAGTTTATCGACAAGGAATCTGTACGTGTCGCATCGAAAGCCAACGGAAACAAGGCTGCATCAACAGATGATACCCCGACAAGAGCCGTAAACATCGAGGATTACAAGGTGGTGTTCTACTATGTAGGATTTATGCCCGATGCTTACAGTATGAATACCGACAAGCCTGTGGACTCCTCTACGGGAGTGATGTTTGAATCCACATTGAGAAAGCTCTCCGAATCGGAGGCAACGATGGGATTTGACTATGTGTTTGTGAACGGCAAGAAGTCGGCTGTAACCGTGCAGATAGGTATCTATGACAATGAGGGTACACAACTCTCCTTGACCGAGCCGATAGAAGTTCCGTTGAAGCGTAGCCATCATACCATAATGACAGGTATGTTCCTGATGTCGGAGGCTTCGGGAGGTGTTACCATCAATCCCGACTTTGACGGAGACCATAACCTTATTTTCCCCTAACAGATAGACATAATGAAGAATCTACTACATAACATACAGATATTGGCAATGCTTGCCTTGACTATGATAGGCATACAATCCTGTTCGGATGAATTGCACGATGTGGGCGATGTTCAGGTGAGTTTCACAGCCACACTTCCAACTGACACCCGTACCCGTTCATTCGGTAAGGCGGAGCAAGTGAATACCCTTGTGGTCGGCATATTCAAAAAGGGTGTTGCCGATGTACATACCAACAGCGGTGGCAGTTGGAACTATTATGAAATAGACCGCCAATCGTTCCCGATAAACGGCACTTCGGTTAATGTGCAGCTAACATTGGCTCAGGAACAGACATATAGTTTTGTCTTTTGGGCGTATGATAACAATCAGAACATCTATAATATAGATGATCTGACCGCCATTGAAATGAATACTCTGCCCAATCCGATTACATTCTCTGAGGCAGAAGCCGCAGACGCTTTTTTTGCCTCGATGGAAGATATTACCATTACAAGGGATTGCAGTTATCCCGTTGAACTTGTCCGTCCATTGGCTCAAATCAATGTGGGTACTACAGGAACACCGATGCAAGCAACATTTACTGCAAGTTGTGCTCCAAAGACATTCCACCCATTCACAAATACCGTAAGTGGAGCAGCCGAACTTACTTGGAATTTCAGCGAGACCACAACCGAGACATTCTCGGCTGACGGCACAGAATATAACTACCTCGCTATGGGATATGTGTTTGCTCCGACCACAGCCACAAATATTTCTGCCAAATTGACTTTGACTGATGGCAATAACAGCAAAATGGTAGAATTTCCACAGGTGGAGATAGAGGCAAACCAAAGAAGCAACATCGCAGGAAATTTCACACCAACAGAATAAGAGATTTTCAATATAAGTATAACCCTAATAACGAGTTAAAAGCCGAACAAAAAAGAATAAACAAACTAACACCGCAAAGGTGAGGAATAGTTCCGAGACCTTTACCCTGCATCAGCAGGCAACGACAGATTGATGATAATACTCGGTTCTGCCTATGCAGAGCAGCCCTCGACAATGGGTGCGACATTTACAAGGGATGTGGCAAACATTAAGAAACAAGAAAATCAAAATAACTATTTGTATAACAATTAAATTTTTCAAAGATGAACAAGAAATTATTCTTAGGTATGTTCGCAGCAGCAGGTATGTTGCTCGCAACATCGTGTTCGAATGACGAACTGGATGTGGTTCAGTCAGGAAATGAGGCTCAGGTGACGTTTTCACTTGCAGCAGAAGGTGGTATCGCTACCCGTGCTATCAGCGATGGTACAGGTGCAAAGAAGTTGGTATATGCAGTTTATAATGCCAATGGTGAGCTCATTAAAACAATTGCAAATACAGATGTAAATGGACAGATTGTTGATAATAGTGCTTTCGACAATGGTCTTACTGAAAATGTAACCATTACATTGGCTAAAGGTCAGCAATATACTGTAGCTTTTTGGGCTCAGAATCCAAACTGTACAGCTTACACAACAACAGACTTGAAAAATGTAACTATTGATTATGCAGGTCTTAATAACGATGAAACTCGTGATGCATTCTTCAAAGCCGAAACATTTACTGTTACAGGTAATACTGAAATCGATGTTGTATTGAAACGTCCTTTTGCTCAGATTAACGTAGGTGTTTACCAGACTGATTGGGATGCAGCTGTTGCTTCAGAAATTGAGATAGAAAAATCAAAGGTAACTATTGAAAAAGCTGCAACATCTATCAATTTGCTTACAGGTGAAGTTGAAGGAGAACAAACTGTCGAGTATGGTTTTGATATTATCCCTGCACAGTTCACAACTCCTGAAACATTGAATGTTGATTTAAATGAGGACGGCATAAAGGAGAATTATGTTTACCTCTCAATGAGTTATATATTGGCTAATGATGCTACAACGGGTTATGCAAAGACTACAGTGGAAGATTTGGATTTCACTTTTGCTCCTAAAAGTGGTAATAACATCAACTTTAGCGAAGGTCTTAACGCTGTTCCAGTTCAGCGTAACTGGCGTACTAACATTATTGGTAAGATTTTGACAGGTGATGTTACATTCAATATCACAATTGACCCGATTTATGATGGTGAATACAATAATGGTAAAGCACAGCCTGTAAATATCAACGGAGTATATTATGAAACAATCCAAGATGCTATCAATAATGTTGAGGATGGTGAAGTAATCAAGGTGGCAACTGGCACATACACCGAAGTTGTTAAAGTTACGGGTGGCAAGAACTTTACCCTTGAAGCAGCAGGTCCTAATGTTGTTATCGCTGCTCTTGATCACCAATCAAACGGTACTCCTTCAACAGTTAAGGTGAAAGGTATTACTTTTGACAATTCAGTCACTCCTACAGGTTGGTTCACGGGAACAGCACAAAATATTGCACCTTGTGTTGGTGCTTGGGGAGGTAATCTTACTTTCGAAGATTGTGCATTTATTGTCGCAGGAACTTCAGGTAAGGAAACAGGTGTGATGACTTGGTGGACAACTGAAAATAATGTTATGTCCTTGTCATTCAATAATTGTACTTTTGAAGGAAAGGATGGCCATACAAATGCTCGTGCTATGCAAATATATGGCTATGTTAATATGCAAGTTAGCAATTGTACTTTCAATACCAAGAAGGATTATACTTTGAAGTATGTTGCTCAAAATGGAAATCCAGCCACATTATCAAATAATACTGTGAATAATTCTGAGAACTTTGTTGAGTTAGGTTCAAGTACTTATCCTGGCACCAACTATACAGCAAACATTAACAACAATACTCTCGGAAACGGTGTAAACACTCATATTATTGCTAACAATGAGAATCAAACCGTAAATCTAAACGGTAATGTTTCAGTAATAGCAGAGGGAGTTGTCAAAGATGCCGATGGCAATTATATTGCTTCAAGCAACGAAGGTATTACAAATGCAATCTCCGACGGAGCGACTACAATAAATTTGGCACAAGGTAACTATGTAATACCATCATCAGCACAAGGAAAGACTTTAACAATTATAGGTACTGGCACTCCTGAAGACGTAAAAGTCGCTGTAACTAAAGTTGGTTCTGGTGGTGAAAATTGTGACTACGGCTTGGATGGTTCTACAGTCACTTTCGAAGGCATTACTATTACAACAAACAGTTCAACTTATATTGGCTATGCACGTTGCAAGGGTACTTACAAGAATTGTGTAATCAATGGTACATACACACTTTATGGTGACAGCAAGTTTGAGAACTGTACTTTTAATGTGTCTGGTGATGTTTACAATATTTGGACTTGGGGTGCTCCAAATGCTACATTTGATAAATGTACATTCAATTCAGATGGTAAGGCTATGCTTCTCTATGGTACAGAAAATACGAATTTGAAAATTGAAAATAGCGTATTTAATGATAAGGGAGGTTTGACAGACCTTAAAGCTGCTATCGAGATAGGCAACGACTATGGTAAGTCTTATACACTTGTTGTAAACAATACAGTTGTCAATGGTTATGAAATCAATGACAAGGGTATCAATACTGGCACTACTCTTTGGGCTAATAAAAACTCAATGGGAACAGATAAACTCTCTGTTACTATTGACGGTGTAAGAGTTTATTAAAAGCATACTATTGATTACTATACCCTCTATTCGGGTGTATATCTAAAAAGAAACTCTATCATCCCTTTGATAGATATTTACATATAAGACGTTAGTTGAGACCTGCCGTTCGTGAGAATAGCAGGTCTCATTCTTATATTAACATAGCCCTTTGCTTGAAATCTGATGCCCGATGTTCCCTAATGATAGCACTATGCTAATCCCATTCTCTTTTCGCTGGCATAGACCCTCCAATACTTTTTGTCTTATTCTGCTCGCCTCATAGGTATTCAAGCGAAACGCAAGTGCAATGACCACTTCAAGATTGTAGAATGTAGCCCAACTTTTAGGCGTAGCCAAATCACAATGTTGAGTGCTTACAGGGCAATATGTTCCACTCTTGTATATCGCTTTTATGGCGGCTCGGAGTGTCGGGGCTATCACCCCGAACAACTCCACCAATTCCATTTCTGACATCCAAACATTACCGCTTGGAATATTTACCTTGCCATTTTCGCTGATTGTTATAATTGCTCGTTCCATAGTTACATTGCTATTGAAATTTCACTAAAAGATTGATTAAGTCTGTTGCCGAACATCGTCAAATCCTTGTCTATTTTCTCGGTGGTAATCTTCGCATATCGCTGTGTCGTGGTAATGTTCGTATGCCCCAATACTCGGCTCACACTCTCAATGGGAACACCCTTACTCAGAGCCAGCGTAGCGAACCCATGGCGAGTGCAATGGAATGAAATATCCTTTGAAATACCGCACTCTTTTATCATCTTTTTCAGTGGTTTACAGATGTTCCAATAGTTCAGATTCGGGAACACAAGTTTATCCTCTTGAAACCTCTCGTAACGCTTGATTATCTGTAATGGAATATCCAACAACTTCACTTGGAAATTGACCTTTGTTTTGTGTCGCTTGGATAGAATCCACTTCTTTCCGTTAATCTCTACAATATCATCGGTAGTTAGTTCCTTAATATCCACAAATGACAAGGCTGTGAAACTCGCAAAAACAAACAGGTCACGAATGTAAGCCAACTTCTTATCTGCAAACTCGTGTGTCATTACAGTCTTGATTTCATCTTCGGTTAAGTATTGTCGCTCCTTGATATTCTGATTTACCCGATACTGAGCAAACGGATTTCTTGGTGTCAGTCCGTTGTAGTGAGCCTTAGAAACAATTGTCTTTAACCACATACAATGCGACCATACACTGCCATTATGCAGTCCAGCATCAGTCGAGAGATAAATTTCATACTCCTTGATGAAATCGGGAGTAAGTTCAAGCATGGAAATATCACTACGCTTGTAGCATTTCTTGATAAATGCAGCCAAATGGTTTCGTGACCTTACACGCACCTTGTAGGAACTTGCTGCACGGTCTATAGCGATACGCTTTTTGAAACTCTCGTTATCTTTATCGAATGCTCCGAGCAATGTTTCATACTCCGTTCCGATACCTTGATAGGCATTGCGTACCATTTCGGCAGTTACAAATGCTTCTCTATCCGAAATGCGCTGATAATGCTTGATGATTTGAGCTTTTATGTTATCCAACGCCAAATTGATGTCTCGTGCCTCCTTGCTCTTACCTTTTGCCCGATTGCCTTTGGCATCCCACATTGTTTTTACAATGGTCAGTTTGCAGCTGAATTGAGCCACCGAGCCATTGATTGTAACTCGTCCCATAATGGGGACAATACCGTTTTTCTCTTTGCTTCCGTTCACATAGAACAGCACCTTAAACGTACTTCGCATAATCTAATCTTTTTTGTTACAAAATTAGTTATCAGCAAGTTGTACATTGTTATGCAGAATGTAGCAGAGAGTAGAAATGAACTCCAACAACCTATAAACTGACCTCTCTATCGGGTAATGATTTGAAAACCGTCCGTCCTCATTACCTTTCATTTCCTTGCACTTTTGCATCGGAGAGGCTTTCATCATAAGTCCTCATAAGTCATTGAACACCAGTGCCGCCATTATTATTTTCCCTCATTCGTTAGATTTTTCCAGAGATAAACAATAATTCACTATCTTTGCGGCTCAAAATCTATAGTATAAGTTTTTGGACGTGAAGCAGAAGAAAAAAATTATAGGTGCATTGAGCTTGCTGGTACTGTTTATCATGTACCAGGCAAGTATCACTGCGTTCACTCACGTCCATTATGTGAATGGGGTGATGATAACGCACTCGCACCCTTTTCATGGCACACACTCTCACTCTCAGACTTCCCTTTTGGTTATCGGGCATTTGTCGGCATTCTACTCTTCCGGAGTGGATGTGTATGAGGTTCAGCACCCGATGCGTCCTTTGCTGGCCATGCTCAGAGCCAAACCGGCAACACCTACTGTTAAGGGGGAAGTGATACGTACCCTTTCCCTTCGCGCTCCTCCCGCTCTTTTTTCATAGTCATTAGGTTTAAAAACGCCTGGATTTTTTGTATGTAGATACCAGGCATTTTAGTCTCGAAGTCCGGCATTTCAGTGAACGAAGTGCGGCATCTCGGATGATTATCTTTTTTCAGACTTGAATTATTTTTTTTATTTAGAGCGCTAATTTGATGAAACAATACATTTTGGCGTTGGTACTTGCAGTGGTAAGTGCCAGCGTAGCTTTTGCCGTAAATCCTATAAAAGAAGGCAATATGATTTCCGGCCATGTGATAGTGAAAGGTACGGAGGAAAATATACCGTA
>ENA-OPCJ01000497-OPCJ01000497.1-human-gut-metagenome-genome-assembly--contig:-NODE-497-length-9187-cov-1.561980_pt1 | contig 9187 bp, 7 predicted proteins | sample MGYA00241565_ERZ501481 | MGnify/ENA primary metagenome ERZ501481 (study PRJEB25962, sample SAMEA2042662) | human gut metagenome | biome: human gut; feature: human-associated habitat; material: faeces...
CACCGGCATCTTTGCAGATACTCACTGTAAATTCCGTTAAAATAGCTATTCCGGTAATTTTAATAAGTAAAACTAGAAACTCATTGTTTATTGCTGTTTTGCTTGATAAGCTTTTAAGCACTTCAATAATTCCAGAAAGCTTAGCAGCAATCAATGCAAATATTAATATTCCAGCTATTAGCGAGGCATACATTGCAAATTCCGGCCTATACTGTTTTAAAATTACAATTATTATAACCGCTATTAGACCAATGCCAATTATTTTAACAATATCCATATGTATCACTTTCCTTACAAATTAAAAATTGTCCTTACTGTATCAAACAGAGTACTAATTTCTTTAATTACCATTGTAAGAACAATAATGAGTCCTGCAAGAGTTGTCATCATTGCCTGCTCGTCACGCTCCGCTCGTTTCAGCAAGAGATTTAACACGGCAACGATAATTCCTATGGCAGCGATTTTGAAAATAAGATCTATGTCCATAAAATTTTGTTCCCTTCATTATGGTTATCCTTTGCTATGGCTATATTAGCAGAATAGCGATAAAAGCCCCGCTGAGAACGCCCAAAGTCCTGCATAGCCGCACCTGTGAGGTGAAATTCTCTGAAAGTCTGCTTATCTGCTCGTCAAGTGCGGCAAGGCTCATGGAAATGTATGCAAGCTGTCCATTTATGTCTGTTGTGCCGAGTTTTTCAAAAAAATCTATGGCGGTCTGCCTGATTTCATTGTCAAAAAGCTTTGACTTATATATATCCTCGGTTATTCTTCTGCGGACATCAGGCGAAGAGGTATCTTGCGACAAAAATGTAAAGTCAGAATAATCCTTCTGCAAGCTAAGCTTTAAGATAATTTCCCCGAAAGTCATTCCACCCTCAACCATTGCCCTTGTTTCAAATATCAACCGTCTGAAAAGCTTGAGATATTTCATTTGCCGTATCTTGTCCGTCGCCATTGCACAGCCCATTTGTGTGCAGGCGGATATGATAAGCACACAGCCTATTAGCTTTATCATTTCATGCTCCTGTTTTTGTAAATGATACCAGTCTGCCACACATTGTTCCTGTGCCTAGTACCGCAAGTGCGTCGAAAGCCTTGTCTTTTATGAGTTTTGAGATATAACGCCGCTTTTTAAGCTCATCAAGGCTTGAAGCATGGCATGAAGCAATAAGCTTCACTCCTGAGTTGAGCGCATACTGCAAAGCTTCGTTGTCCTCAGAAGAACCTATCTCGTCGCATATGAGTATTTTCGGTGACATGACCTTGACAGCCGTCATTATGCCCTCATATTTGTTGTAGGAATTAAACACGTCTGTCATTGCACCTATAAGATTTTGCGGCTCACCTGCCACTGTTGCGGCAAACTCGTTTCGCTCGTCTATAAGCGCAACACGCCAGCGTTCGCCAAGCTTTCTTGCAAGATCACGAAGCACTGTAGTTTTTCCTCCCGATGGCGGTGAAGCAATAAGCAGGCTCATTGGTTTGTCAGAAAAGCATTTTGCATATATCTCGTCTGAACTGCCTATCATTTCACGAGCTATCCTTATACTAAGAGAAGATATATTTTTTACCGACTCCACGGCATAACTCCTTGCAGGATCAAGAACGGCAGTTCCGCAGAAGCCTACTCTGCACCCTCCTGAAACCGTTATGTAGCCTCTTGCTATCTCACGGTGAAAGCTGTGAAGAGAGTTCTGAAATGCTCGCTGATAGATAGTTTCAATATCATCTGTTGTAACTTGAACGCTATCCCCGATATTGTTCATTAGTCTGCCGTTATCATTAACGAAATACTCTTTCGAGAATATGGTAACAGACAGCCGTCTACCTCTGCGAAGCCTTATTTCCTGTATCCTGTCACGCTCTATTTCTGGCATTGACATAATTGCTCCCCTTATGCGAGGGGTGAGCAGTTCGTAAACGTATTTTATCTTGCTGACTTCTCTTATCATTTTTTCACGCTCCTTTTGACTTGTCCTATGAAATAACTATGCTGTGAGCCTGCATTTTAGTACAAGATATTTGTATTCTCCTACATACGCAGATATCCATTATTGTATTTAATTATCACGCAAAATGCTTGAAATACTGTTGTATTTGTGATATAATGTTAATGCAATATGCACAAATATTGTGAAGATAAAAGAAACATACAAAACAAAGGAGAAAATTATGAACAACAGCTTAACTGAAGAACAGGTAAAAGTACTGAATATGTCACAAAGCGTGATAAATGAGGTAAGAAAGGTCATTATCGGCAAGGACGAGATAATCATAAAAGTCCTGCTGTCCATACTTGCAGGCGGTCATATCCTTATTGAGGATATTCCAGGAGTGGGAAAAACCACTCTTGCCGTGGCTCTTTCAAAGGCGCTTTCACTTGACTATAAAAGACTACAATTCACCCCTGATGTTTTGCCAACAGACGTGACAGGTTTTACCATACTAAATAAAGAAACACACAAGTTTGAATATAAGCAGGGTGCAGCACTCACAAATCTTTTTCTTGCAGACGAGATAAACAGAACCTCAAGTAAGACTCAGTCTGCGCTTCTTGAAGTAATGGAGGAGGGCAAGGTAACTGTAGACGGTATCACACATAAAATGCCTGACCCTTATATCGTTATCGCAACGCAAAACCCGGTTGGCTCTATAGGCACGCAAATGCTCCCTGAGTCGCAAATGGACAGATTTATCGTAAGGCTCACAATGGGTTATCCTAATATTGAAAGCGAAGTCGCAATGCTAAAATCCAAGCAAAATCTCGTGCCTGTGGATAATGTAAGGCCTGTGGTTTCTGCGGAGGATATCCTTCATGCAAGAAAAGTTGTGGAAAATATTTATGTTTCAGATCAGGTTTTCCAGTATATCGTTATGCTTGCAAATGTAACCAGAAACAATGAATATATAAAGTTGGGTCTTTCACCTAGAGGAACTATCGCACTACTAAGAATGACAAAGGCGACAGCGCTTCTTAAGGGCAGAGATTATGTTATCCCCGATGACGTTATATACAGCTTCAAGGACGTTGTTCTTCACAGACTTGTGTTCAGCTCAAAGGCAAAGATAAACGGCTTCACAGGAGAACAGATACTCAAAGGAGTTATTTCCTCAGTTCAGGTTCCAAGAGTTAGCAAGTAACGGAGGAGCAAATGCTGGTTTTATATATAATATTATTTATCGCCTCTATTTTCTTCTATATATTATATGTGGGTAGCTTCTCTTTTTATCTCTTTGCATTTTTACTTGTTATGCCTATTATCTTATTCGTTATGCTCAAAAAAATGTCAAAGAAAATAAGCGTTGGTTTTGTGAACACTCAGAAAACCGCAGGCAGATCGTCAAAGATACCCGTTGTGCTGAGATTGCAAAACCGCTCAAAGTTGCCTGTTGCCAATATGATTATAGAGATAGAATATTACAACACTCTTGACGGCGACAAAAATACAATGAAGATAAACACTCCCCTTTACCCTGATGATGTTCAGTATCTTACTTTGCACGTTTCTGCAAAACATTATGGCACAGTGAGAATGAACATAAAACGCTGTCGCATTGTGGATATGCTAAAGCTTTTCAAGGTAAAGGTGAGCACGAATGCAGCGTCACAGCTGTTCGGCGAGAGCACTTTCACTATAGTTCCTGACTATATACCTATTGAAAACAACATTGCGAATTATGCTGAAATGGGACTTGAAACCGATGATTATTCCAAGACCTCAAAGGGCGATGATCCCTCTGAGATTTTTGATATACACGAATATCATGATGGTGACAAAATAAACAGGATACACTGGAAGCTTACTGCAAAGCAGGATAAGACCATGGTCAAGGATTACTCTCTGCCAATATCAAACTCTATCGTGCTTATGGCGGATCTCCACCTTGATACAAATACAGACGATTATATGCTCGTATATGATACTCTTGTAGAGGCTATAGCGTCTATATCCTATTATCTCATAGAAAATGACACACCTCATAAGGTAGTGTGGTATGATAAAAAGAAAGATTTGAGCGAAGTAGTGAACGTTACAGACGAAGAAAGTGCAAGGCTGCTTATAAGTCTGCTGTTGCAGGCTTCTGTTTATGATGAGCCTGACTTGTCTATGATAAATTACATCAATGAGCCTGAGAGATATAAATGCGGTCACTTGATGTATTTTTCTCCCGCATATAACAGCAATCTCAGCGGCGTTATGAACGATAACGATCTGGCATTCCGCTATTCCTATATGCTTATCACAAATAAAAAGAAAGACGACGTTATAAACGATGAGTTTGCAGAGGTCGTGAACGTTACTGCAAAACACGTTGCCGAAAGCATACAGGAAATATGTCTATAAAGGTGACAACATGAAAAAGAAAAGAATAAAAAGCAAAAACAAAGATATAGGATTTATCAGCAGCAATGGTATCTGCATTGACGGAGATATCCTTATGAATTGTGAGCGTGAGCATAATTCAGGCTCATTTCTATGGTTTCAGATACTTCTGACCTTTGTGGCGACCATATGCACAGCATTTATGGCAGTATCATTCCTTGATATGGAAATATACAAGACCACGATCATATATTACTCCGCCATGCTTTCACTTGTGTTTGGTCTGATGAAATCGTCACACAAGATAATTAAGTTTTCTGCACTTGGTGTGATGATACTTCATGTAATTTACCTTGTGAGCAGGATATCTACAATAAAATACGGCTTGTTCGTTGTTATAGACAGATATCTTTCAAGGGCAAATCAACCTAACTCAACTCTTGGCGTTCAGCTTAGTGGAATTTCTACTATCGACTACCCATATCTTGCGTCAAATTTTTTCGTATTTTTTATAACTCTTGTTTGCCTTGGAACGGCAGCAGCCTGCCTTTACAGGATAGATTTTCCACTGCTGTTCATCATTACATTTCCTGTTTTCGAGCTTGGAATGTATTGGGGCTGGGAGCCGTCAATGTGGACTGTTATTGGTCTGTTTGTATGCTGGGTGACAGTGCTTTCACTACACATAATAAATCACACAACTAACAAGGCAGGAAGAAAAAACACCTTTGCGGTGCATGAGCGAAAACGCACGTTTTATTTTACATCTGAAAAGCAAAAAGCTTGTTTCTATAACGTATTCATGAAATTCACGGCTATTTTAAGTTCGTTGGTACTTGTAGTTATAATGCTTTTCTCAGCAATAACAGGCTTTACACGTCCTGAGTCATTTGCAAAATACAGACATGATATTTCTACAGCAGTGTCAAATTTCTCTCTCACTGACCTGAGGAATGCTTTTTCAGATTATGACGGTGGATTTGATCTGTTTGGTATAAAAACAGTTGGTGGCACAAACGGAGGCGTTCTTGGCAAGACAGCAGGCATTAGCTTCAACGGCTCAACAGCACTAAAAGTGGTCACTCCAAAATTCTCTAATACACTATATCTCCGTGGATATGTAGCAGGCGTTTATAACGACAATAGCTGGACTCCTGTTGACGTGAATGGCAATGAAGACACCTTCTCTGATGATTTTGAGCAAGGCAAGATATGGGTGCAGGATCTGGATTATGACCTTATCCAACGCAAATACGCTGATCTGACCCCTGCTCAGATTTCTGTATCTGTTCTCGGCGCAAGCAAGAAATTTGTGTATGCACCATATGCTTCTTTATATTCAAGTGATGGAAACAGTGACGATAAAAAAATGCGTCCTACCACTGAGTCATATGTCAAATTAAGTTCAACAAAGTATTCTCTTTACTATTTTGACCCCTCTCTTATAGAAGAAAGGCTTGAAGCCCTCCCTGAGGCTATAGCCACAGAAGTGCCTGCATTGTCTGTTAATAAGGACAGAGGTGTTGACGCTTACTCAGAGTTTGTTCACCAGAAATATATGGACGTTTCAAAGTCAGATGAGCTTGATAAGGCATATAAAGAGATACTCAACGAATATCTTGGCGTGGATATTTACCACAAGGGTGATTGGACTTATGAAGAAATAAGCACTGCAATAAAAAACTATTTCTCTGATAACTTCACTTATACCCTTGAACCGGGTGTTACTCCAAAAGGTGAAGATTTCATAGATTATTTTTTAGGTACACAAAAGGAGGGTTATTGTTCATATTTCGCAACAGCGGGTGCAGAGCTTTTAAGAATGTTTGGCTATCCGTCAAGATATGTAGAGGGGTATGTGGTGCTTAATTCACAGCTCGGTGAACCTGAAGATGATTCAACATACGAGGTAAGTGTAAAGGACAAATGTGCGCACGCATGGGCTGAGGTATTTATAGACAATGCAGGTTGGTATCCTGCAGAATTCACACCAGGTTATGATAATGATAATCCTAATCTTACACAACAAGAGAAAGACCCTAAGGAAGTCACAACAACTAAAAACACAGAAAGCAAGCCTACGACTACCACACAAAATGGCGGTCAGGGTGGCACAACTTCAGTGGTTACTAAAAAGCCTGCAAACAGTTCAAAAGCTTCAACAACAAAGAAAACAAATTTTGCAAGCAACGGACATGGTGCCGGAGTGATGTCAGACGCTGGGAAAACTTCTGTTTCATCAAGAATAACAGAAAACAACAGCGACCATGGCTCATTTGCAGGAATTTTCATCACTTTGGGCGGACTTCTGCTTATAGGCTTCGGCATTGTAGTCCATAGAGATATTAAGGTAAAGAAAATGCGTTCGGAACTAAGTAATGGGGACAATAGATCACGCACTGTGGCGGTATATCGCTATATGCTCAAATATTTAAAGCTTATAGGCATTGCCGACAGCAGAAATATTACAGACTTACAGCTTTGTGACAGGTTAACAGAAAAATGCCAGGAAATGCAAATCAATGATTTCTCTCATATGATAAAATATATCGGAGAACTTGCGGTCAAAGCGGAAATGAGCAACTCTGTAATATCTGATGAGGAACTCGAAACTGCACTTTCTTATTTTGAAATCGTAAAGGACAAGATCGTCCTGCCAAAGCTTTCGGGCGCTAAGCTTCTTAATGCAAAATTTGTTTACTGTCTATATTAGAGGGAAAAAGCCACGCTCTGTGTGGCTTTTTTAACCTCAATGATATTACCAAAAAGCTGATCGGTGATTTTTTTATATGAAATATATGTTTAATGAAAATATGGATATGATATTATCAGTAGGATAACTTTTTGAATATTTTAGAAAGGAATGATTGGATTGCGAAAAATAAAAAATACAATAATATTTATTGTTACAGTTGCTATACTTACAATGTTCTGCTCTTGCTGTAAATGCTCTGAGATAAAACTGGGATCCGGCAACGAAGGTGGTATATATTATAAATTTGCTGACACTCTCAGTGATATTGATGAAAACATCACAAATATAAGAACGGCTGGTTCTCAGGCTAACATGAGGCTTTTAAAGGACGGCTTTATCAACATGGGAATAGTCCAAAGCGATGTCCTGTCTGAAGCAGTGAATGGCACAGGAGATTTTAATGGTAACAAAATAAACAACGTCCGTGCAGTTTCGGCTCTTTACATGGAGTCTTTTCAGATAATCGTTCCGGCTGACTCAGATATTCAAACTCCTGCTGATCTTAAAGGCAAAAAGGTCTCTGTGGGCGAAGAAGATTCTGGCGTAGCAAAAAATGCTGAGTACATTTTAAACTCTGTAAGTCTTGACTATAACATGATAGATGTGTGCAACATGAACTATCAGAAGTCTGCTGAGGCACTTAAAAACGGCTCTATCGATGCATTTTTCGTGGTACTTGGTGCTCCATGTGATGTTATAACACAGCTTTCTGAGGAAATGGATATAAGAATATTGCCTCTTGATGACAGAACGATATCATATATGACGAATCTTTATGACGGATACTATGAAACTGTAATAAAGGCAGGAACTTATAAAGGCATTGACGAGGACGTCAAGACTGTCGGCGTAAAGGCTGGTCTTGTGGGGAGCCAAAAGATGGACAGCGACACTGTAGCAGATATCACGAAAATGCTTTTTGAGGAAAATGACCAGATAAAGAAAAGGATCTCATTTGCGAATAATGACACAAAATTTGCGACAGATAATATCCCGTGTGCTTTTCACAAAGGGGCAGTGGAATATTATAACAGCATTGGAACTGCTATAACAGAGGAGGATCAAATTTGAAAACAATAAATGTGGATATGTATCAAACTCTTGCGGTGGCAGTAGGAGTCTTGTATTTAGGGGGATTTCTCAAAAAGAAAGTCAGATTTCTTGAAACCTTCTGTATTCCCTCTCCTGTCATCGGCGGAGTTATTTTTGCTATCATATCATGTATTCTTCACGTCGCAGGAATAGTCGAATTTCAGTTTGATGAAACGCTAAAAACGGTTTGCATGGTCATGTTCTTCACTTCTGTTGGCTTTCAGGCAAACATTAAAGTTTTGAAAGCAGGAGGTAAAAGTCTTATTGTATTTTTATTATGCCTGATAGTTCTGATATTTGCGCAGAATGCGGTTGCCGTAGGACTTTCAAAGCTATTGGGAGTAAGCTCACTGGTAGGTATGTGTACAGGATCTATCCCTATGGTAGGCGGTCACGGAACGTCAGGTGCTTTTGGCACAGTGCTTGAGGACCTTGGTCAGCAAGGAGCAACAAGCCTCTGCACAGCAGCGGCTACTTTTGGATTGATTATAGGCTCTGTAATGGGCGGACCTATCGGCAGAAAGCTTATACTCAAACACGATCTGCTGAAAACTGTTATTCCTGAGGACGACTCTATACTTGTCGAGGACGAACAAAAACATCACCGTTCTGTAAGCATGTATGCACCTGCAGCTTATCAGCTTGCGATAGCAATGGGAATAGGCACGTTTGTATCATGGGTGCTTTCATATTCAGGCATGACTTTTCCTGTGTATATTGGCTCAATGATCGTTGCAGCATTTATGAGAAATATCGGTGAATACAGCGGTAAAATACACATACACATGGGTGAAATAAATGATATTGGTGGTATTTGTCTTTCGCTTTTTCTCGGAATAGCCATGATAACATTGAAACTCTGGCAGCTTGCCGAGCTTGCATTGCCTATGATAATCATGCTTGTTGCACAGGTGCTTCTTATGGCAATGTTCTCATACTTTATCGTATATAATATAATGGGCAGAAACTATGATGCGGCAGTGCTTGCGGCAGGAACTTGCGGATTTGGAATGGG